>Ga0207428_10000136_pt1 | contig 98986 bp, 97 predicted proteins | sample RhiMethybrSRZTD1_FD_187600 | JGI IMG/M metagenome (GOLD analysis project Ga0207428, IMG submission 187600) | Populus rhizosphere microbial communities from Tennessee, USA - Rhizosphere MetaG P. TD hybrid SRZTD1 (SPAdes) (version 3) | ecosystem: Host-associated > Plants > Roots > Rhizosphere >... | reverse complement strand
ATTAATAGGACTGAAAAAAGTTATTTCTGCTCCAAGATCCCTCAGAATATTTAGGTTCTCACTGTAGTAAAAGTTAAAAGAGTTATCAAGTGCTACCGCGATTTTAACAAGTTGTGGAGCTTTATGTACACCACTAATTGGTTTAGTAAACTTTGATTTTCTTAGTTTTATTAACGAAAGTATTTTGTCGTAATAAATTTCCTCTGATACTTTATTTGCCAGTCGCACTATTTTATTTCTTTTTGCTGATTCTAATTCATCGGAGGGAATTAAACCCAGATGTCGCTCATCCATTTTCAAGTCATTGTCTCTTTTCACTATACCTAATATAGGAACGTTCAATGAATTCCTACATGCTTCTATTAAATATTTTGCATGTTTGGGCCCTGAAACATTGTTAAGGATTATCCCAATTATTTTTAATTTTTTATCAAAATTCAAGTAACCAGAAATCATCGCGGCGATAGAGCGAGCTGCCTTTGCTGAATCTACTACAAGTATAATTGGTGCATTTAAAATCTTTGCAACATATGCTGTACTGGCAAAATCATTTCTTCCAGACATTCCATCGAACAATCCCATGACTCCTTCAACTACACCGATATCAGCGTCTTTGGTAGCGTTCTCGACAGTTGAGATAATACCATCCTTGCCCATAAACCAGGCATCCAAAGTTCGAGATTCCTTTCCTGTAATTATCTTGTGATAACTTGGGTCAATGAAATCGGGTCCAATCTTAAATGGCTGAACCAAAAGACCTTTTTTATTTTTGAAAGCATGCATGACTGCCAGAGAAATAGTCGTCTTGCCAACTCCACTAGTTGTCCCTGCAATAATTAGTAGTGGCGGGAGGCTTACCAAAGAATTTACCTAATTAATATTAGCCAGCCGATATTTATCATATTAGCTTTAAAACTAGTCTACATTGTAAGGCGAGTTGTCCATGTTCATTGGATTTTTATTTTCACGTTTCAATAGCACCGCTGGCTTATTGTGATGGCCCTTTGAATACTCTTCTAGTGTAAATTGTGCGATAAGGAAGGATTTTTGTGGATGAAAATCAGTGTACGTTAGACAGTATGACAAATTCTTCAAACTATATTTAAAACATCTACTTTTCATATTGATTCTTTTTGATCTCCTTTTGATTTCTAGTAAAACTATTGTCACTATCCTTGGTATTATCGGCATCAAAATGACTATTTCTCTTGAATGGTATTAGAGTATTATTTGATTTTCTTAAGACTGGAGGATTAATAATTACATCCATTTTGTGTTTGGAACATTCTATCACAAACTGAAGTGCCTCCAACCGGGTCTTTTCAACAGTAAGGTCAAGACAAGGTCCAATTGCATCTCAAAAATTCGTCATTAATGTTTCTAAAAACTGGTCCGAGTTAAACATGAGTCCAGCTTAAAATCTGTCAGTATTAAAATGTAAAATTTTCGCAATTTGTTTGAATCACGAGGAGTTCAACGGTAACGACATTAAGTTGTTCTTAACCTTTTTCATCATCAGGAATATCATTAGACAAGCTCTTGGAATTATCAATGCTTCACTGAATTCTTAAGTATTAGCTAACTTGATTCAGGATATTGACAATTAGTGCCTTATCGTCCGAGCAGAAGGCAATATTGCACAAATATGTACAAGAATTTATGAGCTGGAAAGCCTCTGAGAAGGGCAACGAAATAGTTCACATACACAGGGATCATGAAAAATATTTTAAGCTAATTTTTTCTGGTTTTCAGGAGTTAGAAGAATACCCTCACTTGAATAATATAGCGGAGATTCTTTTTTACGTTCTGTATTAGTGCTTATGAGGCTCCACCGGTTATTTGCTACTTTATGATCCTAATTAACTCTATGGTATCAGTCATGTTGTGATAAGAACTCCCCGAAATCAAAATAATCGGAATTGATGCTTTTTATTATGTATTTCTTAACATCACTGACGCCTATATTATGCTCAATCATATATTCTGCTAATTGATTTCCATCTATAAGAACAATTTTTGCATCTATATTCTTTGTATATTCAACAGCATCATTTGAAAATTTTCCAGTTGAAATGAAAATTCCTTTCTTTGCTCTCTGTCCCTGCAGAGCTCCTGCAAATTTCTGAATTTCCGGACGTCCAATAGTTCCCTCCCATTTTTTTGCTTGAAGATAAATTGCATCAAGACCCAACAAGTCTTCTTTGATGATCCCGTCTATTCCTTCATCTCCAGTTTTTCCTATAGCCTGTCCTGCTTCCTTGATCGAACCTCCATATCCCATAGCCACAATTAATTCAACCACCAATTTCTCAAAAAAAGTTGGCATTTAGATTTTTAGCAACGAAGTGGGAATTTTAAATTATTAGAAGTGAATATTAAACAAACGACTATTAAGTTTAGTTTTAAATTAATTCTTAAAAACCGACCGTAACAATATATATTCGACAAATGAAAATTTTTATTTCTATTCCTGATGTCTAGACAGTTTTCACTTGCCCCTGATACATTTTCACCGAGAGGTGATCAACCAACCGCAATAGAAGGTCTTGTAGACGGCTTAACACGCGGCAAAAAGATCCAGACACTTTTGGGAGTGACTGGCAGCGGGAAGACGTTTACGGTAGCAAATGTAGTTGCGAGAACAAACAAGAATACCCTAGTTATATCGCACAACAAAACACTGGCAGCACAACTGTATTCAGAGTTCAAGCAGTTCTTTCCTCAGAACAATGTAGGATATTTCGTTAGTTTTTATGACTATTATCAACCTGAAAGCTATTTGCCCCAGACCGATACGTATATAGAAAAAGACACCGAGGTGAACGAAAAAATTGAAAAAATGCGCCTTGAAGCAACAGCTATGCTGATGTCAGGCGAACCAACAATCATAGTATCGACTGTTTCGTGCATTTACTCTTTAGGCTCACCCATAGAGTGGGATGAAAGTGCTATTACCCTGTCAGAGAATATGGAAATTGGCAGAAAAGAGCTAATTCACAAGCTAATCGAAGCTCGGTATGAGCGAAACGATATAACCCTGTCGTCTGGCAGTTTCAGAGTTAAAGGAGATACTATTGATATTATACCAGGTTATTCAGATGACGTAATCAGAGTATCCCTCTTTGGAGATCAAATAGAACAGATTAGTATTCATAATAGCGTTACTATGTCAAAGAAACGGACAGCAGGTACAGTCAAAATATTTCCCGCGAAACACTACATAATAGGAGAGGATGCAAAGAATGGTGCTGTAGCGTCTATACAACGAGAACTTGAAACCTGGCTTCCAAATTTGCCTGGTGAACTTGAAAGGCAAAGACTCAATTCAAGAACTAATTACGACCTTGAAATGATACAAGAGTTAGGTTATTGTTCGGGAATTGAAAATTACTCTAGACATTTTGATGGAAGAATGCCAGGACAACCTCCGTACTGTCTACTTGATTTTTTCGGCAATGATTTTTTACTAGTAATAGATGAATCCCATGTTACCCTACCTCAGCTTAGGGGAATGTATAAAGGTGATTATACTAGGAAAAAAAGTCTCGTAGACTATGGATTCAGGTTGCCTAGCGCATTTGATAATCGACCGCTTAAATTTCCAGAATTTGAGAAATATCTAACGTCGGCGTTGTTTGTATCCGCAACACCAGCAGATTATGAAAAGAAAAACAGTTCTGCAATTGTAGAGCAGCTTGTAAGACCCACAGGACTCGTAGATCCAATAGTAGAGGTTAGACCAACACAGAACCAAATCAATGACCTAATAGATGAGATAAGGTCTCATGTTCAAAAAAATCAAAGGATTCTGGTCACTACACTTACCAAGAGAATGGCCGAAGACCTCGCAGAATATTTGGCCAAAAAAGAAGTAAGAGTGAGATACATGCATTCAGAAATTGAGGGCCTTGAGAGAACGGAGCTTATTAGACAACTCAGAATAGGGGAATTTGACGTACTAGTCGGAATTAATCTATTAAGAGAAGGTCTTGATATACCAGAGGTCGGGCTTGTAGCAATACTTGATGCTGACAAAGAAGGCTTTCTGCGCAATACAACAAGTCTAGTTCAGACGTTCGGAAGAGCATCAAGGAATATTGATGGGACCGTAATAATGTATGCAGATAATATTACTCAGTCGATGAAAGAAGCTATTTCTGAAACAGAAAGACGAAGAAAAAAGCAGATATTGTATAATCAAAAACACGGCATTACACCAAAGACTATAGTAAAAGCAGTTGCAAAGAGGGAAGATGATGCAGGAATAAATGTCGAAATCAAATCCATGTCTGCAAAGGATTTATCAAGACTTGCTATTGAAATTGAGACAAATATGAAGAGATACGCAGAAGATTTGGACTTTGAGAAGGCGATACAATTAAGAGACCAATTGACGAAAATAAAAAAGGTGTTAGACAGTCAGATTGTTGAAGCACCATCTAGATAGCATAATGTAGGTGAAATGGAAATTGAATAACGTAAACAATAATTACATTAACGACAGAATAATAATAAAAGGGGCTAGGGAACATAATCTAAAAAACATCAATGTTGAAATTCCCAAAAACAAGCTAGTTGTTCTAACTGGGCTTTCTGGATCGGGTAAGTCAACTTTGGCCTTTGATACTATTTATGCAGAGGGTCAAAGGAGATACGTCGAATCTCTCTCAGCATATGCAAGACAATTTTTAGAAATGATGGATAAACCTGATGTTGACTCTATAGAAGGTTTATCACCTGCCATATCAATACAGCAAAAGACGACAAGTAAAAATCCTCGCTCGACAGTAGGTACGGTGACAGAGATTTATGATTATTTGCGACTACTTTATGCCAGAATAGGAGTGCCTCACTGTCCTCAGTGCGGTAGAAAGATTACTGCACAGTCAGCAGATTTTATTACTGATACCATTATTAAGACTTCAAATGGAAAAAGTGTACTTTTACTGGCTCCTATAGTAGAAGCAAAAAAAGGGACGTACGAAAAATTATTCCAAGAGTTAAAACAAAATGGATATACAAGGATTAGACTAGATGGGGAGATTATCAACCTGAGTAGTGACAATGATGAAGAAAATACTCAAGGTGTTATTAAGAAAGATATCAAAGATCGAATACTCAACAAATTTAAGAAACACACGATTGAAGTCGTTGTTGACAGGATAAGGCCGTCACTTGAGGATAGATCTAGGCTGTTTGATTCAGTACAAACTGCTCTGAAGACAGCAAATGGACTGGTCAAAATTTTGATACCCGACGATAATAATAGCGAAACAGTGTATTCACAAAGAAAAGCATGTACAAAGTGTGGAATAAGCATCCAGGATCTTGAACCGCGTTCATTCTCCTTTAACTCACCATTTGGAGCATGCGAACAATGTAATGGACTTGGTATCAAAGTTGAGTTTGATCCAGAGCTAGTTATTCCGGATAGGAAAAAGAGCATTTTAGATGGTGCAATAAAACCATGGGCAGGCCACTTTGCAACATTCAGGTCTTCAATGTTGCGCGACGTGGGTAAGAAGTTTGGGTTTGACTTATATCAACCCATATCAGCTATGACAAAAAAGCAATTAGGTGTTATTCTTTACGGAACAGATGAGAATATACATTACAAATATGAATCTAGGACATCTGATTCTACCTGGGAGTATCGTAGTTCTTTTGAAGGAGTTATACCGAATTTGGATAGGGTATACGCACAAACAGAGTCTGAAGCAAAACGGAGAGATTTAGAGCAGTTTATAAGAGAGCTCCCGTGTGAACTATGCAAAGGCATGCGACTGCGTCCTGATTCTTTGGCAGTCAAGATTGCTGGCAAATCTATTATGAATGTATGTGATTTGTCGATTGACAAGTGTTATGATTTTTTTATGAGTCTTTCACTTTCTGACACTGATAGATATATAGCAAAAAATATACTTAAGGAAATTATTTCTAGACTGGAATTTCTCAAAAATGTTGGACTTAATTATCTTACTTTGAACAGGATGACCTCTACGCTATCAGGTGGGGAGTCGCAGAGAATACGTCTTGCCACACAGATTGGCTCTAACCTCACGGGCGTTTTGTATGTTCTTGATGAGCCAACGATAGGATTACATCAAAGAGATAATAACAGATTGATTGAGACATTAAGAAAATTAAGAGACCTTGGTAACACGCTTATAATAGTGGAACACGATGAAGAAGTTATAAGAAGCTCAGATTGGATTATCGATATCGGAGAAGGTGCCGGTATTCATGGTGGGAAGATAGTTGCAAGCGGATTTGTCAAAGATATCATAGATAAGAAGAATTCTATAACTGGAAGATTCCTTAAAGGTGACGACAAGGTTTACCACAAGAATGCGGAAAGGGATCCAAAGAGCTGGCTCACTCTTCATAATGCTAGAGAGAACAATCTCAAGAAAATAACAGTAGATTTTCCTCTTGGTTGCATGACAACAGTAACTGGTGTGTCTGGATCTGGAAAATCAACTCTTGTAAATGAAATCCTTTTCAAATCACTATCGAATCACTTTTACTCCTCAAAGGATAAGCCTGGGGCCCATGATAGGATTACTGGACTTCAAAATTTGGACAAGGTAATAGGGATTGATCAATCTCCAATTGGCAGAACACCCAGATCCAATACAGCAACATATGTGAATGCTTTTGGTCCCATACGCGAGATCTTCTCAAAAACACTCAAAGCCAGAGAAATGGGGTATAAACCAGGTCGATTTTCATTCAATGTTCCAGGTGGCCGTTGTGATTCATGTGAGGGCGCTGGAGTCAAAAGGATTGAGATGCAATTTCTTGCAGATGTATATGTTACCTGTGATGAATGTAAAGGTAAAAGATACAATTCAGAAACCTTACAGATAACATACAAAGGCAAGACAATTTCTGACGTGCTAGATATGACTGTGGAAGAAGCACTCGATTTCTTTGCAAATATCTCATCTATCGAAAGAAAATTAATGACGCTTTATGACGTCGGATTAGGATATATAAGATTAGGACAACCTGCGACAACTCTTTCTGGAGGAGAAGCTCAGAGGATAAAGCTATCTTCAGAACTTGCAAGAAGGGACACTGGAAGTACGCTATATATTCTCGATGAACCAACTACAGGATTACATTTTGCAGACGTAAAAAAACTACTTCATGTTTTAGACAGACTTGTAAATATAGGTAACACAGTCATATTGATTGAACACAATCTTGACGTAATAGCAGCCTCTGACTGGATAGTTGATCTTGGTCCTGAAGGAGGAGATAAGGGAGGAAATATTGTTGTTACTGGCACACCAGAACAAGTTTCAAACCACATTTCAAGTCATACTGGAAAATATCTTAAATCCAAACTAGTTGTTAGCCAGACAATAAGAAAAAATAAAAGTGGTGTACGCATTTAACTACTATTATATCAAACAGAATCCTGCACCAATCTGATAGTTTTAAGGAACTACGAAAAAAAGTACTAACGCTTCCTTATGAACCAGGAGTGTATATGATGAAAGATAAGGAAGACAAAATTATCTACATAGGCAAAGCAAAAAATCTCCGGAAACGTGTACTTTCTTACTTTAACTTTAGAGAGAACCATGATGCTTCCAATTGGAAGACATTTAAACTCGTCAGCAAAATTCAGGATGTTGATTTCCTTGTTACAGATAACGAAATTGAAGCCTTCTTGTTAGAATCGAACTTGATAAAACAATATAGGCCACTATTTAATATTGATCTTAAGGATCAACAGCGGTACACATATCTTAAAATTTCAGATGAAAAATTTCCGAGATTGCTTGTAGCAAGAAGGAATAGAGATGGTAAGTTCACTGGTACTAAGGGTAAGGTATTTGGGCCCTTTGTACATGGAAGCTCAAAATTACTAACCATAGGTTTATTGAGAAAAATCTTTAAAATCAGAATTTGTAACACGCTTCCAAAGAAACCCTGTCTTGAATACTTTATCAATAACTGTGATGCCCCATGCATAAATAACGTTACTCAGAATGAATATATGGAATACGTTCAATCGCTAGAAAATATTCTTGCTGGAAAAAAAAGCATTGATGACTTTATCGAAAAAATGAAGGAAGACATGACCAGTGCATCGTCTACCCTTGAATATGAAAAAGCAAAGGCGATACGAGATACTGTAAGCAGACTGGAAAATCTCAGATCAAAACAAAAAATAGAACAATCAATTAGTTCAAGATCTGAAGAAGAGTATGTTGGTATCAAGTATGACCTTTTGCAATCGAAAGCACATATTTTGATCTTAAGAAGATATCGCGGAGTAATCAGAGATAGAAAAAAATACCAATTTGACTTGGTGGGGGATAACTCATTTTCAACTTTTTTGTCGCAATATTATTATTCCAAATCGTCAGTGCCACGATTTATCTATGTCAATGAACAACCAGATTCAAAACAAGTACTTGAAAAGTCTTTAGAAAGGATTGCGTCGCACAAAGTGAACATTATAACGCTATCTAACAGAATTGATGTTGAAAGAAAGCAATTAATGAACTTAATTATTAGAAATTTATCAACGTATATCTCGAAAGGTTTTGAACCTGCATTACTTGACATAAAAAAAGTATTGAGTCTTAAGTCACTTCCCAAAATCATTGACTGTTTTGATGTTTCAAATCTTGGCTTATCGATAGCTGTTGGCTCCTGTGTCAGATTTGTTAACGGAATTCCTGAGAAATCATTTTATAGAAAATTTAGAATAAAAACAATAAAAGATCAAAATGATTTCGCAATGATAAGCGAGATAGTAAGTCGTCGATACTCAAAAGAAGATAAACTCAATTTACCAGATTTAGTATTAATTGACGGTGGAAAAGGTCAACTTAATTCTGCACTTGAGGCCATATCAAAATTAGATTTAAAAGTCCCGTGTATATCAATTGCAAAAGAAAGAGAAGAAATTTTTGTTCCTAATTCAGTCTTTCCAATACTCATTCCCAAGAATAGCAAATCACTCAAAATATTACAATATCTGAGGGATGAAGCTCACAGGTTTGGGCTCAGCTATAACATAAAGTTGCGTGACTTGAAATAGGACTATGTGTCCCACAAGTACCACGAATAGGATGTTTGCGAATTATAGATTCTAATATATATTTTTGAACATTATTATGGCCTACCCCCTAACAGCTCCAAGAGTCAAACCTCTTATCATTCTCTTTTGGGAAAATAACATCAGAACAACAACAGGGATGAGTGCAATGTTTATGCCTGCAGTTAGATAACCCCAGTCAATTCTATAAAGTGAAATGAATTGATACAATGCAACCTGAAAGACCATGACATCAGGTCTATTCGATAGGACAATAGGTAACACAAACTCGTTCCACGAAAATCTAAACGATAGGATAGCTGCTATTAAAAAACCGGGGATAGAAATTGGTACTATGACGTGCCAAAAAGCTCGCATTTTTGAACAACCATCTATAAGTGCTGCTTCCTCCAGCTCTTTTGGAATTGTTTCAAAATAGTTCTTTAATAAAAATATGTTGAGTGGTATAATGAGAATCTGAAATGTCAGTACCAATGCGAATAGAGAGTTAAGAAGACCTATGTTGGCTAACATAATGTATAATGGGATAATGTTAATGACAACAGGGATCATAAACAATCCCAAAATTGTGCTAATCAGCAAGTTTTTGCCTTTAAAGTCAAACCTTGCAAATGCGTAGCCTCCAAGTGCACTTACAACTACACTCAATCCAGTACTTGCCAAACTTACCGCCAAGCTATTGAAAAGACTTGTTACAAGTTTTGGATCTGTTAGTACAAAAAGGTAATTATCTAGTGTAGGTGAATCTGGCAGGAATTTTGGAGGAAAGCTGATGGCTTCTGAATTTGGTTTAAATGAGGTTGAAAGTACCCATAAAAGCGGCGCAAATGTAATAAAAAGAAAAGTAGCGATTACAAAATAAATCAGAGTCTTTTCTATCAGCATAATAAAATTCTCATCTTTATCAATGACTCGTAGTTTCGTTTAACTAAACTTCGGCGATCCCCATTCAATTCTCGTACAGCTTTTTTATCATTGTCTGAGCTCAACTGTTTTATCTTGACTCCTTAATAGTTTGATATACGTATATGCTAATACCAAGTTCATTGCTATCAACAAAAATCCTACGGCAGCACCCTTGGATAGTAGCCCAAATTCAAAAGCCTGTCTGTACATGAACAGGGATGACGTGGTACTTGAGAAAAGTGGACCACCATTTGTCATGACAAGAATTAAATCAAAGAAATTCACTGACCACATTGTGATAAGAATAAGATTTATGATGATAAATGGTCTCAATAGTGGGAGCGTTATGTACAAGAAACTTTTAATTTTCGTTGCACCATCTATTCGCGCTGCTTCATAAACTACTGGACTTATCGAAAATAGTCCTGCCGTTAGGAATATTACAGTGAATGGTGTACCATGCCACACGTTGGCGAATACCAATGTCCATACAACTATTCCAGGATCTGATAACCAGGCAACAGGCTCTAAACCCATTTGAGCAAGACCATAATTCATGATTCCAAAACTATCACTGAATATGAATTTAAAGGAAAAACCCGTTATGACTGCAGAAACTGTCCATGGTATTATGAACAGGGCTCTAATGGTGTTCGACCCACTAATTTGTTGATTCAAAACGACTGCAAGGACCATTCCAACAAAAAACTGAAGAGCAACCGAACCGCCTACAAATATTAGACTCACCTGAAGCGACGTGTGAAAGTCATGATCATGTATCAGATTGTCAAAATTCTTGAGCCCGACATACTTCCAATCTCCCAGAATTGTAGTTAATGATACATCATGCAGTGAAAGATATATGTTCCACATAAGTGGAAACAAAAGGAACCCGATTAGTATCGCAAGAGCTGGCGCTAGAAGCAAGTAGGGTTGGATACTACCAGTTTTCGCCTCTAGTGTGACTTTCATTAAGATTGCGGGTTATAATGGAATTTGTATTTTCTTAGCTATTAAGACCAACCGAGTACTTCTGCAGATTTCTTGGCAGCATCATCTAATGCTTGTTTTGGTTCCTTTGCTCCAAGATAAACTTCGTCGATTGCCTGTCTTATGTTATCAGCAATTTGAGGATATTCAGCTATGCTTGGTCTACTGTGCCCTAATGATAACATTGAAATGAGTTCCTTGTAATATGGTATCGTATTAGCAAGCTGACCTGAATATTGCCCTTCGGCTATCGGTTTCTGAGTTGGGAGATATGCGTATTTTTCCAACATAGGCGCAAGCACATCTGGCTGTACCATTATTGTGAGTAATTCCCATGAAAGTGCCTTATTTGAGGAAGTACTAGGTATTCCGAGCATCCAGCCACCCATCATTGTCGCACTAGTGTCACCAGCTTTGGGAACTGGAAACATCGGAATCATGCCAACGTTTTTGTCAAGGGTATCCCATTCAGTGTTATTGAAGTGTCCTAGTAACCATGAGCCTTCCAACATCACAGCAAATTTCTTGTCTGCAAACTCTTGGCCCCAGAAGTGATTTATCTGAGGCTTAATTCCTGCATTTACTTGATCTCTCAAAAACTCGAGGGCTTTTACACCTTCTGTACTGTTGTAGGATGGAAACCAGTAGGTGCCTTTCTCTGGATGACCACTTTTTTGTTTTACTATCTCACCACCCTGCATCCATAGATATGGATACCACATATCTGGAGAATGGCTGGCCCCAACAAGATGCATGGCCTCAATTCCTTTCCCTTTAGTCGAGTTTTCAATTTTCTTCGCTGCCTCAAGGTAGCCAGCCCATGTTTTAAGCGATTCAGGATTCACACTGCTTTGGTTTAAGAGATCCTTCCAATACCACATGGTCCTCACGTCTGTCCATGCCCAAATCCCGTATACTTTACCATTGTAGATACCGCCATCCCAATTAGTTTTATACCATTCAGAAGATCGATTCCATGAATTTGTTAATTCAGTAAGATCAGATAGAAACCCACCTTCAGCAAATTCGCCAAGCCAGATCTGATCAACTGAAATGAGATCAATTGGTGTCTTTCCAGCCATTGCAGTTAGAATTTGTTTTCGCGTATCTGCATATGGTAACACACTATAATCAATGTTTATAGTCATGTCTGGATGTTTTTCTCTTAATTTAGCCAAGGCATCAGCAAACAAAGAATCCCATCTTTCTTTTGGCTCTGCCACAATAGCTGTAATTGTAACTTGATTGGGTTGTTGCGCTTGAAGCACTCTAAGGGGAGACAAGCTTGGTGCTATCAAAACAACTGCAACTAATGCCAAGATTAAAATTAATTTAAAATCTTTGCAGAAAAATTCATGAACTATATTTTTGCTAAATTTGATATTTCCTTCAGAAAAATCTCTTCCAACATGACCGGCTTTTCTCATCAGTAATATCTAGAATGTGGTGCTTTTAAGTATTGACGATCCGTGAACGAGAGCCAAGTTCTCTTATATGCATTATTTGTCCTGAAATGCATTCTTGCGAGACTTAAAATTTCTCTTCTGCGTACTGTTGCTACCTACAAAGAGAAATATGAATGAGATTTTGTAAGAATTTTCTAGGGAACTGATTATCATACGTCCACAAAGTGAACTAAAATTAATATGATATGCTAATAAAATCAATTCAAATAGAAGCGATTATTTTGACAACTCTCAGCATAAGAAATCTAACCAAAAAGTATGGACATTTCGCTGCACTGGAAAACTTTTCGCTCGAAATAAGCTCTGGCGAGTTTATGGTTCTACTTGGACCTTCAGGGTGTGGTAAGACAACCGTACTAAGATGTATTGCCGGTCTGACAGACATTACTAGTGGAGAGATCCATATTGGAGGAGAATTGGTGAACAAACTTCCCCCAAAAGACCGCGACGTAGCCATGGTATTTCAAAATTACTCACTTTATCCCCACATGAATGTCTATGATAACATTGCCTTTCCATTGAAGATGAGAAAGGTACAAAAAAAACAGATAAATGATATGGTTCAAAAAATTGCTGATCTTCTAAACATAAGTAACTTACTCCAAAGAAAACCCAAAGAAATTAGTGGAGGCCAAATGCAAAGAGTAGCTCTTGGCAGGGCTTTGGTGAGACAGCCAAAAATCTTCTTGATGGACGAGCCACTTAGCAACCTTGATGCCAAATTACGTACTGAAATGAGAGTCGAGATAAAGAAATTGCAGAAAAAAGTAGGCGTAACTACACTTTACATAACACACGACCAAGCTGAAGCAATGAGCATGGCCGACCATGTAGGAATCATGAACTCGGGAAAAATGCTTCAACTTGATTCTCCACAAAAAGTATACAACGAACCTGCCAATCAATTTGTGGCAAGTTTCATGGGCGTTCCTCCCATGAATTTTCTAAAATTTAGAATAACGAAAGAAAAAAATTTGTTTCTTAAACTTGATGACGGCACTGCCGACAAAGATAATATTGAATTTATCATCAACAACCCTGATGTACTTTGCTCTAATATCGCCAATCTCGGAGAAGAAAAAATAATCCTAGGCATCAGACCAAAGGACATGATATTTTTAGAAACTGATGAAAAATTCGAAGGTTTAAGGCTGAAAGGCGAAATAACATATGTTGAGTCGCTTGGTGACGAATCGATAGCAGAATTAAGAATTGGACAATCGTCATTAAAGGTATCTAATGTTCTATCTAGAATGGATAATCTTATTGTTGGAAAAGAAGCTACGTTTGGTATAAAATATGACAAGATAAACTTATTTTCCAGTTCTGGTGAGAGTATTCAAAAGTAATGTAGTTCTTAATCGTTATTTCCGCTTCACTACAACTGACGTTTAAATTTTTGTTATTAATTTTGTTACTAAAATAAGAAATTCTTAAATGACAGATTAATGCGTATAATAATCTGCCAACTTCTATGAACGTCTATAAAATTTCCGCAGTGACGTTATTAGTTAAAGATATGCAAAGATCTTGTAATTTTTATTCTAAGATTCCCGGCTTTAAACTGATTTACGGTGGATCTCATGATGAACCCTTTACCACGTACGAAATCGGAAAAAATTCCAATGTTTATCTTAATCTGGAACAAGACAAGCTGACTAATATCCAAGATAGATATGTAAAAAATGACGCGAAAATTATTCTTTATACGGAGGACGTTGATAAACTGTATACTTATTTTAAAAATGATCAGGACATATCTAAATTAATATCATTTGAAAATGAGCCAATTGATGCGTCTTGGGGTGAGAGGTATTTCCACATACGGGATCTAGATGGTCACCTGCTTTCATTCGCAAAGACAATAAAAAATCGAAAATAAAAAATTCAGAAACTCGACACAATATGAACGTTACTAATCTACTATACTACTTGTTTTAAATAATATTTTCGGTCTTGGTTCAGTGCTTATAGTTTTTGTTAAACATATGTGAAACTAAATACAAGCGACGATGCGTATTAATTAACGTGACTTTTTCTATACGGCCCTCGAGTTCTCTTTCGTGCCCTTTCAGCCTCTAATTTTCTTTTAATTAATTCGCCCTCCTCATCAAGCGAGTTTATATTAGAAGTTCCTTTTTGATTTTTCTTTGTATTAATTTCGTGATTTAGGATTTGAGCTCTATTGTTCTTACCCTTACTTGTCACATTAGCGTATGTGTAAAATAGGATAAAACTGTTTCCAATCTACGGCAATAAAAATGATAGACATTGCACTTGTCAGTTGATTACGTATGATTACGTAAATACTAACATTATACTTTCTGGAGGACATAAAAAAATATTGGTAACTAGGTCAATAGTACGTAGAACAATGTCATTGCAATGGCATTACCACTGCCAATTGAAGCATACTTTATTTTTTCAGAATTTTTGGATAACTTTTCTCTGATTTTTTTAAATTTCGTTGCCACAACTTAACTTTGAAAAATGTATTAAAAAGGATTTTTCCAAATTCAATCCAAATTAGTACCATGATTTAGTAGACATGAACTCAGATTGAATCATTGGGTAAACAATTGGGCAATCTTTCCTCATATTGTAACTGCCCCTCTTGAAATCACCTCTGAAAGTGCGGGATGTATGTGAACTGTTTTTGAGATATTATCAATACTTCCGTCACCGTTTTTCATTGCCACAAGAACTTCATGAATGAGTATGGAAGCTTGACTTCCGATTATATGACATCCAAGAATTTTTCTGTTTTCTTTACTGACCAAAAATTTTACGAATCCCTCTCTTTCTTCTATCGCCTTCCCCATCGCAGTATCGATATAGCGGTAGATGGATTTATCGTATCCCTTTTTATTTGTCTTTTTCAAGTCTTGTTCTGTGTAGCCAACTCCCGCAACCTGAGGAGAGCTAAAAATTGCGTGCGGCATTGCGCTATAATCTACTTGAATTTTTTTCTTTTGATTGAATATATTGTAAAATGCGTATTGAGCCTCCAAATTTGCACTATGCCTGAATTGGTACCTGCCGATTATATCACCCAATGCAAAGATACCTTCTACGTTGGTTGCAAGAGTTTTGTCAACTTTAATGAATCCATTTTCATCGACATCAACTCCTGTCCTTGTTAATTCAAGTGTATCGGAATTTGGAACACGCCCTGTTGCTATTAATAGTTGATCAGATTCAATTTCCAAAGTTTTATTAGAATCTGAACGCTTTGCAAGTACAACAAATTTGTCACCTTTCTTAGTTACTAGTTCGGCCGTACACATCAAATGTACGTTGTATTTCGTAGAGAAAATTTCAGTGAATTTTTTTGATATTTCCTCATCCTCATTTGGTATTAAAGATTTTCTTTTCTGGATAATGTTGATTACTGTTCCAAGAGATCCAAAGTAGTGCCCAAGCTCAGCCGCTATAAATCCCCCTCCTATTATGGTGAGGACGTGAGGCTGTCTGTCAAGACGAAGAGCTTGATCGCTGGTAAGGTAATTTGTTGTTTCCAAGCCCTTAATATGCGGTATGAATGGTCGGGTTCCTGCGGAAATTAGTATTTTGTTTGAATAAATTTTCTCCTTGCCTATCAATAAGGTTTTTTCAGAAACAAACATGCACTCAGAAGTAAATAATTTTGGATTTTCAGAATTATCAAAAGAGTTTCTTATATCGCTTGAATCTGAATCTATAAGATTATTTACTCTTTGGACTATTTTCTGAAAATCAATGGAATACTTTTCGACATGTATGCCGAACATATGAGCTGTCTTTATTGTCTCTATTATGTCTGCACAGTGTATTAGAAGCTTGGATGGAATACAACCTCTATTTAGACAAGTTCCGCCCATTTTGCTTTTTTCTACAATTGCAACTTTCAAGCCACTTTGTGCTGCTGCATGCGCAACTTCAAGCCCGGCCCCACTTCCAATAACTATAAGATCATATTTTTTGATATTATTTGATTTGGAACTGGATTTCAATCACAAGCTATACGACAAGATTGTATATATGATTTGAAAATTTTTGTTACTTGCTGGATCCATTAACAACATGAGATCATATTTTGACCTACGGACACAATCATGGAAGGCCGAAATTTACTTACAAAAATGAGAATAAGAAATAAAAAAAGGGCGCTGAAAAAAATAAAAAATTTATGGTAATACGACGAGTTGTCCTTCCATGACAGGTAGATGATATTTGCAATAAAATGGAAATACACCTACATTGTCTGCCGTAAATGTAGCATTACCACTTTCAGCAAATCCGACGTCAATGTTTACCGCATATGGATCGCCTACTGTGAATGAATGTCTTTCCTCTTTGACGGGATCTACATTGTAGAAATTAACAGTCACTTTGTCGCCCTTGTTTGCAACAAGCGTATTTACCGAGAACGCATCTCCTGCAACTTTAAGTTTCTCCTCATCAACACCCTCAATTTCACTAGTAAATACATAGAATGCTTTTTCTCCTGGTGTTGACAGTGACGGTATCTTGCCTCCACTAGACATATTTGCATTCATCATAGCCATAGACGAAGTTTCATTTTTCGGGGCAGTTGCATTGTCCTGCCCAAATGCGACCATCTGATTTGATGTTGTGTAGAAGCTGACTATCAAAAATGATAATGTACAGTACAAACTAATGCCAATCTTGAATTCATTAAACTAGAATACTTAGACCCAGATACTTAAATGATCTTGTAAACAGAACCAAATGTCTTATTGAAGTGTATTATTCAAATTACGGAACTAGAAAAATGGATAAACTACTTTCAAACCGATTTAATTATCCTCAACGGGAAAATTTCTGTTATCGTGCAAATTAGATTTCCATTGTGATAAAGCGAGTAAATTTTGGAGATGTGTGCTCTTGGGACATATCCTATTTCAGTAATATTCTTGAAAATATCTAGCTTATGGTATAGAAGTATCTTACCGATGCCTATCTTACATTCACGAATTTGTGATAGTATTTTAGATGGTAAATATTTACAATATATTTTAGAATCAGCATACGCTAGAATCTTATTTGTTGAAGAATGTATAGTTGACTTGCGCGCAATAACACCCTTTTTTTCGATCTGCGAAATTACCCTCACTGTAGTTTCTGTTTTATTTATTATCTCTAAGAGTTGTTGAGTATTTCCTAAATCAACTAACATTATTCTTTGAACAAGATTAAATTTCTTATTTGCAATAGTTTCAAGCCTTGAAACATCCTTACTTGTTAATGACTGAAGACTGCTGATTCGATAGACACTATGCATGATGTTTTGGTAAGGAACTAGAAAATTAAAAAGTGATCTGAAGGGCTCTGAGAATTAAGAATGCAACCGTAAATATTATTGTAGATGTACTGATGATTATTAATCGGAGTTCCATGCTTTTCGATTCAGATGGGTGAGTTTGCTTAACCACTTTATATTTTCGTGATAGTTTTATCTCGGTATAGGATATGAGAAAAGGCACTACGGATATCAATAATACTGTATACGACAGAGAATTTGTTTGCATGATATATCCGGCCAAAAGTGGCAAACTGCCCCACGATATTGCAAACCACATGTTATTATGAAAAAATCCATTCCAAAATTCATAGTTATAGGCAAATAGAAAGAATCCTTCCAAAATTGCTATCGGTAGTAATAATGGAACAAAAAAAATAATATAGTATATACCAATGCCATAGGCTATTACTAATCCGCTAATGAGCAAAATTAGCAATTCCAGATTAGAAAAATAATTTCCCCATGGTTTATTTTTTTTAGAACCTATACTATCTGCAGAATGTGCGGAAATACCCAAAGCAGTAAAGTAAATCAGGATTATAGCAACTATCCTATCCCAATATATTGTTCCTGGTGAAAGTAAAGATCCGATTATTGAAAAAGAAATACACATTCCAGTATATGGAAGAAATAGCATTCCAACAAAAATCCTGAATTTCAGAGGACCAAATTTTGGAACATACCATTCGTTAAGACGGCTAACGTGTTCTTTCACTACTTTATCGCCCTGACTATAGCAGCAGTACCATGAGTGTAATAATTTTTTGATATAGATCTAAACCCAATCATATCAAGCTCTCTAACAAGATTGTTTACCCAAGGGTTTAGCTGAATTAATCTGTCAAGATTAGAAAACACATCCTGCCAGGAAGTAATTACTTTTCCAAGTTGATTCAAGATGCGGAAATATATATGCCACAATATTCTTACCAGATTAGAATTAGGATATGTAAAGTCATGTACTATGATGATACCATCTTTTCTTAAAACTCGCCAATGCTCCTTTACCATTACAGCTAAATTTGTGTATTTAGCCAAATATGACGAGATTATGACATCAAAACTATCGTCTTTGTAAGGAAGAAATTCTGCCAGAGAATTGGTCAACAACACGTAGCTTTGTCTCTTTTTCGCTAGTCTTAGGTATTCAAATGTTAGATCAGATCCAATAATTTTTGAATTAGCAGTTCCATTTGGGATGAATGTTGAAAGAATACCTGTACCGCAAGCTAAATCAAGAATTATTTTATTTTTCCCACCAATAAAGCGTACCATCTCTTTCTTCCAAGCTGAATCTTTATAGAACGTCGTAAATCGAACAATACTATCGTAGCTTGACGCGTTCTTTGAAGAAAAAAATTTCCTTGCAATTAAGTGCCCATTTATCTCCAATATTGCATAGATTTTTGCATGCCGTTGAATATTAAATCTACGCATTCTCAATATTCTCAATGCATACAAAGGACTAATTCTTTAGATTCTCTTTGATGTGGGCGATAACGATATTTGACAGGATTAACGGTGTACCCGGAATTTTTCCTGAATTTGATGATTAAAGATTACTGTCATAACTAGAAAACTAAAAATTACTCATCTATACGAAAATTAATCAATTTCTATTGCATTTGCATTATGTGATATGTTAATGCTATTTTGTGCAAACATTATCTCTAGGGTGGTTGTAGTTGAAAGATCTTTGAAATGGACTCCATGTCAATTTAGCATATGCCTCAAATCCTAACGATATCCCTATTAGTAATAATGCTGCTTTATTGTTCTTGTATGTTATTCTTTACACTTATCATAGCTATTCTGGATGTTGACATGATAACAGATGATGTCTTTGCCCTCTACGAAACTTTGGGCTAAAATAATAATATATTATATAACCCTTGATACAAATATTATTGATTCTTTTGACTCGAAATAATTTTCCCATGAAAGATTGGCATATTAAACATATGGAAAACACAGTCATTAAGCATGTCAAGGGTCTGTCTCCTGACGCAACAAGGTATCAAAAAAAGATGCATTACAAATATGGAGGAATCGTAAAGATATTACGATATATCGAATATGATAAAAAACACGGCGTAACCAATGACGATATAATTGCGATTTTGGAAAAACTCCGTTCAGATTCTTCGTATGAAGAGTTACGTAGTAATGAGGGATTCCTTGATAGATTAAAGGAAATAGAATCGTCAGTTGCGAATACTCCTGCAACAAAGATTCTAACGAAATAATCAATCCAGGCGCTTAGTATGAGTGATTTTCGACTTTATGCTCATGCAAAGCTTTCCATGTGGTAAATGAAGTGTTGCACTTTTCACAACTATACTTTATTTTTCTACCATAGACGAATTTGTTTATGTCGATTGACTCGTGGCCCTCCTTATAGTCGTGTGACAAATTAAAGCGAAGAATTCTTCTGGATACTCTAACCAAAGGCTACCGTTAATTGTTCATAAAAACAAACTAATTTAAACTGATCACACAACAATATCGCTTTAGATTTCTTCAAAAAAATTCACAATTCGATAAATGATTAATTATCGACGAAAATAATATAGCATGAGCTACTGTAACAAGTGCAGTAAAAAATCAGAATCCCTTAATACCTTGTGCAACAAGTACGGAGTAACAGCCAAGTCCGCATTGTTCACATATTGGCTTTAATCCTTTTGCTTCAGAACTTCCTATGCAACAGGGTTGCTTAATTCTACCTTTGTGGTCCAAGGAAAGTATTGCCCATGTAGGACACTGGACTGGCACGGTGCCATTGCCGCCCCAATTTCCTTTCATCAGTGAAATTTGTTTCTCTGTATTTACAATATAATCAGGATCTTTTTTCTTAAGATTAATTATTCTATCTACAACATCATTTCTTGTTTCTCCAAAAGGTAACCATAGTGGATCATTTTTCATAAACGGGGTATGAAATTGGAATCCAATCTTGTTGATTTTTCCCTTCCATTCTTCAGCCAAATTGGTAACTGTTTGATAATTCAATGAATTGATAGTCATAGTCAACCAAATATCCTTCCAAGCCGGTTTTCCTCTGCGAGGTGGTCCTGAAATATATTCTAAAATAGTATCGCGCGTCTTACTATAGGAACCCTGTCCTCTTATACTGTCATGTACTTTTTCAGTCCCATCCAACGATACCCAGTAAAAATACAGGTTTTCAAACCTTTTTAGAGGAAATGTTCCATTGGTTACAACACAAACCCTGCCAGGCATTTCCTGGCAAAAGACTTCAATTACGTCGGGGCGCATTGTAGGTTCACCACCCACTAGCGTGACACCAAAAAGGCGTTGTTTCTTGAATGTGTTTTTTATTATCGTTCTCCAATCTTCAGCGCTGAGTTCTTTGTTTTCGTCTTCCCGGTTGAGCCACCAATAGCAATGTGTACAATGGAGATTGCATACATTGATGATGTCTGCAGAGCCATACAATGTCCTTTTTTTATGAAATAATTTGATATCAATGATGTTATGGAAAAATGTCATGTAAAGAGGAAATTCACGTACTAGATCAGTTATGCCCCGCCCGTATACGAGATCAACCATTGTTTTCATATGTTAAATATGATAATTAAAGGTATTGTGTATAATATCATATGCTGACAACCATTTGTTGAAGTATTCAGCTATGAGTAACACTGAATATCAAATTAATAAGAGATATAGTGTCGTTGGCCCAAGCGCAATAAATTTTTAGGAAAATCAAGAATTATATTGAGATAATCTATAAAGAAGTAAGATTTGCTAAATGTAGGGGTTATAATAAAACTAGAACCTGATTTTTCGGAAGGCAATGTAAGTTATAATTCTGATGGAACACTAAATCGTGCCGAAACAAAAAACATCTTGGGCCCACACAGCGCAATTGCCTGTAATGCTGCATTCTATTGTAAGGTAAAATACGGTGCAAGGATTTCCATAGGTACAATGGGCCCGCCCATCGCAGAATCTGCCCTAAAACAAGCCCAAGTATTGACTGACGCTGAAGAATTAAATTTATACAGTGATAGATTGTTTGCTGGTGCTGATACCCTCGCAACTGCTGAGGTACTTAAAAATGGAGTTGAAAAAATGTTCGGCGCTGATATAATGGATATCGTTTTTTCGGGTCATCGAGCTTCTGATGGGGAGACAGGACAAACAGGACCACAAACAGCTTGGAAATTGGGTTACACTTTCCTTGGCAATGTGATGGATTTTGACATAGATTTGGACAGAAAAGTGGTAGTTGCAAAAAGACTAATATCGCTCCAGGGAATGGATACTATTATAGAAGAGATAGAGTCTCCTCTGCCCGTTTTTATAACCATCGACCCTTCCTACAAGTCGGCCTTTAGTACTGTTTCACAAAGGCTCGGAGCAAACAAGTACAATAAGAAAGCTAGAATAAAGTCTGAGAATTATGCACAATTTTTGAAAACTTATGATAGTCAAAAATTAGGCCTGGACCCGAAACTAGTAGGGCTCCCGGGTTCTCCAACCATAGTATATAGAGTAGAAAAAATCCCCAGGGCAAAGACCAATCGTAAAACAGTGATAATAGATCCGTCAAACCCAGACAATCTAACTCCAGTAGTTACAAAAATAATCGAAATCTCTAGAGGTAAATGAAAATGTCAAACTCTACAAATCAAGAAATTGGCGCAAATAAGGACGAAAAATATAGGCATATCTACGTGATAATTGAGCATTTTGAAGGTCAGGTGGTACCGGTAAGTTTGGAAATGCTGGGCGAAGCTAGAAGATTGATGGATGATTTTAACCAAAAATATCAACTGAGAGAAAAGGTAGTTGCTGTCTTACTTGGTAGTAATGTCAGAAAATTATGTGATGAATTAGTAACATACGGAGCTGATGCAGTTATTTATGCTAACCATGATGAATTAAAGTATCCTCGAAATGATATCGATACCCGAGTGATAGTCCAGATTTCAAAGGATGCAAAAATCACCAAGGAAATAGAGCCTGAATACGCAGGAACATTTGTAAAACCAAGATACATGTTTTTTGCTGCCGATAATATTGGCAGACATCTCTCTTCGACCGTATTAGCAGATCTTGAATCGGGTTTAGCATCAGACATTAACAAGCTTGTGATAAGTGATCTCGATATTAGACATGAGCACAAAACAAAAGGTAAGAGTGTGCGATATGAAAAAATTCTAGAAATGTATCGTCCAGACTTTTCTGGTTTTTTATGGACAACAATACTATGTCTTGATAACAAGAATCCCGAAATTCAAAGAGAATATCATCCGCAAGGATGCAGCATTATACCGGGTGCATTTAAGCCTATGGAGAAGGATAATTCAAGAAATGGCATAGTTATAGAATATTCCCCTAAAATAGACCAAGAACCGAAAATCAAGATAATAAAAAGAAGCTTCATTGAAAAAACAATCGATTACGAAACTTGCAAGATAGTAGTGAGTATGGGACGCGGAATCAAAGATAATCCAGAACAAAATATTAAGCTGATTGAAGAATTTGCAGAATTACTCGGAGCAGAAATTGGCATAACTTTGCCGTTATCAAAAAAACCATATCAAGTAAGCCAAAGTATGGATTCAAAGTATATGATTCCTGACAGGGTCATAGGAACCAGTGGTAGCAAGATTGCGCCAACTCTTTACGTTGCAATCGGCCTGAGTGGTGCTGTGCAACACATAGCAGGTATGAAAGAATCCGAAATCGTGATTTCAATAAACATAGATGAAAACTCCCATATCGTAGACGAATCTGATATTTACATAAAGGGAAGAATGGAAGATGTTATTCCAAAACTTGTTGACAAAATAAAGGATCAAATGCAAGCTATTTCTGTCAGGAGTACCTAAATTTGGAACAATTCGACGTAGCTATTGTAGGGGGAGGTTCTGCAGGGGTATCAGCATTAAAAAAATTATCAGATCTAAACAAAAGTGCCATTTTAATCGAAGCAGGTGATAAAATAGGAACCAAAAACGTTTCGGGTGGAATTTTGTATTCTAAAAATGATCCCCCTGGAAGGATCTTCAATGTCGAAGACGTTTTTGGAGAAGACTTTGAATCGAGTGCACCAATAGAGAGATTAATAAAGAAATATTATCTTCATGCTACATCCGGCAACAAAATCTTTACAATGGATTTAACTCCACTTCACGAGTACAAGACGAATTTCGGTTTTTCTGTTCTTCTAAATAGATTAAATCCATGGCTTGCGGAGAGAGCTTCTGAATCAGCTGAGAAACAAGGTGGAGGAATTATCACGGGGGTACACGTTTCTGATATACAATGGATAGAGAACAAGACCATCGTTAAGACAAATGAGTTGGAAGATTTCCAAGTAAAATCAATAATTGCAGCTGATGGAATAAACTCTGAAGTAGCGGAAATTACCTCGGCTAGAGGCAAATTCAATCCAGAAGAAGTTTACTTTGGTGTTAAAGTAATAATAAAACTACCCGAGAAAATAATAGAAGAGAGATTTCATCTTGATTCGTTAGAAGGAGCTGCACATCTATTTGCAGGTGATATTACGTTGAATCATGTGGGCGGCGGGTTCCTCTATACAAATCGCGAAACATTATCACTTGGAGCCGTGTACCATCATAATTCGCTTTTATCAAATCCTGTTACTCCAGCTGAGCTAGTTGACGAATTAATCAAGAATCCGCTGGTTAGCGAATATATCAAGGACGAAGTCCCAGCTAGAAGCGAGAATAACGATCTTTCAAAGGAAGATCAGCTCAAAGTTCAGCTCAGCGTAAGCAAACTAATAAAGACATACAACGACTTGAGGTACAAATATTTTTCCAAAAATAATGGTGCGCTGATAGAATCTGGAAGATTCAATAATACAGAGGAAATCAAATCAAGAATCGACAGTATAAAACAAGATCTAACTGAAAAATATGGCGTTCAGTTTGTTAATAATTATGTTGAGCTTGAATATAGTGCTAAATTAATTCCCGATGGCAAAAGATGCGTGATGAAAAGACCCTATTACAAAAACGTTTTATTCATAGGAGATGCTGCTGGTAGGGGTATCTTCATAGGTCCAAAAATAGAAGGCATCAATGTTGGTATAGATGATGCAGTAAGGGCCTCTATTGCTATTTCACGCTCAATAGAAAATAATAATTTTGATTCAGATTACCTAGGAAATTACTATCAGTCCATGATTAACGAGAGTCCATACACTAGACAAATGATTAAAATAGACGAGGGATATTTGAGTTTGTTTCTCGATTTAGTAAAAGATATTTCCTTCGGTTCTGCCAATCCGGGATTTGAATTTGGTCTACGGATGATGAAAAATAAGAGATTCAGGGAAACCGCTCTTCGACTTGCAAATATATTGGGTTATAAAAGGATTTTACCAATTATAGAATCAGAAAGGAGTTATGTTAAAGTACCGATGCAATTGGCAGACAGACTTGGCAAAGTAGTCACCTCGTCATACATGCCGGAAATACCTACACTATCCGAAAGAATAGCAAAATTGCAGTACAATGACGATACTGAATCACACATTACTGTTAATGATAAGAGGAGTGAATTTATGAAAAAGATGATATTGTTATGTCCTACAAAATGCTATAGCCTTGAAGAAAAAGACGTAGTGCTACAACATGAAGGTTGTGTGGAATGCGGGACATGTTCGATTGGAACTCTATGGAGACATCCGAAAGGTGAAATGGGAATAAGATACAGATATGGTTAGTTAATCTATCTATGTTTTCCACTTAATAGAGCAACCGATTGATGGATCAAAGTCTTTTTCTATTGGTTCTCCGTTCAATACTTTTTTAATATTATTTTCCATTACATTCATCTGAGGAGTCATCTCAGGTTCCATTGCATCGTTTATCTTTCCGTGAAAAACGAGCCTTCTGCTTTCATCGAACAAGAATGGATCTGGGGTACACACTGCTCCATACGACTTTGCAACTTGTTGTGAATCATCTATAAGATATGGAAAATTCAAGTTATGTTCTTTGTAAAACTTGACCATATTTTCAAAACCTTCGTCTTGATATGACGGATCATTACTATTTATTCCTACTATTTGTAATTCTGATTCTGGAAACTTGCCTTGTAGAGCTACCAGATCTCCTATGCGAGCCTTAACATAAGGACAGTGATTGCAAATAAAAACTATCAAAAGGCATTTGCTTTTGAAATCTTCAAGTGAATATAATTTGTCATCTGTTCCCTTTAAGCTGAAAGTGGGAGGATTGTTATTTTTTTTCAGAGTCTGACTTGATAGAGTTTTTACCATATCTATAGTTCCTAACTATGTTTAATAAATTGTTCAATTTCTCATAACCGCTGAAAGCGAAAAAAATTATCAGTCAACCAAGAATGAATCTAAAATTTTGTTCCACGCAAAAAATTTCATTCATATTGTAAAAGATTCGAAGTGTTAAAAATTATGTTAATTTCTTCTATTACATATTTATAATATTCTGAGTAGAACTAAGTTAAGCATAGTAAAGGTAGATGACAATAGATAAATATTAATAGCATACCATTTGTTTCAAATTTTGGAGGCTGCAAAGGTGATTAATCATACCGAAGACGAAATTTCATTTGAAAAAATTTTAGTTATAGGATTGGGTCAACTCGGTCTGCCTGTTGCAAAATATGTCAAGGAGAAAGGGTTTGATGTTTACGGATATGACAACAATGAGCGTGCCTTGGATAATGCTGAAAAGCAATATGGCATCAAAAAAATTGACAATTTTAGCGACATTGATGTGTTTATAGTATGCATCTCGACTCATAGAGAAGATGACATTTCTTCGCCACAAATTGACGGATTGATGGCTATTACAAGAAAAATCGCGAAAGAGGCGACAAACGGAAAGCTAGTATCCATCGAAAGTACCGTACCACGAGGCACAACTAGAAAAATGTTTGAAATTCTGGAACATCGTTTTCACGTAGTTCATGCCCCGCACAGGTGGTACGCTTTAGAGGAAAATGTTCACGGCGTAAATCAATTACGTGTGATAGGCGGTGTTTGTGACTGTTGTCTTCGCACCGGTATCAGATTTTATGACGGAGTAGAGCACGCAGAGGAAAAGGAGAATTTAGGATACTACAGGGGCAATAAATCATACAAGAGTCTTGGAATTCCCATGTATTCTGTTTCTACCGTAGAAATCGCAGAATTAAGTAAGATTGTCGAAAATGCTGACAGATACCTGCAGATTGCATTTGCAGAGGATCTGTATATGTTCTGTAAGGCAAATGGCATATCATTTACAGAATTAAGAGATGCGGTAAATACAAAGTGGAATGTAAATATTCTTGAGCCGAGGGACGGGATTGGCGGTCATTGTATTCCTAAGGATACACGAATGTTTTTAGAATCCTCGGAAATTAAGAGTAAAATATTGATTTCTGCTCAGGAAGTTGATAAAGATTACAGAAAATATATTGAAAGAATGATTAAAGACGTCAATCAAATAAACCATTAACTTTTCTACAATTGCTTTTGGGCGACTGAGCTCCTATTACTTTTTTTTCAGCCCACTGTCGTTGAATGAAAAATCAGTTTTATAAAATTTGATTTAAATATTCAGAATATTTTTGTATTATTATGAGTAATGATAAATCAAAAGATAATCAAAGTGGGACAAAGAAAGACAGAGATAGTACCAATATTCCCGCAACATATCTGAACTTTTCATTTTACAAAGTAGATTCAAAATGGAGGTGGCTGAACGATATAGGAAAGGATGAAGCTGCTAAGGAGTTTTCTTCGTTAATAGATGTCGCCAATACAAAGATGAAGGTTAGAACTTACTCCACAGTGGGTTTGAGAAAGGAATCTGACTTTATGCTATGGAGTATTTCAGATTCTATAGAAAAAATTCAATTACTAACTTCAAAAGTTTACACTACCGTGCTTGGAAAATACATTGACGCATCAGATGTATATCTATCTGCAGCACGTCCATCAATTTATTCGAATAAAACTACTCCGGGTTTTATGGAAGATGAGTTGCCTTTGAAATACAATATTGTTTATCCATTCATCAAATCAAGAGAGTGGTATCTTCTTCCATATGAAAAAAGAAGTGAAATGATGAAAGAGCATATTAATGTAGGTAGGAAATTTCCACAGATAAGATTGAATACCTCTTACTCATTTGGGATAGGGGATCAGGATTTCATGCTAGCTTTTGAGACGGACAATTTGATGGACTTTCAGGAGTTGATCATCAAACTTCGAGAAACACAGGTAAGTAGATACATCGTGAGAGACACACCAATGATAGTCTGCGTTCATAAAAAAATCTTTGACATCATTAAGAGCTTAGGTTGAGTATGCTAGCGCTTAAAGAATGGTCAATAGTATGTAAAGCCTTGGAATCGGGCAAACAATCAATATTGCTGCGTAAAGGTGGCATCTTAGAATACAAAAATGGGTTTGAGGTTAGTCAAAAAATATTCTTATTATATCCTACATTGGAACATCAAGCCGGGGAATATGTACAAGCAAATTATCTACGAGAATTTGAAATTCAAAAAGCAAATGATGTGAATATCAAAGAAACAACAAATACAATTAGTATATTGGCAAGAATGGAAGCTATACAAGAATTCGACGATGATTCGGTATTATCAAAATTAGAAAAGTATCATATATGGAATGAAAAGTACGTTAGAATGAGAATGAAATATAATCCAAAGAAACCAATGAATGCTCTCTTATTGAGAGTCTACAGGTTGCCTGAAAATATTTCAGTAGACGTGCGGCCAGAATGGGCGGGATGTAAGTCATGGATTGACATAGAGTTGTCAAAAAAATACGGAAAATCATATGAAGACGCTAACGACTTGTTGGATCAAAGTAAACCCATAATAAAAGACGAGGACTTTCGAAGGATTCATGCTAATTTCTTGGGGATTTGGAATTGAAATACAGACGACTAGGAAAAAGCGATATTAAAGTCAGTGAAATTGGGTTTGGAGCATGGACGATTGGTCTGGATTGGTGGGGTAAAAAAATAGAAGATGATGAAGCAATTAGTATGTTAAAAAGGGCCTTTGACAAGGGTATCAATTTCTTTGATACTGGAGATATGTACGGGAAGGGAAAAAGTGAAAAGTTAATGGGGATAGCCTTCAAAGGGATGAGAAATGATGTAGTTTATTCATCAAAGTGGGGATATGATATGTATAACGCCGAACAAATAGGACATAATGAGTTACCTCAAAAACATAACGTTGAGTATTTGCAATATGCTTTAGATAAGAGTTTAGAGAGACTTCAGACAGACTATATGGATGTCTATAGCCTTCATAATCCAAAAATGCAAGCTGTCACAAATAGGGAATTATTTACTGCACTCGATGGGCTTGTTACCAATGGTAAGATAAGAAGTCATGGTGTCGCTCTGGGTCCTGCCATAGGTTGGAGGGACGAAGGCCTGCATGCAATTAAGGAACATAATATTACCTGTTTGCAAACAGTTTATAATATCTTAGAACAAGATCCAGGAAATGATCTATTAAAAGCAGGAGAGGAAAAGAATGTTGGAATAATGGCCAGAGTACCCGACGCATCAGGAATTTTGACCGGTAAAGTTAATGAGAATACGACGTTTAATAAAAATGATCATCGGAGCGTGAGAAAAAAGGAATGGATATCTGAAGCGCTCAAGAAAGTTGAAAATATGAAAACAATCGCGGATAAGAAGGGATGGGACATTACTGAACTTGCAATTAAATTTATTCTGTCTCATAAACCAATTTCAGTTGTCTTACCTACCATGATTAGTATAGAAGAAATTGATAAATTCTCAGAGATATCAGACGGAAAATATCTAGAAGACCACGAACTGGAACAGGTTTCCGAGATGTATGTCAACAACTTTTATGTAGTCCCTAATAGTAAATAGTTGAGTCAGATCTCGAAAACAACATTGTTTCATTCTAGCGAGAAGCCAAAAATACTGATTGTTGACATCAGAGGTGTATCTTATTATCATTGGTTCTGCTCTACAGCATGCCTAGCTACCTAACTTAAGTCTAATTCATGAGAGTAAAATAAAAGAGATTAAAAAGTTCACCCGTATTGGAGCTAGCAATTTTATAGAAGATATGTCAGGTGTATTTCGTTATAGTAATGTTCGTACTAAAATTTTACCTTAATTAATGTACTAGTAATTTTACCTTGATTATCATACTGCAATTCGTTACCTAATCCAAATATACTTGCTAACAGCTAAATTGAATTACTGCAGGGTCATGATAGGTAGAATTATTGCTCTTATTGTAATAAGTAGTATTTTATTCGCAGTGTCGTCTATGCATGGCCATGCGTACGGAAATTTGATCGTGAAATCAAACAACGCCAATAACATTCATCCTCAGCAATATTATACAATTGCTAGTCTGATTAATAATCAAACTACCAACAAAGAAATAATGATTGCACTCAAAACTCAAATAGAGAAATCCGATCCATTTGAATTAAGAGGCATCAATGATGAAAAAGAAGTTCTCAATACAACTTCTATTAGACCTACCGACTCAAATAATCTTGATGTAAATGACCTTGACTCAAATGTCAATTCAAACTCAGACGACACGAATGACACGCCCGATGATGATGGTGATGAATGTAAATCTGATTGTCCTGGAAATTTAAACCCGACAAGGGAAGACATTCCATTTGAACTACCAAATATTCCTTTTCCTTAAAAAATCAACTGGGTAATATATGAAAAGTGATTTGTTAGTCGCTTGAATTGTATTAAAAAATATAAAAAACAAAAATAAGGGGAATAAGATAGACTAGAATGTATATGAATTTTGAAAGATCACTTCTTTTTGGCTTATCAGGAACACTTGTATTATTAATAATGTTCATCAGTATCGAACATGGCGTTTATGCGATATCAATAAGTATAGAATCTCCTCTCAGCAATCAGCAGGTTCCTGTTGGTGAACTTAAAATATCTGGAACTTCTTCCGACAATTCATCTGCACAATGCCAGGTTTATGTAGATTGGAATAACTTAAAGCCCTATCAGCTCGCGACGCCGACGGGTTCGAACGGGACATCTGACTTTTCGACGTGGAGTTTCACATATACTTCCAAATATCATCTTATTCAAACGGGACTTAATGATTTGACATCAAAGATTACTTGCTTGGTTCCACCTGCCGGCCCGGCTGTTACTAAATGGTTTAGCATCAATGTAACCGGAAGTTCTTCTCCTAACCAAACAAGCAACGTACAGTTACCATTACCAACTGCTAATAACAAAAGTCCAAGTTCTGCAAGTCCACAATCCTCTTCCTCACAATCAGAAATACCTATTGATACAACTAATACATCTTCCTCACAATCAGAAACACCTATTGATACGACTGATACATCAAATTCGGATAAAATATCTCTCGATCTTAGCGTAGAACATAATCCAATTTCAGCTGGAGACAGACAAACAATTTCTCTTACTGCGTCAGATCCCGTTTCTGGTAATAGCCTTGATAGGGTGTTTCTACGTTTAACTGTCAAAGATCCGTCCGGTAATATCGTAAAGGATTATACAGATAATGATGGTACACTTGAACCCTCCTTTAGAATCGACGAAGACGTAACTGGAACATTTTCAGTATTGGCAAGCGCCTCACAAGCAGGTATTGAAACTACAAAGTCAATGACCTTTGTTGTTCAGTAATGTACATCTGTATGTCTGTCAACACCTGAAATACTTAATAGATTTAGCCATTGAGCACGATAGTGTGTTCTCATAGAGGCAAGATCGTAAAATCAAAGCAATATATCAATTCCAAATTTTTTCATTAGAAAGATATCTCAGATTATCCTTTACTATCTAATTATAAAATTCAATTTTAGATTTCCACATTTTTGAAACTATTTAAAAATTGGCATATAACCGTCTACGAATCGATCCATTCGTCGCTAGAATTAAAAACTAGACAATATAACATGCAATTAAGACATTATATAGTAGGTAATCATCTTAGGTTACGTCATGATGAGGAGGCAATTCAACCGGATCTCCTCTTACATCAAAAAGTCCCATCCAGCCTAAATCCGTGAAGTCTGTCTGGTGTGCGTGAAACATATAAGTTCCTGGATATTGATATGTGAACTCCATAATGCCTCTGTCTCCCTGTGACATGGTTACAATGTCTGTGTTATAATCGGGGGTTTCATCAGTACCAGCAGTATAATAATTAAACATGGCTCCATGTATGTGGAATGAGTTGACCAGGTCAAATTCTAGCATATTGACAACATAGACACGATAGGGCTTGCCTGTTTGCAATACTATTGGATTCATCATATATTCAAATGCCTTCCCATTTACTGTGTAGATTTCGTTTCCCCGTGGTTCCTCAGTATCTAATTTTGGAACATCCCCAGCACTAGCTTCACCACTATCATCACCTGTATGGTCCATCGTTGTTGAAATTTGAGTTAGGTTGGTTTCAGTGCTAGTCTCGTTACTATCTGTACCTCCAGTCATATTGGTAACGGCATCAGTTTGATTACTGACAGTGCTATTAGTCATGGTCATGTTCTCCCCAGTAGTATCGCCTTGCTCAGTTGTTTGAAATAGGGCGGCTGGAGGTAATTTAACTGGTCCCTCCTCATCAAGATCCAGGTCATAACCATTAAGGAGCATTGCCATCTCCGTCATTTGAGGACGTGGTTCTTTAGGATCTATAATCATCATTCCATATAATCCCCTGTTAATATGATCGGCTATTGGATCTACATGACAATGATATGGATATACTCCATAGGGTTGGGCAACAAATTCATAGGTGAAACTCCTACCTGGTGAAATGGCACCTCCTGGATATCCACCCATCGAAACACCATCGTTCTTTGCAAAATGAATAGAATGAGTATGAAATGAGTGTGGGTTTTCATTCTCATTACTATTAATGACTCTAATTCGAACTAGATCACCCTCTGTAACTCTTATAGTAGGCCCGGGTATAGTGCCATTAAATGTCCAAGCGTCAAAGACATGCCCTTCATATGAAATAGGTATTTTTTGGTTTTCTTCAACGATAATTGTGAATTGTCGAACAGTCCTGCCAGTTTCGTCCTTTGTTACATGACCACAATTAAAGTAGGTAAGATATTCTACTGGAGTTGGCTTCTTGCTAAGTTCTGTAGTGCAATTCTTAATTTTATCGTATTGCGCCTGAGAAATGTGGTTTGCTGGAACCTGGCCAAAAACAGGAAGTGTTAAAAAAGGAAAACTGAAAGAAGAAAAAATCAAAATACTTGACAAAACCGATGCAAAAAAATACGCATTTGGCCTAAACACGTTTAACAAAGATGTATTCTTTGATATAAAAACGTTAATTATTTTCAAATTTCTACGACTGCAGTAAACAGATCGATAATGAATTTCATTTTTTGTTCCCCAATGTAAGGATTTTGAATAATTAAACTTGCAATAAAAGAAAATCCTATTTCCCAATAGACCTAAAAATAGGAGTTGCGCTATGAACTATTATTTTGAATATTTTATTTTGAATATTTTAAGTTTGAAACAACGAGTAGTCTAGGAAAAAAGTTTTGCATATCATGCGGTGTAACACCAATGCCTTTATTTGAGATTTGAAAAACAAAAAAAGGCTCCTAAATTCGTATTAACTCAAAGAAAATAGCGAATCAGATATTAGTAAAAGATGCTATAACATGATTCAGAAATATCTTACCTAGCTCTTAAAAGATATAATCCTATAATCAAATCCAATGGAAAAGTCAAATGGAACAAAGATAATGGGAATTCTGTTAGTTTTTGGTTTAGTAGTTTATTCAATTTACTTTGGTCAGATATCATTTGCAGAAGGGGTCGAATTAAAGACAGTAGGAAAGGGCGCTATTTCCTGTGGAAATGGTGAGGAAGTCAAAGGAGTCAGAATAAATTTCTTTGTGTCCTATGATGAAGAAACGCCTTTTGCAGAATGGAATATGGACCACAAGGAACTGGGTTCTGCAGGAGGAATGATTACTAACGTAAAGACATCGTCAGATAGTTTTGTCTTAAAGGGCTTTGAAGCATTTGACAGTATTTGTGATGTTGAAACACCTTCAGATGTAAAACTTTCAGGAAATTGTGGGGAAGGAACAGTTAGGCTTGTATCCGATAATGGAAACAAGGGGACATTTGCATCTAATGTAAAATGTGGCTAGAGATTCCTAAAAAATGATAATGATAATGAAATATTGAAGAAACACCACTTACGTTATTTGGCAGAATTTCTGTGAAGTGATAGTTAATTTTAAAAAGATTATAAATAGAACAGTATTAAACTAGATTGAGCTTGAATGCGTCTTTAAAAAAATGGTTGCCTATGATCGGTATACCTGCTGCGATCCCAATCATCACTAGTCTTATTTTAGGCCTTCCCATAACATTAGCTCTCGTGACCTCAGGTTTTATAATCTTGCTAGTTGTAAGTGGGTTTATGTTTAGATCTTATGGGCGTGAAAGAAAGCCTGATTTTCAAAATCCATAGCGCTAGTCAGAATCTGGTTCCATCATCAAGTCATTTTTTCAATTGGAGATATACTAACGACTTTTTCGTCCAAGATGCTGAGCATCATGTTGTAATACTGCAAAAATGAACGACCCTTTTCAGTTGCGCGATAAGTTAATACGCCGTCATCGAGATTTTGAATAATTAACTCCTTTTCCAAAAGTTCGTACAAATATCTGTTGATTTGTTCATAACTCAAATTTCCCTTGTACATAATGTGAGTCTTTCTTATGCCCGCCTTACACAAGTCTACGATGTCCGCCATTATCTGAATTTTTCCCCTATTATTTTCACTTTTGCATATTGTTTTGCTCATTGGATCATTATGAAGAATCATGAGTAAATAAGGGGAACCGTGAAATTCCCTGCTGGAACGGTCGTTCCAACTCATGAAAAACTAAGATATTAAACTGGAGAGATCTGAATTTGATTTTCTTTTGAATCTCGGCCAAACCCCATGGTGAAAGAGGCCAAAAAAGAATCCCTATAATAATACGATGATTCATTAAAAATTCAATTCATGAAGAAGCCAGTAAAAACTGAAGTATTAAGAATCAATTCTCAGAGACCTAATGACAGTATTATTGCAAGAGCATCCAAATTAATTAGTAGTGGAGAAATTGTCGCATTCCCAACCGAAACTGTATATGGATTGGGAGCAAACGCCCTAGATCCTTCGGCGATTTCAAAAATATATCAAATGAAAGGCAGGCCTTCTGATAATCCATTAATCGTCCATATAGCAGACATGGAAACGCTGAGGAGATTGGTAAATGAAATATCCCCAAGAGACATGAGAATTATCAAAAAATTTTGGCCCGGTCCGGTCACTCTTGTTTTAAAAAAATCAAAAATTGTGCCTAAAATTACTACCGGAGGTCTCAGTACAATAGCTGTACGAATGCCTCGAAATAAAATTGCTCTCGCACTCATAAAAAGGTCTGGCTTTCCCATTGCTGCTCCATCTGCAAACATCTCAGGAAGACCAAGTCCCACCAATGCTAGTCATGTGAAAGACGACCTTGATGGAAAAGTAAAATTGATTTTAGATGGCGGTAGCACTGAAATTGGAATTGAATCTACTGTAATTGACATGACACTACGTACTCCAGTAATTTTGCGGCCTGGCGGAATTTCAAAGGAGTCGATCGAAGACGAAATTGGCGAGGTTCATTTTCACCATTCACTCCTAGGCCTTCGCAGAAGAACAAAAAAGATTAACAAATCACCGGGTATGAAATACAGACATTATAGCCCCAATGCTCGTGTAGTAATTGTGGAAGGTTCTAGAATACGTGCAAAGGCAAAGATCATTGAACTGACTGAAAAATTAAAGCATGAAGGAAAGAAAGTTTCTATCATGACTGCCAGCAAGTCACTGAAGCCAAAAGCAGATACTGTTCAGTACATGGGAAACACTTTGGATACGATTGCCAGGAACCTGTTTGCAAATCTTCGCAAAGCTGATAGCGATCACATCGACGTCATAGTAATCCAAGGAATTAATTACAATAATACGGGCTTTGCGATTATGAATAGGTTAAAGAAAGCAGCTGCCGAAACAATAAAAGTGTGATTCGGCTATCATCGTAACTATTTGATTTTTGACGAGGATGTTATGTACTTGATTAATTCAATATCCCGAAGATAAGATCCGATTTTCTTAGAATTACGTTTATCCATAAAAGGAATAACCGATAGTGTCTTTGTCTTGGTTAATCTTTCGATATAAAAGGGCGTCATAGATTCTACGATATTAGGACGAATTGGCATCTGATTAAAAATTATTCCTACAATAGGGACCTTAAATTCTCTGCAGGCATTTATGGTCATAACTGTATGATTAATAGAACCAAGTTTAGGTCGTGACACAATAATAACTGGGAGGTTCATTTTGCGTACAATGTGCAATAATGATACTTTATCCGTTATAGGAACCATGACTCCCCCAATTCCTTCAACTACAATAAAGTCGTATTTTTTTTTAAGAAACATAAATTTTTCAATTACCTTTTTTAGATTTATTGGCTTGTGAGAAATCTCAGCTGCCATTAAGGGGGAAGCAGCCAGTGGAAAGAACACTGGATTTAGTGTTTCGTCTGGATCTCCAACACCCGCAGCTTTGGCTAGTTTGGCAGTATCTTGTGATTTGTAATCCTTCGAATAGATTTTAGATGAAGTCGCAAATGGTTTCATTACTCCTACCTTTATTTCGTTTTTTCGAAGAACCCAAGCAAAGCCACATGCTATTTCCGTCTTTCCGATTTCAGTATCAATGCCTGTAATGAATACTCCTCGCAGTTTTCCGTGTGACATTTGTTAACACCTTTTTGTATAAACCTAAATCTTGTATTATATAGATTTCTTGGCTAACTTTTGCGGTATTATGTAGCGTTGATTTGATGAAGGTTTGAATATTTCAGACAAGGGATCTTTGTCAAGTGATACATTATTCTGCCTAAAGTAAAATTAAAATGCAATTGAGAACCATTGTTCCTCAATTTGGATACAAAAAACAAAATATTGATTGTTGCTTTTCAACTCGCAATATTATCCTTATCATCTTTTCAATTAAATGCCACTGGGTTGCAAAATAATACCAATATAGGTGGGGATAATTCGGACTTTTTTCCAAATTATGAAAAAAAATCAGTTTTAATTAATGGATTCAAAGTCTTATTGGCCGTAGCATCTAACGACGAACTTAGAATCAAGGGTCTTTCAGGATCCGAAAAGCTGAATGAGAATGAGGGAATGTTATTTTTGTTCGATAAACCGTCAAAACAAGGCTTTTGGATGAATGAAATGAAATATCCAATTGACATCCTCTGGTTGGATTCGAATAGTAGCGTGATTTATATTGAAAAAAATTTGGAACCATGTAAGATATTTCTTGCCTGTCCGGTCTATAATCCGCAGGCAGATTCATTATATGTAATAGAACTAAGAGCAGGATTTGTTGACCGTCATTCAATTAGGAATGGTACGATTATTGATTTGAATTAATACGGCCAAATTGAGATGTAATTATGATAATTAAAATTGAACGATATTTAACATAAAATTATGGGAGAAAATGACATCCTCATAAATTTTGACAAGACGGAAGTTAGACCTAAAGAGGAGATCAATGGAGTCATAAAAATTAATTACTTGGGCCGATTTGACAGCATCGTGATAAATTCACAGATAGAAAATACAAATGATATTTTTACGTTCATAAAACTAAATGACAAAAAAATCAATTACTCATATGCAAGGATGCCTGTATTAAGACAGGATTTAAAAGATGCAAGCGAAATAAGATTTGTGGTAACAACTGATCATGTTCCACAAGTAACTTCAAATGCCAAGTTCAGAGCTTCCATAATACAAGAACATAAAGAAGTTGCAAATCATGTTGCATTCCTCAAGATAGTACCATGAGGAAATATCAATTTCGACTAGTTTTTAGAGTGATGAGATTGTATAGTGCCGCACTATCATAACAAGTAACAATCAAAAATAATGTAATAAATGAGGAGAGGTCAGACGAAACTCTTTACTATTACGACTTTACCTGTCATCCATGGATGAGGTTCGCAGTGATAAGCATATTCACCATCTTTAGTAAACGTGAATTCAAAAGTTTTTTGAGGCGGTATTAAACCAATGGTGTCTATTGAATTAAACGGGCCGTTTATCTGATCCGTATATTGCGTGTCAGTAGTAACAGTATGGGCTGTAGTATCAAGGTTAGTCCAAATCACCTTATTATTGATTCCCAGGGTACCCCTTGCTTCTTTGGGCTCAAAGTTTTTCTGCTGGGACTGCTGTGATGAACCTTCTATGATAGACACTTTGACATTATCTGGAGGATTCAGAACCTCTTCAGCTAATTGCGGTTTTGCATTTGCTTCTTTAGTATAAACAAATTGATAGTAAGCCATGCTTGCGGCCACAGCAATAATAAATGCAATGATACTGATCCCTGCAGCACTATTATTCATTTATCATCTGGTTAAAATTCACGAATATATATAATATTAAGATTAGTCACCCTCAGCATTGTCTTTTATCAGACTTTAATATGACAGATAAATCGTACAAACCGTTAAGGAAAAATCTATTTTTTTTCATCTGAAATTAATTTATGCTCGCCACTGTCTAATGTGGCAGAGTCTGCTTTGTTTACAGATTGACTCGATTGGGAGGAGGATGATCCTGACTTTGTGGAAGCCAAAGTTTTTTGTTTTGCTGCAGCGTCTTCAAGTATTTTTGTACCGTCGGTAATCTGCCCTGTTTGAGCCTCACCAGTTTTTGTAAGTGAAGGAGCCTTCGCTTTCATTGGCATAGGTGGCATTGTGGGCTTTGGTGTCGGGGCTTTTTGCAACGATCTTGCGTGTCTAAACACATGGAACATACCAGCGAATACAAGCATCATAATGCCTACTATAAAGAGCGAATAGTTTTTCATTCCGTTAAGTACTGCGTAATAAGCTGCAATATTGAGATAAACCTGGAATGCCAGGAGAGCAATAAATATACCATATATCCATTTTTCGGTTAGGTTTATCGAGCTTTTTCCTGTCGGCTTTTTGGGTTGAATCTTTGCATTTGCTTCCGCATTTTTGGCTAGTTTTATCATCATATAGGTGAAACCAAATGATAATGGAACTAGCAAAATCATAACAAGATAGAGAAAAATGGGATCAATCACAAGTCTTTCCAATAACGACTTGGTCCTATCTGGATCTATATAAAATCCCCAGTAAGTAGTGACTATAATCTGAGCCAGACTTGTAATACCTATCGCTGTTATTATTGGTCTATCCTTCCATGAAAATTTCTTGTATCGATCGATAAATGGTACTATGAGCAATGCAAAAATAAACAAGCCTGGCCAAGCCACACCGGTAGTAAATTTATCATACGCACTACGCAGGAATGCGTACAGTCCGGTCAAATACCATTCAGGTACAGTGATACCGGGTGGAACATTAGGATCGAACTTGAGTCCCATATCAACCGGAAATACTCCTCCTGTTAGCATGATAGCACCAGTTATTGCCATTACCATAGGAACATCAAATACTAGGAATCTCGGGAAGTGTACAACCATTAGACCCAACATAACTATTGGTAGGAAGAAGACATGAAAAGCATAAAATCTCAAAACGAAATCATGGAAGCCGGCACCAAAGAATGCATCTCTCATCTGTGGTCCCATTATGGGGATTGAATTGGTAAGGGAAGCTGCGATTGAAATAGCTAATTCAGCTCTTTCGCTGAAAATAATATCGTAGCCAGTAAAAGCCTCCAGAATTGTAAGGACTCCCAATATGATTCCGGTGACCCACAGTATTTCGTTTCTAATCTTGTATCTACCGCTGAAATACTGGTAGTACATGTGAAGAAGAGCTACCATGACCATTGCGTTTGATGCATGATAATGAATATTTCTTAAATGAAACCCGTAAGGGATGACATCGTTGATTGTCTTCACACTGTTCCATGCTCTGTCTAATATAGGTTCATAAAATAGCATGAGTAGTGCTCCGGTAATTCCGAGAATAATAAAAATCACAAATGTCAGCATCCCCAAAAATCCAAGTGGACTTACAAATCTGCTTGGAAATGTAAATTTCATTCCCATAAAGAGAGTTCTATCTACGCCAGCATATGTCCACCGGAGAAAACGAGTCAGGCTATTTTCTCTATGTAAGGAAACGCCCATACCCCACTACCCCATTTCCGTTAACACTCCAATTTGGAGGTTTAATCCATATGTTACCATCTGCAGAGATCTCTAGATCTAGTCTAGGTAATACGTTAGAAGGAGGAGCCTGCAGTGAAGCAGGCCCTGCAAATGCTTTACCAGTAAGAGGATCGTACATACTCCCATGACATGGACATTCACCCCTTTTTCTTCCGTCCTGTGGCCAATATTTCCACAGACACCAAAGATGAAGACAAACCATGCTATACATTCTGAAAGCAGCTACGTCATTCTTTTTCCCACCGAGTTCTTCAGGTAATCTGATAAACTGCCACGTTCGAAATGCTTCTTTATTTAAAACTGGATCATCAGATCTAGGATAAATTACAGCTTCTGAGTGATTAACTTGAAAAGAATTGACATTGGCTTGAGAACCATCCGGAAGTTCTACCTTTTGTCTCTCGTTTGACTGACCCGTTGGATTTGGCAGAAATTTTCCCCAGTCAACAAAGGTCGCAAATGTCATTACAGTACCTGCAGCAGCCATGAGTTTTAAGAAGTCACGTCTTGATACCTTACCTCCACTTTTCGAAGGCTGCTGAGCCATACAAATCTACAGACTCGAAATATATCATATAAACTTTTATTCAGTTACCATTGGCCAATTTGTCAAAACTAAAATTATTTTTCATAATTGAAGATAATGAATCTATATTTAATCAAATCTAATGTTTTACAAATTTATCATTACGAAGTTTCCAATTTTTTTAATTTCTTGTTAAATCTTTCCCTAAATTCAGGGACATTAATGACAGTTCTTTCGTGCAGTCCTTCGCCTATTTTTTCAATCTTATCAACCGCATCTACTTCAAAAGTTACCCGCCTGTCTTTCACATCGATTACTCTAGCTTTTAATTTAACTTCTGTGCCAACCGGAGTTGGTTTCAAATGCCGGATATTGACCAAGGTACCTACAGAATCCCAGTCTTCATCTTGCAAAAATTCTTCTTTTAGCAACAACCTACACGTTTCTTCCATCTCTGCAATCATAGAGGGGGTTGAAAAAACATTCTCTCCGTCCCAAAGGAAGCTTGTAGTTTGTCCTGCACCAACTTTAATTTTCCTTTCTTTAGTAGTATCAGTTCGTATTTTTTTAATCATAATGATAAGTCAACTTTGGTCTTAATAAAAAGAAAAAAAGTCGGTAAGATACTACTTTGACCTTCGAACTGCTGATGCTATTGCATAACCTAGACCAACAGCCAATCCGAATGTGAGTGGTATCCATACTCCGAAACTTTCCCAATTTGCCGGTACTATTTGTAGAATTACGCTTTCGAACATTATTATTGTGGTATAAAAGTAATCAGTATATTAGATTTTCTCAAGCTAATAGGCATAGCTAAGATTCTCTTAGGTCAAAACCTGGAATTTCCTTAAAAATGCATTCTTAGTGCCACGTGGATGAGTAGATGTACGTTTCCCTTAAATTACCCACAGGCTGCTATTTGAAAATATGAAGATGCAGAAAGAGTTGAAGAAATTCTGTCCAAAGTGCAAGAAGCATACAACTCAGTCTGTGGCTATTTATAAGAAGGGCAAGGATAGAAAAACGGCGATAGGGGCAAGGAGACACGCAGAGGATAAGAAAGGATACGGTGGACAAAAATTTCCAGAACTCAAGAGAACTGCTAAGACGACAAAAAAGATTACTCTAAGATATACCTGTAAGAATTGTCATCGTAAAACTATGAAAGAAGGGATGCGTATGCGTAAATTGGAGATTCAACCTTAATAAGGTGATATGAAATGAAAAAAGAAAATATTCTGATTCCAAAACCAAAAAGTAACTTTTTGTCCGTACAATGTACCAGTTGCCAGGAAAAGCAAGTCATTTTTTCCCACTCAACCAATGACATTAATTGCAAATCATGTGGGAACCCAATATTGAAAAAGACTGGCGGAAGAGCGACAATCCTAGGAGAAATCATCGATACACTTGATTGAATTCTCAAGTAGGAAAAAATCTTCTTTTGTATTTATGTTAAATGCGATTCTTTCGTCGTTAAGTCTTAAATAATATTCTTTAATTCTTTTCCGAGTGTTCATTGTGGACGTATCAAAAATTGTTACTCCGGAGTGAAAATATTCTTTGTTTCCTTGTTTTACTTTAAAACTTGGGAGCAGGCCAAGATTTGCAGTGTATTTCTTGTCCATTACTATTGAAATACACTGTCTATCTCCTTTCCATTTAGAGACTATTCTCTTAATCAGGTCAGGAGTTACCAATGGCATATCGGAAGGGAAGACTAAAACAATAGAAGGTTTTAATTTTTCCAACGAATACGTGAGATCCGTTGAATAATTCAAACCAGTTGTCTCCATGATCTCAAGTGTACCGCTGTGATAGTAATTGTGATTTTTCAAGAATTCCAAAGTAACTTTGCTATTGCGACTTGCGGCAGCGTAGATTCGGTCAAACTGCTTAGAAGTTTTCAACGATATCAGAACGTGTTCAATTAATGGCCTATTATTAAACTTCAGCATAGATTTATCTGAACAAAAATCTTTTATTCTCTCACCTTTACCACCGCACATGATCAAAGCCAACATGTCTTGTGTCATTTTCAAATTGTTATTGTAGATAATATCATTAATGATGCTAAGCGGGAAATCTCATTGGAAGCACCAAAGACATCACCACTCACTCCCCCAAAATTCCTGTAAGCCACACAGTAAATGATGAAACCGATAACTATTACGATTCCCAAAGTTAGTAGACCTGCAATACCTTGTAACAGGAAAACCAACACTATTGTGAGAATGATTGATGTGATTATTTTGGATAATTTTTTCATTTCAATTGTGAATGGGGAGCTAAAACCAACCCATGCAGATTCACCCACAGACGCCTGCATTACCATGACATATTTTGCTATTACCTCCGATACAATAATAGCATAGAATAATCTGGTGGATGATTCAAAGTTTAATATGGCAATAAATAAACCTATGAAATTAATAATCAGAGCACTAGCGCCTGCAGATCCTACTACCGGATCAGACATTGCTCTTCGCTTAGAATCTCTATCTCCTTTTACCATAACTCCATCAGAAAAATCAGCTAATCCATCAATGTGATGAATGCCAGTAATCAGAACAAATGTTACCAATATAATGAAACTAGCAATATAATCTGGCAGGAATATTGACGCATAGAATCCTACTATTCCTATGATCAATCCAATCACTGCGCCGCAAATCGGAAAAAAATACATATTCCTTGCTATGACTCGTAAATCAAAGCCATACCTTGAAGTGGGAATAATTGTCAAGAAAGAGAGAGTAGAAATCAATGGCTCAAAAACCATACAAGAAGTCCCACCATCCGACATAGCATAAAAATAGTACCATTGGCAATGATATTATAATAAAAAACAACAAAACTGATAACTTTACCATTGTTAATGCATTTTTGCATTTTTCAATTGAAAGCGGCTCTATATTTATACCCAATTCATAATAACCAACTTTTTCTAATCTCACTTTTAGGGCCCCGGCCAATGCCGACATTGGATATCCACCATTAACACTGGGTGTATTTTTGTGATCCTTCCGCATTATCTTCATTGAGTTTTTCCAGTCACCTCCAACCATCTTGGACGAAATAATTAGCAATAACGCACAAATTCGAGCTGGCAGATAATTTGAAATAGTATCAAGCTTCGCTGCCATCCAGCCCATATGTTTGTGATAACTATCGGTATAACCAATCATGGAATCAAGCGTATTTATAATCCTAAAAGCAATCGCCCCCGGAGGGCCGAACAACGAGTAATAAAATAATACTGATCCTATTCCATCAACCATATTTTCACCTATCGATTCTATCATGGCAGATAATATATGTTCTCTATCAAGAGTATCAGTCTGCCTTCCTACAATCAGTGAAAGAGTCTTTCTTGCTCCATCCAAATTTTTTTCTTCAAGTTTACAAATGATCGCTTGAACATGTCTTTCCAAAGTCAATATCGCCATAGTAAACTTTAGTACCAATATCGAAAATATTATCAAAGCAAATATTCCAAATAATTTGTAAATGATACTTGAAAAATAATATGAAGCTAAAGAAATACCAATTGCCAGCGTTAATGAAAAAATTATCCCGTTTAGTTTTTCTCGTTTGGGGTTATTGTCTTTTAATTTGGGTGTAAAATAGCTTACCAGTTTCCCAAACCATGAAACAGGATGAATCTTATTGGGAGGATCTACAAAAAGGAATGAGAGGCCAGTGCCAGCTGCAAGTGTTAATAAAATGAATTCAGAATCCATTAGTCATTTCATTTTTAAAACATTTAGGAGATATTGTATGTCGATGTTATTTTTAACGGTATGCGCAACGAAGTCAATTTGTTCGTCAAGGTAACTCTTGGTATATGATGACTTTGATCTCTTTTGATCCAATGAATCCTCATTTGGAATATCGAATTCTGTTTTTGTAATTACTCCCAAGACTTTTTTTCTGGTCATCTTTTCGACTGAAATGATGCCTTTAGTTAATATAGATTTTTGACCCAAAAACTTGTTAATTATCACTCCTCTTACATATTTCCTTTGTCTAGAGGGAAGTAACTTTATCGTTCCTACAATTGAAGCGAAGCATCCTCCACGTTCAATATCTGCTACCAAAATTACGTTTGAATTAGTTTTTTCGGCAAGAACCATGTTTGCAATATCATATTGTGATAAATTAATTTCAGCAGGTGATCCTGCACCCTCTATTACAATCAAATCATTGTCCTTCCGAAGACTTTCTAAATCTTGCAGAACTTTTGGAAATCCTTTTTGGAGAACGAATCTACTGTAGTATTCGTCTGCACTCAAACACAAATTTTTCAGTCCTCCCAAAATTATTTCGCTAACCTCATTACCAAGCGGTCTCAACAGTATTGGATTCATTTTAATATCAGGTTCGATTCTAGCAGCTACTGCTTGAACAGCCTGTATTCTTGCCATTAATTTGATTGATTTTTTTTCTTTAAGCAGGTAGAAATTGGAAGTCATGTTTTGTGCCTTAAATGGGCAAACCTTGTAACCCATGTCGGAAAATATTCTGCAAAAGGCTATTACCAAAGTACTCTTTCCGGCACCCGATGAAGTCCCTTGTATCATTAGGAGTTTTGCTGTCATTTGTCAATCGACTCCAACGAATCAAATAGTTCTAAATTTTCACTGTGTGTCTTTACGGCTACTCTAATGCACATGTTCTTATCTTTCAAGCCAGTGAAGTTACTGCAATCCCTAACGAGTATACCCTTTTTTTCGAGCAAAAAATCTCCAAGTTTCTTAGAGCTAACATGATGCGACTTTATCAAATAGAAATTTACATCGGACTTACTTGCGGAAAAGGAGCTCAGATTATTATTTATTCTAGAATACATGAATTCTCGTTCAGATTTTATGATTTTTTTCGCAGCCCTTAGGTGAGAAAGATGATCTAGAGCAGTAACGCCTGCTAACTGCGCAAATCCGTTCACATTCCAGGTTATCTTATTACGCGAAATTCTACTTGCAATGTTAGGATGCGAGACACAATATCCCAACCTCAAACCCGCAAGCCCAAATGATTTTGTCAATGAACGTAAGACAACTATATTTTGAAATTCATTAACTTTTTCAATAAAACTCCTTGGGTGTTTACCCTCATCAACGAATTCAATAAAACTTTCATCAACGAGTATCATTTTGGATTTGTCTATCTTTTCTACTAACTTTTCAGTAATATCGTAGGAAAAAAGACCTGTTGGATTATTTGGATTGCAGAAAAAGATTGCGTCAGAGTTCTTTGATTTTTGCAACACCCTTTCAATGTCTAGTTGCCGATTATTTATGGCGACATGTTTTATTTTGGCCCCAATCTTCCTTGCTGCTGCCTCATACTCGCAAAATGTTGGTGATTGTATGACAACTTGATTGTGGACGAAAGTTCTGACAAAATTATAAATTAATTCAGTAGCTCCATTTCCAATGTTAATAGATTCCTGCGATATTTGGTCATCAAGATAGTCGACTATTTTTTTTCTTAAGGCTGTATGTTCATTATCAGGATATATTGATGAAATTTTTGGAAGGTTTTTTCGTAACACATTCAAAACTTTTTTCGATATTCCTAATGGATTGATATTGGAACTGAAATCAATTCTTACTAAGCTTGGGTTTACAGTGTATATCCCGCCATGAGTGCATGAGTATTGAATCATTTAAAATCCATATGCGTAGCTATATAACAGGACTGGATAATATTATGTTTTTTCTGAAAACGAATATTAGTTGCGTTTTGATTAACGGCACATTATGTTAAAAGTTGCAGTAATAGGAGCTACAGGAGCTGTAGGTCAAGAATTTGTAATTGCTCTCAATAAACATCCATGGTTCGAACTAGTTCAAATTGCATCCTCAGATAGATCTGCTGGGAAGAAATACATCGATGCACTCAGGGATCCAAATACTTCGCTCCTCAAATGGCATAGCAAGGAAAAAATTCCTGACACTGTTCGAGAAATGGTTCTTAATCGAGTTGATGAAATAAATCCAAAAAATCTAGATTTGATTTTTACCGCACTAGAGTCAGAAGATGCTCAGATTATCGAACCAAAGATGGCTTCTGCAGTCCCTGTAATAAGTACGGCTGCTGCATTCAGATATGAAGATGATGTCCCCATACTCATACCAGGAATTAACGACGATCACTGTGATTTGTTGAATATTCAAAAGAAGAATAGAAAATGGGATGGCTTTATTGCCCCATTACCTAACTGTACTACAACTGGTATGGCTATAACCCTCAAACCGTTATTGGACGAGATGGGCTTGCAAAGTGTCTTTATGACATCAATGCAGGCACTGTCTGGAGCAGGCAGATCTCCGGGCGTGATAGCGTTGGATATAATGGACAATGTAATTCCTTACATTCCAAAGGAAGAGGAAAAAGTTCAAGTCGAAACAAAAAAGATCCTGGGAAAGTTTGATGGCAATTCGATAATCAATGCACCTATAAAGGTAAGTTGTACGTGCACACGTGTGCCGGTAATGGATGGACACACTGAAACCGTTTTTGCTCAACTTGAAAAAACTGCATTACCTGACAAGGTAAAAGAAACTATGATTAATTTTTCCAAATCAGTGTCAATAAGGAATCTGCCTTCCGCCCCAGAAGAGTACATCATTGTCCATGATGACCCTACTAGACCACAACCGAGAATTGACAGAGAAATTAACGATGGAATGACAACAGTTGTTGGAAGATTACGAAAGGATACTGTGTTTGAGAATGGTATAAAGTATGTTCTCCTGACACACAATGAAAAAATGGGCTCTGCAAAGGGCGCTGTACTTCTAGCTGAGATGTTTAAATCGAAAAAAATTATTTGAATATAACATTATTGACAAAAAAATTGTATAAAATTGAAATTAATACATTTATTAACCTCAAAATTTACGATATAATTAGTGGTTTCTATGTATAAAATAGACGATTTAGATCTCAAAATTTTGGAGGAGCTATCAAATGACGCCTCTATTTCGGTTCCTAGGCTTTCGAGAAAAATCAACATCAACGCGTCGGTAGTCTACAGCAGAATAAAGAGATTAGTAAAGAGAGGAATAATTCGAAAATTCACTATATTGATGAATGATGAGGCATTAGGATTTAACGTAAAGGCACTTACAGGCATAAACATGGATTCCAAATTAAGAGATAATGTATTGAATGAATTATTCCGGATTCCAGGCGTAACTGAAGTTTCCGAGGTTACAGGCAGATTCGATATACTAGTAACAATGAATTCTCACTCTCTGGATGAAATGCACCAGTTGATATCAGAACGAGTTGGGCGCATTGAAGGAGTCCAAAAAACAGAAACATTCATTGAAATGAGAAAAACGACTAGGGAAATACCTATTCCACCAAAAGAAGAAGAGGAAGACGAATAGGAATTAGTTCAAATAATTAGTCAAATCCTAACTGCAAATATATTTACCAATTATAGATACTATTATGCGTCTTGATTCTAATAAGTGCAGTTTTGAATATATAGACGTTGTTCTAAACGTTGGAAACTAAATCCTTTAATTGGAACAAACGTCTGTTTACAGCGTAATAAAAACCATCAGGTATTTGGTTTAGTACCCATGTTTCCAGTTGGTCCTTGTCCCATACGAATCATCTCGTTTATTTTGTTTTCAACTTCCTTTAGATTCTCTTTTACTCTTGTTTCTTGTTTACCGAGGACCACAAGCCTAGTGTTGGCAAGATCTTTCTTTTCATCTAGCTCCTTTAGTGTTTCATCTTTTTTGGTTTTAATTAATAGTGGACCAACGCTTTTGTAAACTGCTTCATCCTCCTCTGATTTCTTGAGTTCCTCCGTAGCTTTCTCTATCTCTATAGATTCTGCTTCCAGTTGTTGTTTCTGCATCATTATTGCTTGCAAATTTTGTTGTAATTGTTGCAACCGGGTAAGTTGTTCTCTTAACCATGGGGGTAATTCCTGTTCACTCATTTCTGATTACTTTTAGCTTTACCACCATAAATCTATAACGTTTCATAAATTTAGAGACAAATACGATAGATTCAACAATCTAATAAACGTGTTAACAATGGCTCGCAATGATTGTATATCTGATGCACTGATATCGACAAAAATTGCACCATTCCTTGCATAAACTCTTATCTCTTCACTGCTGGTTAAAAATCTGGTTTCAGGTTGCAGTGCAGAAGTTATAGCATTTCCGATTCTAAAAGATAATTCGGGCGAAACGTTATCTATTGTGACCTGTATTCTAATATTTGCTCTTGGCCCTTTCAAAGTTTACATCATATGTGCCGGCAGCTACTTTATAGTTGCATTTTGTACAGTGCCAAATTCCCATTACTATCCTATCAAATTTTACTGATCCGCATTTAGGGCATAGTCTCTTTTTCTTCAAGACCCTGTAAATCTTTCCATATCTCTTCCTAAGCGTGGCACCATATTTTACACCCAAACCTTTAAGTCGGGCTATTTTGTGTTTATTTCTACTAACCAAGATCAATCAATCCCTTTAATTTCTCTCTAACTTCTGCGCCCTTGATTCTTGCTCTTTCTGCAATACTCTTCACCTCATCTACCGAAAAGTATCCTTTTAATCCTTTTTGCATTGCAACTATTGAACCATTTGAGTTTGTGTTAATCGTTAGTCTTGCATCCATACACGCTTCTTCCTCAGTATCTGGATCCAATAGCAAATTTTCACCAATTTTAACTGTCGTGACAGAAACGGGTATAGTAGTAATTGGGGGGTCCTGAGTTTTTCCTGTATCGATGACTTTGTCATCTTTAATTTCGAACACAGGTAATTTACAACTGGTTAAAGCAGCTACTACGGCATAAGACGTTGCATCAAAAAGGTTACCATCTACGTTGATAATGCTGCAGTCCACGAAAATGGTGTAAACAACTTTTCCAGGAATCAAGACCAACTTACTCAAGTCTAACATTTCGGATTCTCTAACTCCTCTATCAACTACCCTAGCAAGCTCAATAGTCTCTTCGTCAGGTGGACCCGGTTCAACGTGAGGAGATGCTATTGGGAGCACTTCGGCAGTAATTATCATAGCACCACTATTTTCTAGTCCCTCGAAAGGTTCACCAGTCTCTACTTTTATACCTGCTACAACTTCTGTTTTGCCTAATTTTACCCATGCTGATCCGCTGGCCTTTTTAATGACATCTAATTCAACCTCTAGTGGCCTTATTTCATCTAAGCTACGCCCATCCAACCGCTTGCCAGATGAAATAGATTCTCTCATCTGTCTTTTCCGTAGATTTTCTACAATTATGGTAGATTTTCTTGATATACTCATTATTCTTTCAACCCCTTTTCATCGCCAAAGTACTTTTCCATTAAAGAGGAACGTTGTATTTCATATACTTTCATACATCCGCGAATTCCTTCATCCAAACAAGTATTAAATTGTTCAGGAGTCAATTCTCCATCGAGTTGAAGAAGTGTGATTTTCTTTAAATTTGGCATAAATGCTACCGGCATATCAGCTCCTCCCTCTTTGTCTTCTGTGTCATTAATATCAATCACTATCTTGTCATCCACCTTTCCTGCGGCGCAAGCTGAAACCATATCACGCATATTTATTCCTGCATCTGCCAATGCTACAGAAGCGGCCGTAATGCCGGCACATCGTGAACCACCGTCTGCTTGCAAAACTTCAATAAAGACATCAATAGCAGCTCGAGGATAATCTTCAAGAATTAAGGCCGGTTCCAACGCCTCTCGAATAACCTTTGAAATTTCAGTTTCTCTTCTAGACGGTGCCGGACTTTTGCGAGTGTCTGTCGAAAACGGAGACATATGATATCTACATCTTACAACGCATCGATCAGACAATGCCATGTGCTTTGGGTGAACTTCCCTAGGACCGTAGACGGCTGCAATAATCTTGTTTTTCCCGAATTCTATAAGCGCAGAACCATCGGCATTCCTTATGATTCCAACGTTTATCTTTATCTGCCTTAATTCATCAATTATTCTTCCATCGCTTCTCTTTCCGTTTTTGTCTATAAGGGTTCTACTTTGAACCATTTGGATTCACCACTCCCATTTCACTATTAATATTATTCGAAATAGATTTTTCATCTGAACCTGTTGTTTCATTAGCTTCGTTGCTAGTCTGAGAATCATCATCCCCTGCAATCTCTGATTCTGGTACATTCAATAGTTGCTTTATTCTCTGCGTTAGGTTTGATGTATGTGCTTCCACTTCTACAATGTGAATTGCATTTATCGCAAGTGTAACACCTTCCTTATCCTTCCCAGATACCACAATTATTCCATTTTGACCTATTGTTATCCTTGTAGAACTTGCCTGTTCGATAGTTTGAATCATTGATCCTCTTTTTCCTATAAGTCTAGGCACACGAGTTGGTGATATTTTTAACAATTCACCTGTTGGTATTTTCCCCAAGTCTTTATCTTGAATCGTTAGAATCGGATCTCGCGTCCTGTCAAAAATCGCAATTCTAGCAACAATTACATCACCTGTTGATAACTGAAGTCCCATGTCATCATGTGCAGGAGAAAAATCTCTCCCGAATATATCTTGTGCAGGCAAATGGGCAGCAAAACTTGAGTTAATATCGACAGACCATGAGAGCGAAGAATGATCTAGTATTTTACCTATTACGATATCATTTGCCCTAGGAAAATAAATGCCCGACAACGGGATTACCTTGGCGCCCTCATTATTTGATTCGGTAATCCCAATTCGCGTTGCTACAATTGAATTTCCATTCCTAAATACATTAACCAGTGCTCGTAAATTTCCTTCGGCTACAATATCGCCCGGAATAACGTATTTTCTTTTAACATCCTGCATAGAGTAATCCTCCAAAACAAGAATTCAAAAATCCCTTATCCATAATTCTCCCTTTTTGGGAAGATAGCACAGACTTATATTTTAAGTGTGACGAAAGAAAATAGAGTTGTCATTTCTCTATGACCTGGGCTGAACCCTTGGTTGCGGTTCCAATTCGGTCGAGAAATGAGCTCTTCATGCCAGCGTTGATACTTAAAATAACCTGTAATGAACCATCAGAAAGCCATTGTTCTGATTTTATTTCGCCAATGGTTTTGAATACACTAAAGGATTGTCCCGAAAATTGAGCAGGTACGGTTACAGTTAGTTCTAATATCTCAGATTTTAGGGGTATTATTTTTCTTAAAGATTCAATGATATTCTTGAGTTGATCGTCTAATCTTTTGAACGGATCAATTGCTACTCGCGCCTCATCAAGCACGGCGTTAATCCTAGAGATCGGATGCGGCATGTGGCTTTTGGGGTCTACAAAATTCTTGTTGATATACTCAACAATCTGTCTCTTCTTCTCTTCAATCATCTTTCTTCGTTGATCAGTATTCAAATTTAGATCCCCTTTGTCCATGATTTGCTTTGCGATTTCTAATTGATCTGTTGTCTTGAAATGCTTCATTAACTTCTCAGAGGAGCATCTAGTCCCTTTATTAGCATCTAAGTATATCTCATCTGAAATCATAATATTTGAAATATCCATTTTTTTACCTAGTTTATACTCTAATGCAGAGTCGGGCTTAACCAAGATTTCAAATTTATCATTTCCCGTACTATATCTGACGATTGTAAATTTATCGGTCATGTTAGTGCTATTATTTGAATATATTTAAGCCTACAAATGAAAATTTTATTATTATATTGAGTGAAAGAAAAATAAAAAAATTGGAAAAAAGAGAAAGTTATTCGCTTACGTAAGCTCGTTCGCCGTGTTGTGTCAAGTCCAAGCCAATTTCTTCTTCTTTTGGAGTGACTCTTATGCCTCCTGGCCACACTTTGTCCATCACTTTGATGATTAATGCAGTTAGACCCATTGCCCATGCCAAAGCTGCAAATGCACCTACGGCATTCTCATACAATTGAGCTGGATTGCCGAATACTAGTCCATTGTCTCCCCAAGGAGTAAATCTCTTCTCTGCAAATAACCCTGTACAGAGAGCCCCTGCAAGTCCACCAATTCCGTGCACACCCCAAGTATCCAATGCATCGTCCCATTTTCTGCTATTCTTGAACATAACTGCTGCGTAACATGCGACTGAAGCAATTATTCCAATAACAAGTGCCGACATTGGCGAAACAAATCCGGAAGCTGGCGTAATTGCTACTAGTCCAGCTACAGCACCAGAAGCGGCTCCAACTGTTGATGCTCTCCCTGTGTGAGCCCATGACAATAGCGCCCAAGTCACTACGGCCATTCCTGTAGCAACCTGTGTCGCAACAAAGGCGCTTGTAGCGTTTGTGGCTGCTGCAGCTGCAGAGCCAGCATTGAAACCGAACCATCCGAACCACAGCAAGGCGGCTCCCAAAACAATCAGCGAAATGTTGTGTGGTTCCATCGGTACTTTGCCATAACCTATTCTTCTACCCAGCATCAATGCTATAACAAGTCCCGAAAACCCTGATGTGATATGAATGACAGTCCCACCAGCAAAGTCAAGCGATCCCAGTGTACCGGTCCATCCAAAGCCCGAATAACCCGGATTCATTCCATAGTTGCCTGAGTCAGGTGCTGAAATCGACCATGTCCAATGAGCAGCAAAGTCATAAACGAAAGTAGCCCACAGTATGATGAAAATAATGAATGCGCTGTATTTCATTCTTTCAGCGACAGATGCCACAATAAGTGCAGGAGTTATGATTGCGAACATCATCTGAAATACCATGTATGTTTGATGTGGAATAGTATATCCAGTTATTCCCCCATAGGCATTTGAAGGAACATCATGAAGGACATTATTTAAACCAGCCCAATCTAGTGTCCCAATAAAACCATAGCCACCTGCATCTGGGCCGAAAGCTAAGCTATATCCCCATAAGACCCATTGTACGGCGATAATTCCAGTAGTCATAAATACCATGTGAAGTGTATTTACAGCATTTTTTTGTCTTGATAGCCCAGCATAAAATATAGCCAAACCACCAGGAGTCATAATAAGTACTAGAGCAGAGGCTGTCAGCATCCACGCGTTGTCACCTGAATCAATCTCACAAGGAATCAAATCCCCTTCTGCAGTTAAATTATATTTTCCATTGGCATCGGCTGCAAAGCAGTGATATTTTGCAGCAGGATCATCAGGCTTGTAAGCTGAAGCGTTCATTAGGAAAGCTGATGTTGCAGTGATTGTTGTCAAAATTCCAACTAACATAAAGATAGTGAGGTTCTTCCTAAACATTATTCACCAATATTTTAGAGAAGTATAAAAAATATAACAATATAATATGAAATTCTAATGATTCTAATATAAATTCATTATAATTATAATTAATCATAAAATTGTTATTTTATGCAAATAACATAAACAATAGTATTAGACATTCGAGGTCATATTGAGCACACATATACCCCAATCATCGATGGTAGAAAGTAATTCGAGAATTTGATAATCTGTGTCCTATTACATCAGCTCGGCATAAGAGAGATATCGAATCATATTTTGGATTATTTTCGTTTAACATCATTATTTCCAACAAATCAGGTATATTATTCAGTCCGATGGAATTTCATGTGGACAATTAATGTAAAAGGGAATAAAAGAAGTCATGATATCTAGTTACCTGATATAGAAATGCATGGAAGCATTACTAAAAAGTGAATCATATTGTTAAGCGTCTTTACGAATTTATTCTACTTCAGATAATAAACTGGTAAGATAGTCACTAAATATGGTAACAAATAATTTTTCATTAACATGAATACTGGCTTGGAGATTAAATATTCACGCACAAATGGGGTCATGATCTATCGGGACCTTCTCAAATTTGATATTGTTAATTTGCCGTATTATTTTCGATAATGCGCTATTTTTGATTTCAGATATGATGGCTAATACGGAACTAGACAGACCCCGTAGCTGGCCCTTTAAATTTTCGTAATCGATTTTATAGTCGAAAGGTTTTTGATTTCCATTACGTTACGCAGATACGATATCGTATAAGGATAGGGCAGGTCCAACGTTTTGTCTAAAGGAATATTAAACAAGATAATAACAATGTGTTATACATGATACGAACTTCAAAAACCCTTCCGCCCAATGTACGATTGATAAGAGTCGGATACAACGGGATAAATGTTCCGATGGATATGTGTTGAATCAGGGAATGCTAGCTGTCCAAATCTATTTATTTTGACATCATTAATCAATATTGATGAGCAGATTCTTTAGAGCGGACAAGAATGAAAATGCTTCTAATAATGAAGAAACTAAGAACACAACAGACCATCGTGACTTCCAGGTTCGTGACCTGTATAAAAAAGGAATAAACCATATGTCTAACGATAAACTAAGCGATGCAATACGCAGCTTTGAACTAGCTCTAAGATTAGATCCGAAATTTGTTGAAGCGTGGATTAAAAAAGGATATGCTCACTTCCATTTGGGAGATTATTCTTTCGCCATTTCTTCGTATGATATGGCATTGAATATTGATCCAGATAATCATGAAGCATGGAATCTGAAGGGTCTTGCATATTATAAAATGAATAACTATTCCAAAGCCATTGAATGTTGTACAAAAGCGATAGACGCAAATCCAAATGATGGGATGGTTTGGTACAACTATGCATGTTATCTTACTTTGGATGGCAAAGTAGATGACGGAATGGAAGCTTTGAAAAGAGCCATTGAGATAGATATTTCCCATGCAAAAAAAGCTGTTCGGGATAGGGATTTTGAAAACGCTCGTGCTGAAGAAGGATTTATGAGGATTATTGAAGTAGTCGTGCTAGAGTCCCTACGGCAGGGCTACGACTATGTCGGTAAGATTGTTTGGGCAACTGGCATGGATAAACAGGATGTTGAAGACGCTATTTTGAGACTAAGCATGAAGGGATTGGTGATAATTAAGCAAAAGAAATCACTGACAGGAAAAGAAGAGTATTACGAACTATCAAGAGACATCTCTGATAAATTAGGAGAAGTAAAGCGATCTGGATTTATAAAGTCCAAAGAGTATTCTGCCCCTATTCAAGAAATCAAGGATATTATTGAAATATTAGATAAATCAATTGAATCCATCAAGAATGGAGACTTGAGTCAAACAATCGAAACATTTGACCAATTAACAAGTCCAACCAAACATGGAAATACCATGATTGAACAGTTCTTCGATCAGCACCGTGATTTGAGAGTATATCTGGTGAGACTGAGTGACAAGGGTCAAGAGTATCTCGATTCCCACAAGGTTGAATTAACCAGTCTGCTTGAAAGCATAATTGAAAAGGTTAGAAACGGTCCCTTATCTAGAACAATATGAAACTAAAATATCCAATTCATTTGGATTTAGAAACTAGCTATTGTTATCAAATTTTATAGCTTTTTTGATTTGCTGATTTTGCTTACGATTTCCTTGTATGTATCAATATTAGATTCTAGATAATTGGAAACAAAATACATTATTCCGTATTTTTCACCCATACGAGAAATCAAGTTATTTTTTTCTAACACATTTATATGATGTTGAACTGCCTTATAATCAAGATTTAGAACTTCTGCCATGCGATTTATGTTAAGGGGAGTTTCCTGTAACAGGTTAATGATTTTGACTCTATTTTCACCTCCCTTTGAGCCCGCAAATAAATACCAAAAAAGTCTTCTGGCAGTTTGGTCCGGCATAAAAATATCACTAAATGCTTTTAATTAAAATTTCAATGCTACACAAATCTAAAACAGTCCGATACATATAATATTAATACAAGATAGAGCGTTAATTCAGTTATGGAGAAAATTTTCAGCGAGGCAAGTGAAAAGGAAATTACGAGAACTATAGCCCAAATGTTCAATGAGACGTTGATGGAGTATAGTGATTGTGATGTAATTATCATTGGTGCGGGTCCAGCAGGGCTTATGGCTGGAAGAGAATTATGTAAGAATGGAGTTCATACACTTATCATAGAACAGAATAACTATATCGGTGGAGGGTACTGGGTAGGTGGATACATGATGAATCCTGTGACGGTTAGATATCCAGCTAATAAAATTTGGGACGAGCTTGGAGTGCCTTATAGAAAAATTTCGGATTCATTGTATGCTACATGGGGACCTCATGCATGTTCAAAACTAATTGCTGCCGCCTGTGATTCTGGAGTCAGATTCCTGCAACTAACCAAATTTGATGACCTAGTGTTGAAAAATGAAAGAGTTGGAGGAGTAGTCGTAAATTGGATGCCTGTTTCTGCACTTCCAAGAAATATAACGTGTGTAGATCCTGTTGCTCTTGAATCAAAAATAGTAATAGATGCTTCAGGACATGATTCAGTTGCTGTAAAGAGACTAATGGATAGAGGATATGTAAAGTGGAAAGGAATGGAACCGATGTCTGTAACAGGGGAAGATGCTGTGGTTGAATACACTGGCGAAGTTTATCCGGGACTAATCGCGGCTGGAATGTCAGCAACTGAAACCCATGGGTTGCCGAGAATGGGTCCTACGTTTGGATCAATGTTATTATCAGGCAGGAAGGCTGCACAAGTAGCAATAAGCAAACTCAAGAAAGTACCAAATCCAGACATAAAAGCTAGCTAACGATACAAATAGTGATATACATATGAAGGTATCATATGTACATCTCTACTCTTCTTGTTTCTCAACTCCTCTAACAACTGAAATTTCAAATCAATTACAAAAGATGTTTCCTTTTATCAAAATTGACCTGAGATCGTCCTTAGATTATTTTAGTAAGAGCAGTATCGCAGATGATTTTGGAAGAAAATTGGTTACTCAATTGCCGAGAGATGTTGTTCAACAAACTGAACTTCGAAATTCATCAAGTGAGGTTGAGAAAACCATTATATTCATTGATGGTTTTTACCTTCAAAGAATTTACACCAACATAATTGATAAAGATGAAATTCATCTAGAGCACGTACACATCATCTTTGAAGACAAACTCGTATGCACTTTCGACGAAAACGACAGAAGATTTCATGCAAGGCCAATAATTTGTGGTTCCCCTACGATAATATCTATACCTAGTATTGTTGAAGGCCCTGCTAGACCAAAAGCATATTATTTCAAACAAATGTTGAAAGATTTGCTCTCTAAAAATAGTAAAGAAATTGATAATGAATTTGCCAATAGATATGTAAGTTATGGTGACCCCAGGCTTCCAGAGGTAGCGACAGGTTATGCTATTCAAGCTGTTTTTTTTTTCTTACGAATGGTAACCCCTTCTGTTCAAATTATCCTTGTAGATTGTTCAATTCCCATTGGCAGGAGGAATTAATTTATTCACAGGTACTAAATCCAGTACTGTGTGAAGAACATAGAGGAATATTAGATAAAGCCGGGGAATAGTGTAGAATGCAAATCAGCCTAGTTATTTATCATCAGACCAAGCTTTATAGTGTCTACTTTAATTCCGAACAAATTATTAAATGGTATAATCTTCTTTCCTCCAGTTAATCATACATGTCAAAAAATGCAAACCATGGCTCCGAAGAGCCGACATATGCAAAGAATTTTTATGATGTGATAATTATTGGTTCGGGACCAGCAGGATTTACTGCAGGTATTTACACCTCGCGTGCAAAGCTCAAAACACTAATAATTTCTGGATCTCTACCAGGTGGTCAGCTAATGACAACTAGTGAAGTTGAAAACTATCCAGGTTTTCCTAATGGAATTTTTGGACCAGAGCTCATGATGAATATGAGACAGCAAGCTGAACGATTTGCAACCACAATAATCGATGACGAAGTACTGAAGGTGGATTTCAAAAAACGTCCTTTCCTAATATCAACTCATTCTGAAACTTATGAAGGAAGAGCAATATTACTTTGTACTGGAGCATCACCGAGGAAGCTGGGCATTGATGGAGAACAAGAATTTGGTGGAAGGGGTGTTTCTTATTGCGCCACATGTGATGGGCCATTTTTCAAGGGTGAAGAGATTGCAGTTATAGGAGGAGGCGATACTGCAATTGAAGAGGCAACTTTCCTTACTAAATTTGGTAAAGCGGTCAAGATCATACATAGAAGAGATTTTCTTCGAGCAAGCAAGATTCTACAGGAAAAGGCCTTTGAAAACTCAAAAATTCAATTCGTATGGAATAATGTTGTAACTAGAATCGCTGGAAATAAAAAAATAGAAAGCATCGATCTTAAGAACTTGACAACAGGCAAGACCCAAAATCTATCAGTAGGAGGATTATTTGTAGCAATTGGTCATGAGCCCAATACCTCGATTTTCAAAGATCAGTTAGAGTTGGATGACAAAGGTTATGTCGTGCTTAAAGAAAATACAAGGACTAGTGTAGAAGGAGTTTTCGCGGCTGGCGACGTTCATGATTATCGTTACCGACAAGCCGTCACGGCTGCTGGATTTGGATGTATGGCAGCACTTGATGTAGAAAAATGGTTGAGTGAAAATAAATCTCACAAATGAATTAATTTTTAATATACAATTCAGGTAGTTCCTCCAACGCAGAAACATAATCATTTTCTGCAACAACATTTTGTTCTTTGTATAGACTCTTGAATTTCCTGCCATCATCAGCAAAAATACCTACGATGAAGCCTTTATCTATTTTCTTTGAATATTTTAGCATACATGACATTACAGAACCCGAAGATGGTCCTACGAACAAGCCCTCCTTTTCAAGTAATTCCTTTACAGCATTAAATGAATCCTGATTTGTGGCAGTCATCCAATCATCAACTATACTCTCTCTGCGTTTGAAAAGGTCTGGCATGGATGATTCCTCAAAGTTTCTCAATCCTTGAAGTAAATGATTCTGTTGTGCTTGAATAGCAATCACCTTCAGATTTTCATTCTTCTCCTTGAGAAAAGTTCCTGTTCCTGTAATCGTGCCTCCTGTCCCACAGCCGGTGAAGAAATGTGTTACCTTTCCATTCGATTGTTCCCAAATTTCAGGACCAGTACTCTCATAATGGGCAAGAAAATTGGAATCATTTTCATATTGATTTGGCATATAATAAATATCGGATCTAGGTTTTGCAATGGCAGTAGCAAGCGCAATGCTTTGATCGGTCCCCGCTCCCACACGTGGGCATAGATCGTCTGAAGTTTCATGAAGTGTTGCGCCAAGGTTTCTAAGGATTCTTTTAGTTTCTGCGCTAACTTTCTCAGGAATAACGATTTCGACTTTATAACCCATTGAAGAAGCTATACCAGCTAAGGCTATTCCCGTATTTCCAGAAGTAGGTTCAATAATGATACTCTTGTCTTTCACAAGTGAGCCTTTCTTTTCAGCATCCTTAATCATCCAATAGGCCGCTCTGTCTTTAACGGAGCCAAAGGGATTATACCATTCTAACTTGGCATAAAATTTAATATTTTCAGTCGAGTATGACGAGAGTTCTTGGAGTGGAGTATTCCCTATACGTTGTAATATTTCGGGTCCAATTATGGATGTCATCTAGTTCACTTTGTCTTCTTTATTACAAATTCAAGTTCATTATCTTTCTTTTGCACAGATAACAAATTATGGCCAGTTTTTTCTGCCCATCTTGTTATATCTTCTTCCGATTCAGGGTCATCAGCTATAATTTTGAGTTTGCTTCCAATACCTAATTTTTCAATTTCAATTTTAGTCCTAAAAACAGGTTCTGGACAATATAATCCTCTAACATCAATAACTTTGTCAAAAGATTCCTCATTATCATTGTCGACCTTCGTATTCATTCTTAACACTATTAATCAGGTGCTGTTTATATTAAATGTTTATAAGTTATTCAAACTTCAAACAGTAAACTTGATTTCAAATTTGAATCTTGTTAGTATATATTCACAAAGTTAAGAATTGAAATTATCTGAATAAGTCATCTTTTTTGGATCTAGTAACTTTCGATATGGAAGCATCATAGGATGAAAAATCGTAACCCCGGACTATTGTTACAGGGACGCGTAAAGATTTTCCCATGACAAGTTCAGCGGCTGATGCTATTTCATCAGCAATTGCTATTTCAGTAACCCTAAGAATATTCCCATACATATCAGAATCGCCTATGTAACTCTTGATAGGATCAATGCCTGCTACCCCAATCGCTACGTTAACCTGGCCTTTCCTAAAAGGCCTGCCAAAAGTATCGGAAATAATTACGGCTACACTTATCTTGGTTCTGGACTTTATGTAGTTTCTAATCTCTCTAGCCGATTTATCCGGGTCGACAGGTAACAGTACAACATGATTGGACTTTCCCACGTTACTGGTATCAATTCCGGAATTAGCACAAACAAAACCATGTTTTGTTTCAGTGATAATGATATCTCGCTGTATCTTGATTATTTCATTGGATTGCGAAATGATGAGTTCTACGAGCTTGGGATCCTTTCCGGTGCGAGAAGAAATTTTTTTTGATTCTTCAGAAGGAATTATCTTTGTTAAATCTATTGTTCTTCCTTCTGATTTTGATACTATCTTATGTGTAATAACAATCACATCATTCTCTTTTAAAGACTCTTTTTTTTCCTTAATAGACTTTAATATAAGATTACCTATATCATCGCCTTCCCGTATATCATCGTTAATCAGAATTGAGATAATTTCTACATTACTTACTTCATGCATAATGAACAATCGATTTATGATTAAAAGATTTCATAACTGCGTCTCTATTGTCCTACCAAATTTCTTTTCCAAAAGACTCAACAGAATTGACAAATCTCTTATTTCGATTGTAGTGTCCGCTCTCTGTTTAACGATGTCAACTGGACAGAAACCTACTGTATAGCCAGCTATTTCAAATAGTTTTAGATCATTTGCCCCATCTACCACTACTACAATATCCTCTTTTTTTATTCCCCATTCTTTTATTGTCGGTTTTACTCCCAGTGATTTATCTGAACTTACGTTAATTTTAACGCCGTCTAGCTTTCCGTCTCTAAAAATCAACTCATTTGAAAAAATTCTATCCAGATGCAATTCCTCTTTGAGTTTATCTGTGATTATAGTAAAGCCTCCTGAGATTGCTATCATTTTCCAGCCGGCTTTTTTTAGTGCATAGCAGAGCTTTCTTGCACCAGGCATTATTTCCAGATTATCTGCAATGTATTTGGCGTCTTCAAATGGAGTTCCTCTTAAAGCGTTGACTCGTTTTTTGAGTCCTTCTTCCCAGTCTATTTCTCCCCTAATTCCTTGCTTTGTAATATCCCAAATTTCTTTTTCTTTGACAGGACCAAGTTTTTGCGCAAGAACGGGCAGATACTCTGCATTGAGAAGAACGCCTTCTACATCAAAGATTATCAGCATTTTAACTGTAGGTCGAGAGAGTTACGTAACAATATATTAAGTTTATTTAATCATTACAATTCTAGATTCTGTAGGCTAACGACAACCTCTCTAAATAAAAATATTCGTTACTAATTGCTGTTAATTTTCAGAGTAGTTGTTATTCAAATTGAAATACTGAAAAAATACTAGTGTTGACACGACTATTTGGTCATAGTAAAGCTATCCAATAGCTTGCCGCTATGAGAGATGAATTGACCCGATAAGGTATTACTGTTTACCGTAATTTTAGCAATTCCGAAATTATTATCATCTTGATATTGTACACCGTCTCCACTTCTGTCTCCCCTAATATCGTAGTGTGATTCTCCTGCCGTACCGGCTTGAATAAAAACAGTTGGTTTATCAGGAAACTTAATGCGTTCATAGTTGTGATTATGACCATAAAGAACCAAATCTACCTTATACTGATCAAAAAGTGGTTGTAATTTATTTGCCAAATCCGTTTCTTCTGGATGATTTGATGGACTAGTGTATAGCGGCTTGTGCATTGCTACTATCTTCCAGGGTTGTTTAGTAGTTTTCAATTCGTTTTCCAAGAATATTGTATTAGATGAAATCGAATCCTCCGTATTTAGTAATATGATTCTTGCCTGACCTGCGTCGAACGCGAATAGCATAGATGGCTGATCGAACAGTTTAGAATATGAGCTGGTATCATGATTTCCCAGTACACCTTTAAACGGTATTCCTGCAGCTTTTAGATTATCAACAACAGGAATAAAGTCACCCACTGTACCGTAAGAATAATCCCCAAGTCCGAGCGATAGATTTACCTTATTATTTTTCATTAGAGCCACAGTATTTTCCCAGTTATCATTGCGAGCAGAACCCCAATCCCCTGCTGCACCTATATAATAGTTTGACGAGACTGGAGTTGAAGTTGATTGCGCCCTTACAGATATTTCTGTTATACTGGCATAACTATTCTGCGTGTTTCCATTAACGGTTATCCTTAGGTACCTTGCATTAGTATCAACAACATCATATTTTTCAGGATTTAAAGTTGTCCCACTGCTCTTACCACTAAATATGTTTGAGAACGTAACTCCGTCAGTTGAAGTAGAAAAAACAAAGTTATTCTGTCTCTCATTCCCCTTATACCACGCAACGTTGATGTCACAAATCTTGTTACTACTTCCTAAATCAAGTTGTACCCATGAACCCACACCGTTATTGGACCATCTTGTATCCAGATTATCATCAAGAACATTAGTACCAGGAAAACCTGACTGACTGCCAGAAGTTTTCGCGTTTTGAATATGACTGTCAACGCATTCAACTTGTGGTTGACTCGAGGCGAGTGCTTGTGCTCTAATCTCAGCAATACTGGCATAATTATTTTGTGTGTTACCATTGATAGTAATCTTTATGTATCTTGCTAGGTTATCCGAAAATACATATTTTTCATACGATGTTGACTTCCCGCTACTTGCAGTAGATAACACGTTTTTGAACGATTTTCCATCTTGAGAAGTCGATATCACAAAGTTATTTTGACGTTCATTTCCTTTGTACCAAGCAATATCCAAGTTGCAAATGCGTTTGCTAGTACCTAAATCGATTTGTATTGATGAGCCTATACCATAATTAGACCAAATTGTATTGAGATTATTATCAACCAAATTTGACGGTGGAAATCCAGCCTGACTACTTGCCGCAGTTACCTGTGAAATTGGGCTATTAACACAAGATTCGGAAATAGGCTTGTAACCAAATACCTTTAATTCACTTATACTAATCCAGTTACTTTGGGTGTTCGCTGTAACAGTAACTCTAACGAATCTGCCTGTCTTTGATTGCGTATTGTAATTTTGTTCAGTTAAAGAGCTGCCGTCACTCTTGCCTGAAAATACATTAGTAAAAGTTTTACCATCTTTAGATACTGCTATTACAAATGAATTTATGCGCTCATTTCCCCTATGCCAATTAATTCCTATACTGCATATGACGTTCTCTTTACCCAAGTCCAGTTGAATCCATGACCCTAGACCCAAGTTAGACCAGCGAGTATTGATATTCTGATCGATGGCGTGTGATGGAGGATTTAAAGCGTCAGCTCCACTGGCAGTAATACCACTTACGGAGATCTTTGAACATGAATTAGCCGCGTTAAATTGGTCGGATTGACCGTAGATATTATTGGATTGAAAAAGTGTATTGGTAAAAATAAGAACCAAAAATGTAACCACAGACATACAAAATGCCAATTGATTGCCTCTCCATGCACTACATGAAGATAACTTTAGTAAATTAATCACGATGATCTGGTTAAAATTTGATATAATTACTTGCTATTTAATTTTTGTTGACAGAGCAATCCAATCTTACAATTCAGTTTGGGTGACATTTCATTATTCAACAATATTTCAGAGGTGAAATTACAGGCAAGAGAATGAGATTACAGTTGTAAATCCAGTATTGGAAATTGAATCGGAATGTCGTATCATTTGGATATTATTCCAACTAAAATTGGGCGCGGTGTTCATAGGCGGATACTTATGTTGACAGATCTAGAATTTGATTGTGTGATTCATTCTCTAGAAAGAAGAAATTAGTGAATTTCGGATATTTTAGAATTAATTATTCAATTGATATTACCAATACGTGCTCTCACTAACTTCATTTGTCCTATTTTTTTCGACATCTAGATATTCTTTGATTCCTTCCAGGTTCCGAAATATTCCTTCAGGGGCAAATAATGCCGGAGCTTGAGTCGTTGGTAGGTCTACGCAACAATCCTGTTCGAATTTACTTATATGATACTCAACAAATTGTATATTGTTACTTTGTAAAATCTCAATAGCCATTCGAGAACTTTCTGAATCATCAATTAGCAGAACAGGTTTACGAATAACCACGATTTGATTATCTGGTTAGATATATTTATTTTGAATTGTTATATCGAGTGTTACAAAAGTAGAGTAGAGACTCCAAGGTGCCTTTACTAATCTTGCCATAGTCATCCCCAATCGATGTCTAATGTATAGTACATGAATCTCAGATGTAATCGTCAAATCAAGTGGCATACTATTTATTCTTGACAAAAACTCACTCATAAAATCTCGAGTTGTTAATTTGAATTCTGTCTTCTGACAGTGCCTTGCAGTAAAGAATTTAGTAGATAAGCGCTAAATTTGGAATATTGGTAGCGATTCTAAAACTAAGTTTTCCTTTTGAACTTAAGTCTGATCAGCAAGATGCGGTCGACGCATGGCTCGAAAATAGGTTTAAGGGTTCAATAATTTATAGCACAGGAACTGGAAAAACTGAAATCGCATTTGAATGCGCTCGACGACTAGCAGAAATAAAACACAATAATGATTCAGTGTCGTCTTCTAAATATTCCCCCGATAGGAAAGTAAATAAAGAATTTAGAATTTTATTTATAGTCCCGCGAATTGTTCTTATTGAACAGAATGTGAATCGCTTGATTAGATACGGATTGCCGAGGGAATCCGTTGGAACTTTTTTCGGTGAACAAAAGGAAATAAAGGAAATAACAATAAGTACCTATCAGAGCGTGATTAACCATTTAGAATTAATTAGAAACTCCAATATGATAATTTTAGACGAAATTCACCTGCTCAGTGAAACAGCCAAGGAATTTAAGAAGATATTTGACGTAATAAATGAAGATCCTACAAAAGCAGTATTAGGACTAACTGCTACCATAAATGAAAATGATACTCGCTATAATACAATAATTAGAATATTGCCGCCTGTAAAGAAATATATGATAAAGGACGCAGTAACGGATGGGAGATTAGCCAAGCCACAAGTTGTATCCGTGCCTGTAAACTTTACTGAATCTGAAAAAAAAATATATATTGAAACCTCAAGAAAAATATCCTTTCTATCACGAAAGCTAGGAGTATTTGATCCGAAAAGAATTTCGGTTTTTTTATTTAAAGGTGGGTACAACGCAAAATTGGCAAAATTGTGGTTTGAAAATGTTAGAAAAAGAAAAGAATTGCTCAGCTCTGCGCAGAACAAGTTACTATTCGCAGTAAGGATCGTACAGAAGCATCCTTTTGAACCCATAATGATATTCAGCGAGACGATTGAATCAATAAAGAAATTAGAAGAGGTACTTGAATCAAATGGAATAACATCCAGATCCGTCCATAATAAAATACCAGCTAATCAAAGAAAGAAAATTTTGGATGCATGGGGAAAAGAATACTATCCTCTGTTATCTGTGCACACGCTTGAAATAGGATATGACATCCCTGAGGTAAGGATAGCAATAATAATATCGAACAGCTCAAATTTTAATCAAGTTGCGCAAAGAATAGGCAGAGTGATAAGAAAAACAAATAGAAAGAACTCTGCATTGATATATGTAATTTATATAAGAGATTCGAAGGATAGCAGTACTCTGCGCATGGTAAAGTCCACTGTGGAACTTTCAGACAGGGATAATCAACTAACATTAACATCATTTGGAAGTTGACGCCTGGCTACAAACTGTGTTTAATCATACCACGGAGGGCAGTTTTTTTCTGTATGAAATAAAGTATTGAAAATTCATATCTCTATCTTTTTATGTCTTCTTTCACTTGTTTGAGTTTCTGAAGTGCCGCTTGACACAATTTCTATCAACCTTGCTTGTTTATTGTCATTCTTTGGCCTTAGTAACCTTCCCAATCTTTGAATAAATTCCCTGCTACTACCGCTTCCACTGACTAAAATCCCTAGCTGAGCATCAGGAACATCGATACCTTCATCCAACACTTTTGAAGTAACAATCGCCACATACCTACCGTTTTTGAAACCTGTAAGCACATCTTCCCTTTCCTCTTTGGAAGACTTGTACGTAATAAAGGGGATGAGGAAATTGTTGGATATTTCATAAACGAGTTTGTTGTGTTGTGTAAAGATAATTGTCTTGATATTTCTGTTTTCAGATAATATTTTACCGATTTCGGTCAATTTAGATTTGCTGTTTAGGGCAATGTCCATTGCTTTATTCCTAGCTACGAGTGCGCGTCTAGCAAAGTTATTCTTTGACGAGATCATGATCAGCCGTTTAAACGCGCCATGTGAAGTCATTTTTAATCCAATTTTTTTCAAACAAGTATGGTAAATTATCATATTTTCTTTATATTCCAGATTTTCCTCTTTTGACAAGAATGTTTGTTTTCTCTCAATAGTATAGTTTGCAAGATAATTGTCTTTAGCTAGTTCCTTTGCCGTAATTTGAAATCTAGACTTTCCAATTAGATAGGGGAAATCTTCATCCAGACGGTCTTCCCGTTCTATGGTAGCAGTAAGACCCAATCTAATTGGTGCTACCAACATCTCTGCAATCAGTCTATATGATGGTGCAGGTAAGTGATGTACCTCATCAAATATCAAAAACCAGAACTTGTTACCGATTGATGGTGCCTTAATATAGGCAGAATCATAAGTGGAAACAGTAATTGGTTGAATATTTTCAATTCCCCCACCAATTTGTCCTATCTCAATATCGAAATTTCTTGAGAGTATTTTGGTCCATTGTTTGATAAGATCGAGAGTAGGAACCACTATCAGAGTTGGCGAGTTTACAATTTCCATAATTTTCAATGCGACCATGGTTTTTCCAGCTCCTGTAGGAAGTACTATTGATCCTGTTTTCACTTTACGCCAATTTTCAACAGCTTCTTGTTGATAATCGCGCAGCTTTACATTGATTATTGATAAATCTTTTAGAGGTAACAAATCCAGTACTCTGTCATCATATCTTATGTTCTTGTCATCAAGATATTCAATTATTTTCTTGTAGTTAAGACCGTATGAGTACAGCGTATTTGTCACAGGGTCAGCGGTACAATAAGGCAAAGTGTCAAGTCCTTTTACTATTATGACACCCTTCCGATATTCGAGTGTAACAAGCTGAGAACTCAATTAATATTCTACTGGAGCGCAACCATTTTTAAATCATGTCCAAGGAGTGGCTCGATATTATATTTCCGTGAATTAGTATGTTATTCCTGTGATTTAAGATACTGCATATATTACAAAATAACCTACTGGTTGCAAGAAAAAATAAGTGAGTCTAGTAATTGTCGAGTTATCTAATCATTTATTTAAATCCACATCGAAGGGTCGTTACTAAATACCGTTGTTCTTTGAAATAAATCTATTTGAATATTAATTTTTTCGAGTATCTTATCTTTCGATTCCTTATTTACATCTGTCGCAAACTTGTCATCTGCATGGACTCTATTAGGGGGAATCTCCATGACCCTTTCTCTAGACATTTTGATACCTTGTTCTAGATCTGATTGCGCCTCCAACTGATCTACGTTCGAGCTCATAGTATTGTGTATTACTAGACATACTAATAATAATCATTAGTTAAAACTATTTGTCAAAGTAACTAATGAAATTGAATTTACTTTTCCATTTTAACACAGATTAACTATTTTTCAATACTGTTAGCTGTGCCTCTGATCTTAATTTATACAAGACGGCAATGAAATATGTAAAAAAATTCGAAAATGATATTTCACGAAATGTAGTAAGATAATATATGGTAGTTTGAAATTAAAAACTAGTACTACTATTGATGAACAGGTCAAACGACACAATTGATAGAATAAGAGAGGAGGTCATAAAGTGCAAGCTGTGTGACTTGTGTACGAACAGGACTAACGCAGTTCCTGGCGAGGGTAATTCTAATGCGACTGTTATGTTTATCGGCGAAGCTCCTGGAAGAAATGAAGATGAGAAAGGTAGACCATTCGTTGGGATGGCCGGAAAAATCCTCGATGAGTGCTTGGACAATGTAGGCATAGTCAGAGCAAGAACATATGTAACTAATATTGTAAAGTGTAGACCTCCTAACAATAGAGTTCCAAAAGATGATGAACGACGTCTTTGCAAAAACTACCTTGAAAGAGAAATTTCAATTGTATCTCCAAAAATAATTTGCATATTAGGCAGAACAGCCTATCATTCAATGCTTGCAGGAGCATCAATACTTGGAAATCGTGGCAAATTTGTTGAGAGAGATGGGAGACTTTATTTTCTCACAATACATCCCGCAGCAATAATCTATAACAATAAACTCAGGGATACTCTAGAAAAAGACTTGCGAACACTGGTTACAGAGTGCCGTCGACTGGACATATCCATTTAACTTGCAAATTTATCACTCACTCAAACTGTTAACCCTTTTAGGAATTCTCAGCTCGCTTCTTTAGCGCCAGGTTCATCTTTTCGAAACCTTCACCTAGATTCTCATCTAGCTTATTTCCAACTAGTTTCACTCCTAAACCACTGAATAATTCTTTGTGAAAGAATGCAACTTTATTGTCAGCGGTTTTATCAATAAGAAATATGCGTTCCCCGTCAAAAATACCAGGCAGGAATGATTTTCCCTTCCATCGAAGTTCTTTATTTATCTCGAATTTAGTAATGATAGGATGGTATATTCTCTGTTTTCCCCTCATTGTGCGAATTTGGACTTTAATCTTGGCCCCTAATTTGGCATCGCCCTCAACTTTTGTCATGAACGGGTTCCATAGTTCGTATTTTTCAAAATTAGTAAGTATGTCCCAAATTTTTTCGGGAGTACAATCCACTATGATATGAGTTTCTATCGCCTTCAATTACACTATAAGTGATCTTTGATTCTTAGTAATGTACTTTTTGTTAAAGATGAAATTTAAATTAGAATTTAGGTTTAAATGATATCATATTATCAAAATCCCCTTCTTAGAATAGGATGATATCCTACGTCAAAATTTTGGCGCTACTTGAAAGTAATTAAGTCTAAACTTTCTTAATATGGGCTGTAGAGGATCTATAAATGGATGTAATTTGTGATACCAGTTTTCTCATTGCGTTGGTTTCGAATCCCATTAAATGCCTAGACAAAGTTGAAAGCGAAATCGGAAAATTAAGATTTAAAGTTCCTTCATTTGTTCTCGACGAGCTTGATTCTGTCGAAAGAAAATCAGGACCCAAAAAATCAATGATAGCAAATACCGCAATTCGCATATCTAAACTAAAATTTGAAATCATGGATATCGGGAAATCAAAAAATGTAGATAACGACATTCTAAATTACGTAACTAGAAACAGAAAATTTGCAGTGGCTACACTAGATGGTATATTATTGAATAGACTAAGGACTGCTGACGTAACAACCATTACACTGTCCAAAAATAAAATGATAATAGCAAATCGGTATTTTGAAGGGTAGCTTTAAATCGTTAATCTAATTCTTACTAGACATGTTTGAGTATAACGACATCGGTATCACGTGGACAGGTCATGCGGGTTTCAAGGTTATTTATGGAAATAAAAAAATGTATATTGATCCTTACAAATTAAGCGAAAAATATGACGGTATCTCTGATGCAGATATTGTACTTGTAACCCATAACCACTTTGATCATTTATCAATTGAGGATTTGAATAATATCATCAATGAAAGAACAGTAATTGTTTCAGCACAAGAATGTCTGCCGCAACTAAAATCTCTGAAAATTAAAGAATCAATTGGCATTGATCCTCATAATAGCGTGAAAGTTGATGATTTGAAAATTGAAACTGTTCCAGCGTATAACGTTAACAAGGATTTTCATCCAAAGAATGAAAAAAAACTTGGATTTATTGTCGAGTTTGGAGCTGATCGATTATACCATATCGGAGATTCTGATATAATTCCAGAAATGAAAGAGGTAAACCCAACAATCGCATTAATACCAGTTTCAGGAACTTATGTAATGACAGCAGAGGAGGCATCTAAGGCAATCAATGAGTTGATTAAACCAAAAATTGTAATTCCAATGCATTATGGTACAATTGTAGGTAATAAAGAAGATGCAATACGATTCTCCCAACTGGTCACAGTATGTAAAACAAAGATTTTAGAGTTAGAGTAACCAAAATTATTTTCCAAAAATTAAAACTTATATACGATCTGTTTTTCTATTATCATTGAAAATGGCAGCTAAAAAGAAATCCAAGTCTGCTAAGAAAGGATCCAAATCAAAGTCAAAGAAGTAATACATTAAGAGTCACTATTTCCTCTTAATTCCCCCCCTCTTTTGTTAGAAAAGTAAATCCAAATACTTTTGACAAATTTCTTGGAAATTTTTTTTGAATTACATTGCACAAACTCTCCAGTACGTTAAAAAATAGGTAAAATCAACCTCCATTGTCATGCTATCGGGCGATAGAGTTTTGTTCCACTTTGGAAATTACAATTTTAGTGCACGTCATTTATTAGTTATCACAGTATTGGTAATCGCATTCACAACGGCTTTCATTATGCGTTCCTATCCCGTTAAGTATGGTTATTATCTGAATGAATTTGATCCATATTTTGATTATAGAGCAACAAAGTACATCATAGATAACGGCCTCGACGCATATCTAAAGTGGCATGACACCATGTCATGGTATCCTGAGGGTCGAAACATACCAACGACTTCGCAAGTTGGATTGCATGTAACTGCTGCATTTCTATACAAGATCTTTGGAGGGAATAGTTCTGTTCTAGATTTTACGATAATTTTACCGGTTGTGTTAGGATCATTGACTACTATTGTTGTCTTTGCATTGGTAAGGACCCTTGGTGGAACCACAGCAGGGCTATTTTCAGCATTACTAATTGCATTTACTCCAGCTCTTATTCAACGTGGTAACTTGGGTTGGTTCAAATCTGAACCTCTCGGATTATTCCTTGCCCTGTTGGCCCTGTACTTACTTATCTCGGCCATGAAGCATAAACCCGGCATTGCTATTGTAAAAGCAATAGCAGGCGGATTATTGCTTGGTCTTGCCAATGCATCCTGGGGTGGCATTCAATATTTTAGCATCCCAATTTCATTATTCTTTTTCGCAGTAACCTTTTTGAGAAATGATTTAAGAACACCCTTAATCGTAGCAGTCTTGTTTACAGTCGCAGCAATTATAGCAGCAGGACTGTCTCCGAGACCCGGTCTTTCATTTGTGTTTGGACTTCCAGGAATTGCCCTTATCGGGGGTACAATATTTCTTATTGCATCGTCAATTGTCAGGAAGTTTAGCTCTTCTAGTACTTTTGCTAGAAACAACTGGATATTGCTTGCATGTTTCATTGCCATTGCAGTGGGTATAGTAGTATCAGGTAGCTTTTATGTATCCTCTTTCAGATATCTAAATGCTGTTAACCCATTTCTATCTTCTCAGAATCCCCTAGTAGAATCCGTCGCAGAACACTTCACTCCAACATTGGTAGAGTATTTGACTGATTATTCAGTTCTGATAATGTTTGCAGGGTTTGGGGCACTTATGGCATTTAAACACAGAAACGACTTGTCAATTTTTTCACTAATAATTGGGATTACGGCAGTGTATGTGAGTGCAACATTTGCAAGATTGCTCGTATTCTCATCAATAGGAATAATACTCTTGGCAAGTTTGGGCCTTTATGAAGTTACCAGGAGTATAATAAATTACGAAGCCTCAGAACCGACGCATAAAAAGAGAAGAAGAGTGGAAGGTCATAAAACCTCTCAAATGAGTAGATCATTAAAAATTATTTACTCAGGTATTGTTGTTATTTTGGTTTCGATCCCCGTTATTGATAACGGTGGTGTAGTTTATCCACCAAACTCAAATTGGTTGAGCTCGGCAGATATTCCTCCTTCTATTGCAAATGGTGGAACTGGATTTAGAGTCAAGACCAACGATTGGATAGATGCATTAGACTGGATTTCGACCAATACACCTTCCAATTCAGTAGTTGCATCGTGGTGGGATTATGGTTACTGGATAACAACACTGGGAAATAGGACTAGTTTGGCTGATAATGCTACAATAAACCAAACAAGAATCGCAACTATTGCAAAAATGTTTATGGATCAAACTGAAAATGGTCTTAAAATTGCCAAAGATCTACAATCCGATTACATTGTAGTCTACATTGTAGGGCAGAGATTTACCGGTAACAACGGTACTGAGCTATATGTTTTAGGTAACGGCGGAGATGAAAGCAAAAAACAATGGTTCATAAGAATTGGCGGATTTGATGAAAACACATATCTTGAACAAGACGGTTTTACCCCAAAACCATTCTTCTGGAATCGGACTTTACTTGGACAAGTAATACCTTTTACTCCTGTATCGTACATTTTGAATGGAGCGCCTACTGGTCAATACGAGCCGGGGGCTACTACCATCTATTCAAAAGACATCAAATATCCAGAAAACGCCACAGCCCAACAACCACTTCGATTGGTGTACTCATCAGATAGTTTTAGGACGGACAAACCTGGTCTATTTTTTGGTGTATTGGTTTACGAAGTGAACCACAATTATAATCCTACGCCGACATCGGATCCATATAACGAAGTTGTAGAAAACGAAGAGAAATTTTCAATAAACACCCCCATGACTAATAGTTCTATGAAATCAACTAATGAATCAAAACTAGCTATATTGGATACAGCTCAGGGCCCAATCACTATGGAATTCTTTCCAGATGTAGCGCCTATGACAGTATCTAATTTTGAGAAGCTTGCAGAATCGGGATTCTATAATGGTACTTTGTTCCATAGAATTGTCAAAGGATTTGTAATTCAAGGTGGAGATCCGAATACAAAAAATAACACTAACACGGCTGCTTGGGGAACAGGTGATCCGGGTTACAAAATTAAGGCAGAATTTAGTAACATTCCTCATAACAGGGGAATTGTTTCAATGGCTAGGTCTTCAGATCCTAATAGCGCGGGTTCACAGTTCTTTATTGTCTTGAATGATTCAAGGTTTTTGGACAATCAGTATACCGCATTTGGAAGGGTCATAGACGGAATGGATGCAGTTGATAAAATTGCAGCATTACCAACAATCCAAAATGATCAACCACAAGATCCAAATTTAGCCAAAATAAATTCTATAAAAATTGTAAATAATAATACGACAAAAAGTTGAGTTCTAGGTCGTTAGTAATTAGATAAAATCTATTTCAACAATGCGGCGTAAATGAATGGTAGTAGGGTGGTCGCCTCACCGTGTATGGTAGTTTGTCGCGCTTCACCCTTCACCTTACCCCAGGATATTGCTTCTGCAACTAAAGCTCCGCTCAAACTTCCATCCCATTCAGAAGCTGTTGTTATAGACACGGCGTAATCCAGCCCACCTCGAAATTGGTTCCACCATAATGTATGATGTTTCGATATTCCTCCACCAATAATAAAAGCACCGCTCTTACCTGCCTCGTAGACCAAATCAGAAAGTTTAGTTTCATCCAATAGCAAGTTTAAATTAAAATCTCTATGTTTCTGATAAAAGAACCAAATTTGACTTCCAACAGCCCCATCAACAATACCCGGAACTACGACCGGAATATCATTCTTGTATGCCCAATACAGGAACGAAGACTCGTTAAGAGCACTACCTATACTCCTCGTTATTTCATAAGTCGGCACATTCTTTATCCCTTTTTTATACAGATCGTTTAGACATTCCTGTACCTTTTTTTCAATAACTGGACCATAATTATTTTGGGGAACCAGTACATTTCCCAATCTGTGAATATTTCTTTTATACAGCAAAGTATCGTCCATACGAAAATCTCCGGAGTAGTACTTGGTGCTAGACCGTGCTATGTCATGATCGAGAGCACCACAGGTTGTAATTACACAATCAAACATCTTTCGCTTTAGCATATCCTTAATGATTCCCCTTGCGCCAGTTGAGATTATTGATCCCACAAATGACAGGAATTTAGTACACTTGGTATCCTTTGTCATCGTTCGAATTATATTGATTCCGTCCCAAAGATTTTTGGATTCAAAACCACCAGATTTTGCCATACCATCAACTAGTAAAGAGATGGATTTTGATTCAATTTCGTAATCGCGCACTGAATCACTCAAGATATCTTTGTGTGTTTTTTTTGAGCCTTTTGATTTCAATTTCCTAAATTAAAGTATCCAACCTTATATTATTTTTATCTGATTTATATAACATGTATTTCAAATAACTACGCTAATTCGAATCATTCTGTTTAGCAATTACATTCAAACTCATTATCCAACTCTATTTCGTCACATTATTATAATGATAATCCAGTATATTTTTAGATGCGTGTTAGATATTGGCGTTTAGCAGTCAATGACTTATTAGATTCGACATATCCTGTAGAAAAGGCTAATCATTGGGAAATTAAATGTCTGCAAGGAGAGTATGAACATTTTGGAGTTTTTTGGTTCAGGTATGGAACTCCATTTGACAAGGAATTAATAAATGGTATTTGTTTCTATTACAACGATATACCTCAAGATAATGTTCAAAGATTGCTAGATTTTCTAAAAGAAAAATATGGAGGCAATGCACTATTTAGACAGAGTCGTGTCTTTCTTCAAGGCTCTAAAGAATTTTGTGACAAAAATGAGATAGCGAACCTGGCAAATGAAATCAGCACTAAATTTAATGGACCCATTGAAATAACTCTTGAATTCGAAAAGGTTACTCCAGAAGAGCAGGAACAAAATAAATTTAATTTTCCTGAAGGAAAATTACTCCCAATCGCTGGGTCTGATGCCGAATAGAAGCATGCAAGTACAGAAGCCAAACTTAAATTGATTGCATGAATTTATTAGAACAGATTAATTATCATCAGAAGTTTCAGCATCAGCACCGTCGTCTTCAAGTATGAATTTTATTTTTTCTCTCAATTTAGATATGCTGACAGGCTTACTAATAAAATGAGTAACATCGACTGATGGGATTACTTTGCTGAATTCCTCTTTGTTAATCTCAAATGCTGTGATAAATGCAATCTTCATAGTAGGATCATTTTCTTTTATACGCCTATACAACTCAAATCCATTTATTTTAGGCATCCGAATGTCAGTAATTACTAGATCATAATATTTCGGAGGATGATTCTGAAAGTTATTTATAGCGTCATCACCTTTAGAAAAGGTTTCAACCCTGAAATCATTTTTTGATTCCAATCCTCTTTTTATGACCGAAAGGATATCAGATTCATCGTCCACAATCATTATTCGTGGTGGTGAATTCATTTTTTTACTTTCCGTCATATATGGAATTTTGATATGATTATCATATATAATAAGTTTCATTATGCGAAAATTGATATAACAAGAAAAATAACGTCATGAAAATGACTGAAAAATCAGACTGGTTGGACCTCCTACACGAATCAAAAATAAAAGAATTCAATGAGTGGAGAATGTCCAATATTCTTGTGAAAATAGATATAAGTGGTATGGATTTTTCAGGAAAGGATCTTTCAAATGCCTTCCTAAACGGCGTCAAATGCAACGGAATAAACTTGTCAGGGTGCAATTTACGTAAGGCTAATTTTGCTCAGGCAGAAGTTATGGACTCCAACTTTGAAAATGCGAATCTGGCAGATGGAATTTTCCTGTATTGCAATTTAAAAAATAGTAAATTAGTAACTGCAGACCTAACTAGAACAAACTTTATGTGGGCCGATTTAAGAGGTTGTGACTTTAGTGGTGCCAAACTCGAGAAAACAATCTTTGTTGAAGCCAAATTACAGAATGCGAAAATGGATTCATTGCAGAATGAGTCTGTTTATTTGAAATTTGCCAAGATAGAATAAGAAATTTTTTGAAACTTAGTTAGAAAAGTAAATCATTACACACCAATACTCCAATAGATTAATACGAATGAGACGTCTAGTTAGATTGGTTGGGAGTAGATAAGATTCGAACTTTAAAGTTACTAGGTAAATGGTCATTTAACAGAGTTGTTGGCAAACGACGACCACTAGTGGCTGTTTTCAGTTTGACCCATTACTGTAATTTTTACTGTCCAATGTGTCCGTTCGGTGATTCAAATAAGGAGGGACAATTAAAATTAGTTAACGAAAGGGATCTAACTACTGAACAATGGAAATCTATCTTTGACAAGGTTTCGAAATATTGTGTTTGGTCAATTATCGAAGGAGGGGAACCAACTAGTCGACCTGATTTTATTGAGCTTGTTAGGTATCTTCATAGCATTAACATGCCTACTTCCTTGATAACAAATTGTTCACTTTTACACACTGTAGACCTTGAAAAACTAAAGCAATATGTTCAGTTCATTACATGTAGCATCGACTCGGTTTATCAAGAGCCATATTGTAAAGTGCGCGGTGTGTCTAGTAGAATATATCAAAGGGTTATGGAAAATATTGGACTCCTTAATGAAAGTAACATTTCACATTATTTCAATAGCGTAATTACAAAATTTAACACAAATGAATTTATCGATCAAACTTATTTTGACAAAGCAAAAGCGCTCGGTTCAAACGCAGTTTCTCTAACCTTCGTAGAAGACAGAGCTGATGTGCCGTACTCGTTATTGCCAGATAGAAAAACTATGGATAAAGTATGTGAAAGTGTTTTGAATTATGGGAAAAAGAATTCTTCTCCTCAAATAATGATCCCCCCAGAATATTTTGAACAGATTCTAGAAAATGGGCGTACTAATTTCGACGAATGTGGAGTATGGAAGAGTACCTTTGTCAATGCCGACGGGACGGTGATGGTGCCGTGCTGGAAGTTTAACAATGCCGAGAATATGTATAATCTGCTCGAACATAGCATAGAAGATGTTTGGAGCGCGCCTCAATGGGAGATAGCTAAAACATGTCACGATTGTCAGGTACTCGGATGTATATGGTATTCTTCTCAACCTATCACTACATTCGCCAAAAATTATATGAATGGTCTGTCCAGGATGATAAATCAACATAAACCGGAATTATCCATTGATTAACCTGTTTGAGCCTTAATGACCACCAACAGAACAGCACTGCTTCACCTACAAGATTTGATCTACGCGCACATTCAGGTTATCATTATCATGATATAACTCTCCGACTGCTTTGAATTCCTTTCCTTTTTTTATCAACTCTCTTGGTCCACGATAATCATAATGGTGTAAGCTAGCATGCCATTTACCATTTATCAGTACTATTGCTTTACCCATCATCACCTTTTCAATTTCAATTTCATATGTCTGTCCTTGAACTTTTCCTACATTTTCGGATAGAATTATCTTATTACCAATTATTTTTATCCTTCCTAATTTTTTAAGCATCTGTAACCCTGCATTTACAAGTTCATCTTCTTGTCCCAATATCTTATAAATTAGGTCTATGTCCATTCCACTGTTTCCACGGCAAGATACTAATGAATATATCTTTCTAGCCATCCGTTCAACAGTTTTTCTAGACTGTACCAATGAGTTATCATTTGTGAAGACCTTTATCTTATGTAAAATTTTGTTCTTCCCAGGTAATGATTTTATATTGGTTCTCTTTTCAGAGTTTAGAAACGAGTCCAGATAATCAATCTCCTCTTTGGTCATAGGATCAAGTTCTAAGTTGGTTCTCTCAAGGGTTGTGAGTTTGAGATCAATACTGGCAGAGGAGAATATAGCTTTCATCCTATCAATTTTTTTTCTAGTGATGTCTAGATATCGTTGATCTATTGTATCCTTTGTTGCAAGAATCAAAACCGAACCGATATTTTTTCTTCCAGTTCTTCCCCTTCTTTGAATATGCCTAATTTCGCTTGGTATTGGTTCATAAAAAACTACTAGATCTACCTCCGGAATATCAAGGCCCTCTTCTGCAATTGAGGTTGCCACTAGAACACTAAATTCTCCATCCCTAAAATTTTTTAAGATAGAGTTTTGTTCTTCTTGTTTCATTCCAGGATCTCCTTGTCTTTTTGATTGACCCACAAATTTTGACGCCCTAATGTTATCTTTAATTAGCATTTCAACAATGTGTTGTGCAGTGTCTCGATATTGAGTAAAGACAAGGACTCTAGAAATTACTTCTGGTACACTACGCGATGAATTGCCTAGCTTATTTAGAAACGACTGTGGATCATGTCTTTCTTTCAGGATTTTAAGAAGGTATTGAACTTTGGGATGATCCATCTGTAAATTTTCCATCAATCGTTTTATTTCTTTAATTCTATCATCACCTAGCAAAATCTTGTGGCTCTTACTCTCTTCTGGTCTTGAGCTACCCAAAAACGTTCCAAGTGAGTGAAATCCTTGACTCTCTACTAACTCAATACAATACATCAATGATAATGCAATGGATTGTTGCATCAATGCATAGTAGATCGATCGTCGATCTTCTTCTAAAGTAATATTCAATTTGGACCTTAGTTGTTCGCCTAAGGAGATCAGGTCCCTCTTGAAAATCCATTTTGAATTTTTTCTTAAAATATTTCTGCTATTTAACCAGTTGAGCTTCTCGTCCAACATTTTCTTCAAAATTGATTTAACATACTGATACTCAGAAGGGAGATCGAACCATTCCCACTTTAGATTAATTGGATTAATGTACCGTTTTATATCTTTATCTTCCTCAGTTTTAAATTCAATATTTTCAACAAACAAATTATTACATATGTCTTGAATTTTGTTTTTTTCTGACCCCGGACTAGCTGTTAACCCAAGAATTAGCGGATTCAAACAATGTTTGATGTATTGATCTGCTATGAAAGTGTACGCGTAATCCTTCACGGCCCGATGTGCTTCGTCAAATACTACCAAAAAAAAATCTACAAGTGAAAGTCTCTTGCCAATAATGTCGTTTTTTACTACCTCTGGAGTAGAGAAAAAAAGTCTTATCGTCTTATTATTCCACACAATTGTTCTCGCATGCGGTGGTATTTTTCCAGTAACAACGACAGTTTGTTCGTCAAGTAATTTTATATTGGATATAAATGAGTCCCAGTGCTGGTTCACAAGTGGTCTAGTCGGCGCCAATATTAGGATTCTCTTCTCTTTATAATTATACAGTATATTGACTGATACAAGCAAAGATATGATTGTCTTTCCTAATGCTGTGGGGAGGATAACCAAAGTGTTCTTATTCAAAGCTGAATGGGAAATAATTTCTTGATACTCCCTAAAACGCAGGAAATTTTTCCTAAGAAGAGGATGATTAAAGTAACTCATGTTCATTCAAGGTCGCTTAACGACATTTGGATTATTCTTAAGCACCTATTTTGTAACAAGCGTTTAACAAATTGAATTGGTTTTGATTTGGCGCGATTTTTTTGATGTCTATTGCTTGGTATTCAAATTTCAAATACGTCTGTTTCAGTTGATTGGGGTGCTCTTGATTTTTTTTCTGGATTGACTTCATCTAAACTTGTGGCGAGATGAACAATTTTGGCATTTGTGAGAATATTACTTATTTGTTCTAGTTCAGAACTAGATTTGATTAATATTCCTCGTTTTTTTGTTGCTGCCCCCGTTGAGTCAACAGGATTAATTTCCATTGCTATGTAAGGTGGCCTGCTTTTGTATTCTGGCAGTTTAATTAAAAATACCCCCGAGATACTGGTTGCTTTTCTCTCCCAATTTTTCCCTTCCCTCAAAAATTGAGATAACCTTTCGTCTGTCATACACTAATAATCTAATTGGGTATTTTTAAAACATGCGATTTAGCTAAAACATTACACAGTATACCTGTAGTGGGTATAAAAATTCAAAAACTTAACTACACTATCATAAAAATCAAACAAGAATTGATATGTCCTGCAGACCCTGTGATTAAAGTGGTATATTATTGATCTCTAAAAACCAGCGAAAAAAGAATATCTGCATTGTTTTCTTCCAGGAGAGTTATAGTAAATCTTAATCATGACATCCACGTTACTTAAAATAGTAATAAAGAACTGATGCAGCTAGAGAATATTTCTAAAAATTATAATTGGAATCATTGAAAATAAAATGAAAGAGAAGGATGACTGTATCCGGTTTCCTAACGGAAAAATTCTAATGCGATACTATATGTATTCGTGCACCTTTAAATTGGAAATTCAATGGACGTGCTGTCCAGTTCTAATATTGGAATGTAAATTGAGTGTGTATCATTTCCTATTTTTTCAACGAAATTATATTCACCTGTTAGTTGCCTCAATTCAATAAATTTCTTGCTTGGCTGACCTTTTTCAACAATGTAATGAACTAACGCACCTCCAAGGGCACCGGTTTCAATAAAGAGAATTTCTTTTTCCTTGTATTTTATGTGATAAAGCATTGGAGTCAAGCCTAAGGCAGACTGCGAGGAAAACAGTATCACTTTCAACATGTCGTTCAGATTCTTGTATTTCAAAAATGTCATCTGGGATTCATCCTTTGTCATATCATTGATATAGATGGTACCTGAATTTCATTGTATCGATTTGTACCGAACAATACATCGATTAGTGGTAAAAGAAATTAGATTAATGATGAGATGAAATTGTTATATGTAGCGACCACCAGGCCATTGTAAAGTTTGTATATAATTGCCATAGGCGTCTGAATGAGGGAAAAAATTTGTGCGTTATTAATTGAAAGATACTAATTCTGCCAGATTATGAAATAACTATAATTAAAATATAGGATTGTTAATACTTAGATAATATTAAGAAAATGAATGCGAAGAAATTATTAGTTTTATTTTCATTGTTGCTCTTAATTGCACTTATAGGTAATCAGATTTCCAATACTTCTAGGGAGCATGTGTTAGCGCAAATACCTCCGGTTGATAACTCAACCAATACTGATTCTATGTCTTTACCTGATCTATTTACTAAAGTCGAAAAGTCAGTAGTGCAGGTAACTGAGCAAGATAATTCTAACGAATTAGGATCTCGTCTTGGATCTGGATTTGTATACGATAAGGACGGTCATGTTATTACAAACTATCATGTAGTAGTGCCAGGTTCTAATAATAATGATGAACTACAGGTTAGTTTCCTAGATGGTAATGTTTATTCTGCGGAGTTGGTTGGATTTGACCAATTTGCAGATTTGGCCGTGATTAAGGTAAAAAATATCACCTCTGACAAATTAACGCCACTTCCTCTGGCTAATTCGACCAATCTGAGAATTGGAGAAACAGTTGTTGCAATTGGGAACCCATTTGGACTCTCTGGTTCAATGACTGTGGGAATAGTGAGTGGCTTAGGGAGGTTATTACCATCAAATGAGAATGGGGAGAATTTAGGAACTACATCATCGTTCTCTATTCCAAATATCATACAAACGGATGCAGCCATCAATCCTGGAAATTCCGGTGGTCCCCTCATTGATACTCAAGGCAGAGTGATAGGAATTAATACAGCAATTTTTTCGAACACTGGTGTCTATTCTGGAGTAGGATTTGCAATTCCTTCTAATACCATAAGCAAAGTTGCACAATCGCTCATCCAAACTGGTTCATACCGTCATCCATACATTGGAATAATTGGGCTTAGCCTTACCCCTGATTTGGCCAAGCAAATTGGGTTGACTCAGACAAAAGGATTCCTAGTAACGAGTATCACAAAAGGGAGTCCAGCCGAGAAAGCTGATTTGCGTGCAGGAACAACTACAAAGACGCTTAACGGAAGAGATTTTGATGTAGGAGGGGACATTATATTAAAAATCGATAATAGAGACGTAACTAAGATTGATGATATATTGGCTTATCTTGAAAGCCAAAAACATGTGGGAGATAAGGTTCATCTAACTATCCTAAGAGACAATACCATCAGAGAATTGGACCTAGTGTTGGGAGAAAGACCTAGCCCAGACAAGATTGATTCATCACTTAATGATTTCCCTAACAGACTGCCGCCGTCCCAAAATGGAAATGGCAATTCCCCGGAAGAACTTTATGACGAGTGTGTGAGAGTTGCTGGAAAAAGTTTTTGCGACTTTCTATTTAGGAAATGACGTTACTGACTAGTAGTATCAAGAGGCAAATACTTTCTCAACATTCCTGTTCTGATTTTCCTAAAGTAAGTTAAAATGATGTCATCCAAGTTTTTCTGATTTTACATACCATTTTCCCGAACGAATCCCCAACACAATCGTTCCAATATAGTTACCCTTTTTGTAGACTTTAGCAAATTCCTTCCCTAAGCCGAAAAGAGAAAACAAGAGAGTATCTTTTTGATGGTAACCCGATTCTAAAACCTTCATACTTAATTTGGTGCTTGCCTTAACTATTATTTTCCGAGCGTCAGACCAATCACCGCTCCATGAGATTATTTCAAAATCACCAAAGTTTTTTGATGAGATCCGGTAACCTTCAAGTTTTGCTTTAAATTCCTTTTTTTTCTCTACTGAATATGAATTCATCCATTCTACAGCTCTAAAGCCCATCCCATTTTCGACTCCGAAACTGTCGGCTCCAGCCAATTGTGTAATTTCTTGTGATTAATAATTTTAAACTTTTTAATTTGTTGAATAAAAACTCAATACAAGAGGGGAATTTAAAGTTCTGAGTCTGTCTGCACTTGGGATTCTAACTAAATTTTGTCAAAAACGAATCATTTAAGTAAACTCAGGTGAATAAATTCGACATGTCAAGTGAAGTTAATATTCGAGAAAGTCCTAATCATTTCATAGTTCTGGATGCGATTGCAAGAGGAATGAATAATGTCGACAAGATTTCTGGCGTTTCTAAGTTAAATAAATCTGAAGTTGAAATAATAGTCAATGATCTTGTTTTTCAAAGATTAGTAATGATGAATGAGAAGAGAGGTTTCTTTGGTAGGAAAAAAAATGAATTGAAAATAACAGAAACCGGCATGAGTCTTCTTGGCAACAAGAAAAAGGAATTACAGGAGAAGGTTCAAGAAATGCAGCAGTATTACAATAATGGAGACAAATCACAGCTTGACTCGTTTATGGTTTCCAATAGATCATGGGTACCGATGATGTTGTTTGCAGGGATAATGGATATTCTGTTTTTCACTTCCATGATGTCTTTATTGGGACTAGGGTTAAATCCTATGGAAAGTTCTTTAGCTCAAGATGGCGGAAATGCAGACAATAGTGGAAGTGCAGATAACACAAATGGGGCTAGTGATAGTAGTTCTGAAAGTTCCGGTGCAGATTCTCAAGATGTAGGAAGCGATGGTGGCGGTTTTGATGGTGGCGGTTTTGATGGTGGCGGTTTTGATTTTTAGATCTCTATTCAATCCAATGATGTACATACATAAAACAAGCAAGCGAGTACAATTCTGCTAAAACCCTCGATTACTGGGAAAGTTTAACAAATGGACTACTAACGTGCAATAGTAATTAAAAATCAAGTACTACGACTGTTTCTTATCGGCAGTACTATTGGATGTCTTACCATACCTTAGAAGAGTTTCTACAATGAAATTTACATCGTCCTTGGTTTTAGCAAGGTGTGCGATCTTTATACAATCCCTAATGTCCTTTGATTTCATCTTGTGCCAAACTTGGTCAGCTATTTGATTTGCAATGTCCTTTGCGATGCCATCTCTCCCGAGCAGGTGAATTGAAACATCCAAAAAATTCTCAAACTTGTATTGTTTAAAATGGAGTACCATAAACCTAGATAGCAATGGAGTTAGCAAGTGGTTGGTCCCATTTGCAGTGGCAAAAACCCATGTCTTCAACTGAGTATTCCTCGTTTTCATAAATTTTGTTTCAGCTATGATTCCAGTTTCCATAAGACTAAGCAGAACAGTCTGATCTCTAATAGACATGTGTTCTATCTCATCAACAATCAAGAACCTGGGTCGCTTCTCAAACAAGTAGTCGACCATACCAGATCTTGTGCTATGAGTACCTAGCGTAAAATAAGAACGTTCGAGTTTCATACACCCTAACATGAATAATGTTTTTGCTGACGCCGGCGGGCCAACAAGTAGAATATGTATTGGTCTTTGTGACTCAAAGGACAAGAAGAATAGTTTTTTTATATCTTCGTAACCGATTATGTTATCAAAAAGGTCATTTTGCAGATTAGGTATAGTTGAATAGTTGCTAATGTTATTTCTACCGGAAGTCATTTCTTTTTCAACTGACATTTCTGCATTAATTATTTGATTTGACTGATTATAGAGTTTCCTGCAAAATCATTGTGCCTAATTACTTTAATTTAGTAGACGAAATGTTAAGGATGTTACTGTTAAATTTTAAATGCGCGTAATGACATTACTCGATTGCTCTTGCCTATTAGTACCAGCCAATCTTCATTTTGAAACTTATGTAGACAAATAGCACATATTTGACGAGCACATAAAATTTATTTTTGGTAAATTTTCTTAATCTCATCATACGATATCTGATAAACGACATATCTGCTAACTATTAGTACCTATTATTTATGGTTCGCTATTACGGGATTGAAAGATTGGCCATTGTAGGAGGTAATATTGGTCACCCAAGGTCATTAATTTGTCAATATCAATTTAATAAGATAATAGACGATCCGTGCTGTTCTGGTGACAATGGATCTAACAAGGTAAATTATTATAGACAGCACTTGCCATCAAGTCAATAATGCGTCGGAGCAAAAAGCTAAAAAATGATGGCAAATTAATTGTCGGAACCAAGGATCTTTTGACTGTCAGATGGGAAAACAATCAAGTTATAATGATTGATCAAACAAAATTACCAGGCAGACTGGTATATGTAAAATACAAAAAATACGAGGATGTTGCCAGAGCTATAGAACGATTAGTTGTCAGGGGAGCGCCTGCTATTGGCGTTGCAGCGGCCTTTGGGATGGCATTAGCAGCAATTTCGAGTAAGGCAAAAACTCCGAAGGCTCTACTGAAGGACCTTAAAATCGCCTATCAGAGGTTCAGATCAACAAGACCTACTGCAGTAAATTTAGTTTGGGCTCTTGATCAGGTGATGAAGGAGGCAGATTCAAAGAATGGTGTGAATGAAATAAAAAATTCTATTATTCTGTCTTCTCAAAATATGGCAACAGACGATATTATTACAAATAAAAAATTAGGAAAGAAAGGAGCAGAAATGATACGTAAGGATGAAGTAATACTTACCCATTGTAATGCAGGTTCGCTTGCAACGGTCACATACGGTACAGCTTTGGGCGTTCTGAGAGCCGCAAATGACTTGGGCAAGAAAATTCGTGTTATCGCAACTGAGACAAGACCTGTGATGCAAGGCTCCCGATTAACTGCCTTTGAGTTAGATCATTATGGAATAGATTTTAGTTTAATTCCTGATACTGCTGTAGGTCATCTTATGTCTAGTGGTCTAATAAATCGAGTAATAGTTGGAGCAGATAGAATATTGAAAAGTGGTCATGTATACAATAAGATTGGTACTTATCAGGTAGCTGCACTTGCAAAGAGGCACAAAATTCCATTTTATGTTGCCGCACCAAGTTCTACCTTTGATTTGACGAGTAAGGTAGGGGATGTAGTGATTGAAGAAAGAGATAAAAATGAATTGATGAAGATGGGTAACAAGCTGCTAGCACCAAAGGGTATTAAGATTTTTAACCCCGCATTTGACCTAACACCTCCAGAATTGATAACAGGAATTATTACTGAAAAGGGCATTTTGAAACCTCCATATAAAGAAAGCATAGGCAAAGCTATCTAAGATATTGATAAAGTATTTAATCCGTTATGGTATTTTTAATGTTGGATGCCGAAGAGTATTAGTCAAGAGCAGGTGTATTCCGTACTAAGGAAATGTATGGATCCAGAGATTCCAGTTAACATTGTCGATTTGGGCCTTATCTATGGTGTGAACATAAACGACTCAAATGATGTCAATATAGAAATGACAATGACGACAAGAGGTTGCCCACTTCATGACACCTTAGTTAGCGATGTCAAGAGATATATTGGTAAAATTAATGGTGTAGGGAACATAAATGTCTCTATAGTTTGGGATCCTCCATGGAATATTGAAAGAATGGATCCATCTGTAAGAGAAAAACTAGGATTTGGAAAACCAAAGTTGAGGTTTCAAGTTGATTATGAAAAATACCAACCCTTGGTGAAGGGCAGGTTGCTTACTCAGGAAGATGGCTCGTTGATTCTGGAAAATGAAAAAGAACAGAGATTTATGGTAAATCAGGCAATAGTTGATTTTTGGAACAGTTGTGATGGAACAAAAACAATTACTCAGCTAGCGGATCATTTCTCAGCCAAATTGGGATTACCAAGACAACAAGTGGAACAAGAAGTAGTTCAACTCGTCCAGCAGCTACTTGAATCTGAATTATTAAGACCCCAGTAACTAAGAAACGAGTATTGTGTTCCCAAAATAGTATCGTTTCAACAATTTCGCTATCCACATTTGATAAGGTGGTAATTGAGCTAGGAATTGGTGATGGTCAATTATTAGAAGCTGTAATCAATTATGAGAATAGTCCAAATACATGCTATGTAGGTATTGAGATTGATGCAGCTCAGATTCAGAAGGCTCGTGATAGAATGACAGGCAAAAATATTTTCTTAATTAATGAATCTATTGAAAAAGTCATTCCATTGTTACAAGATAATTGTGTGCACCACTTTATTTTTGTTCTGCCACCACCTAAGTATATTGACAGGAAAATGGAGTCTCAATGGACCTTATTGTATCAAAAAATCTATAAAAAATTAAAAGAAAATGGCACTCTTACTCTTGTAACGGAAGTTACTAATGACTTGCTGGAACCTGTCTCCAATGACGAATTTAGATCTTGGAAAACTTGGCTAGCTTCCATTTTCGTAACTTTTGGTTTTACACTAAGAGAGGTTTTTAATGAATGTCCTCTTCACTATAGATCCCACTTTTTAGAACAATTTAGGTCAGACCAACTAAGGATAAAGATTATTACGCTAATCTTGGAAAAGCCCCATTACAAGTCAATTTAAGCCATATACATCTGGATATTACTTACTATTATGCAGTAACAATATGTGATCGTTACAACAATCTCGCGAACAGAATGTGGATTGACATTTGTCATGAATGCACGGAATAGGTTCTTGGTGATTAAACCGTTTATTACAATAAGTGCAACAAGATTCTAATTTCATAAAAACATGGTTTGAATAACTGGTTCCGCAATTTCTCTTCTCTTTAAACCATCTTATATCCACATTTTGTTTTTCAGCATAACTCATAACTATATCATAAGCCTCATAGAAACCCTGCGCGAAAAATTCTCGAAAAGATGTTCTGACAGGGCCTTTTCTGGAATAAGAAAAAGAAACTATCCATTTTTCATAGGGAACAACATTTTCTTCATCTATCACTGGAACAATTTCCTTGTCTTTAATGCTCATGATTTTTTAACTAGTTAAATAGTGTCTCTGCTTTCAAATATATCTTTACCAATAATTAAACGACTTTATTCTTGTAGAACATGTCATTAAAAATATCGGCTATTTTCAAATTGAGAAGTTTATATGAACCGAGAAGCAATAATTCATGATTGGAAAAGACCTGCGCATATTGTGGAATATCTTTTCGTGGAGAAAATTGGCCCCATGTAGAGGGAAATTCAAACTTGGGGGTCATGAAGATAGAAAACTTTTGTTGTGAAGAACACAGAAGTTTGTTTTTGGAATCCAGTTAAATATCGTTATCTATTTACCAAACACTTGGCCTAGATTGTTGCGCATGCTACCCAGTCGACCCTTTCGACTCTCTTTCTTCTTTACATGTTCAAAGCATTTATCGCACAGGGATCTTAGGTTCGAGGGTCTATTATCTTTCAATGAACCATTGATGTGCTCAAAAAAGGGACCATTACTTCCTTTAAATTTAACAGAGCATTTTTGACACCTATGATGCGACCGTTCAAGTACAGTTTGTCGTAAACTGAGAGTGAGACTCTCGTATTTCTTTCTGTCAAAAGTTTCAGTACCTCCGCCACCAAAAAAAGACAATATTTTTTCTACGAAAAGAATACAAGAAGGGTAAAAATAACTTTTGCTATCCGAAATCTGGCTATCTATTTAAAGGGTTGAATGATCGTAAAAATAAAGAAGTTGTGCTTCCACTACTAGAATCGATTTTCACGCTTCAGAATGGGGTCACTAGTTCAAATGGAATATCGAGGCTCTCTACGTTGCATATTGCTCCAGGCATACAAACAACACCATAGACAACGATATTATTACATTCGACTGTACTTTCTTGATTTTGTGAATTATTTTCACAATTATTGATTTGCTTCCTTTCGGTATTAACTTGGGTGTTGTCATCTTCTTTGTCATTCTCTGCTCTAACTTGTTGAATCCCACTGAAGATTGCAGTTGATACCAAAGTTAGTGTAAGTGCGGATATCAAAATGACAGCCATACTAACTTGTTTCATTACTTTGATTTTTTATTTATGATATATTAGAAGTGCGTTACAACAATTAGTAAAAAAGAATGAGGATCTTGTTGCTAAATTTGTATGTGTGAATTTTTTCTATAACAAGAATTTAAAAAATCAAGAATTGCTTAAAAATCCGTCTAAACAACATCTAAATAAGGATGGACCGAGTGGGATTTGAACCCACGGCCACCTACGTGTCCTCTGTAAATACAGCCTTATTTACATGCAAGGCAGGTATTCTACCAGACTAAACTATCGGCCCTTTGACACAGTATTTTTTAACTTGATAATTTAAGTGCTTTTAATTAAACTTACTTGTCATATTTTGATTTTTGTAAGAAATAAGAGTTCACTAATATGGATCAGGTGATACGCTGGACTTATTCAGCAAACAAATTTTGTTTCTATGAATAAGAACGTAGAAACCATTTCAATACTAAGTTTTATATTGTGGAAAAACATGAATATTCTTATTGATACTTAAAATCCATACACAACATTACACATTTGATAACTCATCTTGAATAATTATGATGCGCAATTTTGCGAAATGCTGCACTAATGAATTTTCAAATTATTCATGAAGATTAAGAGCTAGATATATCTGGATTATCATTATACAAAAGCAAAAACCCAATCAGTGCACTCTAGACTGACTTGACGGTTAACAAGATAAGATGAAATGTCACCAGGAGTCTCCCAAGTATAAAATCTTTACATACCTAAGTAATAGTAATGCCCACTTCAACTCAATCAGTATTTGAATAGTGTAGATGTCAGTAGCAAATTGATCGAAATACTTTTAGCACATGTCTAAATAAGCTGAGGTATGTCCGCTCTTTTGAAAGATCGAGTGTGGGTAATGCTATCCGAGGTGGCCAAGAGAGGAGTTTATCCTTTACATGGATCAAGACTAGGAATTTTCAGAATACCCGTTGAGATAACAGAGCGTTCTGATATTAGCGCAATAATCAATAGTTTAAAGAATTCGGGTTTCAAGATTGACACTTATGCCGATAGAATCTATGTTACGGACAAATGGACGGAAAATGGAATCGATGCGATAACTCAAATGGAAGTTGAAGCTAATTTGGAAATCACTGTGGAGATTGTCACAGGAGATGTGGTAGATGTTATTTACCAGATCAGACCATTGGAACACTTTGGTGATCATTATTGGATCAAGAATTACAGACAAGAAACAGACACAAAAGCAAAAATTATTATCGACACCATAATATGGAACTCCAAAATAGGAGATAAACTAATAGAACATTATAAAAAATCACAAAAACTATCACCGGAAGATGCTATAAAAAAATTGGACGAAATGACACCACTCAAAAAGAAACCAATAACTCGAGACGCTTCGGCTGCTCAACAAACCATGGCCCCAGAGAAGGGTTCGCCTCAACCTCAGATTCAGACCAGCGCGCCATCTGTAACATCTCCCACTCAAACTCCCCCAGCTATGACAGGTGGAAATACAACAATATCACTTTCAGGTACTGGAAATTCATATTCAAAGATTGAAGGTCCAATTGACCCTGATTTTAAGTCAAAACGCCAGGTAACCGGAGCTTTTCAAGGGATTAAGGTATGGGGCCCGATGGATCCTCCTGGTCAACTTGGAATTTGGGGGACAGAGGTTACAGTAGACTTTGATATCTGCGTTGCCGATGGCGCCTGCATCGAAGCGTGTCCCGTAAATGTATATGAATGGCTTGACACCCCGGGCCATCCTGCTTCGGAGAAGAAGCCTTTTATGATTAGAGAAAAAGACTGCATTTTTTGTATGGCTTGTGAAAATGTCTGTCCTCCACAGTGCGTAAAAATATTCCAGAAAAGCTAGTACGGGCACTCAATTTCCAGTGAACCTATAAATATTTACTCGTACATTTTTACAATTGGTAGTGATAGAAAATAATATCAGAGATTAGCGGAGATTTTAGCGGAATTTTATATTATGTTTTGATGGTGATCGCCTGGATAATGACCATATACACTTTGAATTTTAATTATTTGAGTTACATGTCTACAAGGAATTCGGTAAATCATAAAATTAGAAAGAAAATCGACTATAGTGCTGAAACTTGTCCGCTAGTAACTATCCAGCTACCAATTTACAATGAAAAATACGTCGCCGCACGTCTAATCAACGCAATTTGTAATATGGACTTTCCAAAGGGGCGAATGGAAATTCAGGTCCTTGATGATTCAGACGACGAAACCACATCAATAATTGAAACTTTGGTTGACAAGAACAAGAAACTTGGAATCAATATTGCAGTTTTCCACAGGACTGATAGATCCGGATACAAAGCTGGAGCCCTAAAAGAAGGATTGAAATTTGCCAAGGGCGAATTCATTGCAATATTTGATGCTGACTTTATCCCTCCTAGTGATTTCTTAAGAAATGCCCTTAGTTATTTTGATGATTCCAAGATTGGTCTCGTTCAGGGAAGATGGGGTCATATTAATGAAAAGTATTCAGCCTTGACAAAAGCTCAAGCTGTGTCGTTGGATTTTCATTTCTTCATTGAGCAAAAAGCAAAGAGTCTTACACACCTCTTCATGAATTTCAATGGAACAGCTGGAATTTGGAGGACATCATGTATAAATGATGCGGGCGGTTGGCATACAGGTACCCTAGTTGAAGATTTAGACTTGAGTTTCCGTGCACAAATGAAAGGTTGGAAGTGTATCTTCGACGAGGATTTAGTTGTAAACGCGGAATTACCTGTTCAAATGAATGCTGCGAAGCGTCAACAATTTAGATGGGCCAAAGGTTCCATTCAGGTAGCAAAAAAACTATTGCTAGTACTATTATCGCATAGAAAACTGCCGATCGATACTAAAATTCAGATTTTCATTCAACTCACTAAGCATATAATTAACCCATTGTTTCTAATACAATTCCTCATATTTCCTATTTTGCTGCTTATGAATTATCAGATCTATGACACCGCCTGGGCTCCAGCGCTAGGCATCGTTGCATACCTCTTATTGGGACCTATCACCTACTTGGTAATGATTCGAAAAATCTGGCGTGAGAATTGGAGGACCAAGGCTATTCATTATTTATTTATGATATTCTATGCAAGTGGGATCTCTATTAACAATTCTGTGGCCATATTTGATGCCTTACTTGGAAAAAGAAATGAATTCTTGAGAACTCCAAAATTTGGAATAATGGAAAAAAATCAAGATTGGAGTAACAATAAATACGTTCTTCCATTTACGAAAACGACATTATTAGAGATCTTCTTTAGTATCTACGGGTGCATTACAATAGCCATATGTATACTAACTGGGAACCCAATATTAGTTCCTCTGATAGCGATACAAACGATTGGATTTCTTTATGTAGCATATCTTAGCATAATCCAAACCAAAAATAGTAAGAATCAAACTGGTCTTTATTTGAGTACTACAGAATACAGCTTAGATGGGGTAAGACCCAATGATAAGTTAGCTTGATATTATTTTTGCCCACTATTGATAGCATATAGCAAGTGATGCCGCAGGCTAGATGACTCCTGCCTCTCTCAATTTATTTGGTAAATAAGTGTCAGCCAAATACTTGAATCCATATTTGAAAAATGCGTCTAATTCACATTTTTCTTTATGTTCAAGAAATAGATTTAATTCCTTCTTCCATCGCTTATCCTGAAGCCATGGTTTTTTCTTCATATCATTTGCCCTGTTTAAATCCTCCGGAGTGGCCGCAAGTCTGGCAACCTTTGGTATATTGTATTCATAAATATCCGAAAACATCATTCCTAGCACCTTTGAGTTTGGTGTTACCAATCTGTCACTATCATAACTCAATGATTCACTTCCGATTTTATAACGCAAAGCAATTCCTAGTCCCCATGGATCGGCATCGGCAAAAATAACAACGGGTTTCTTCCATTTTTCGTTCAGCATTTTAACCATCATCCTAGTAGCGCGATCTGGTTCCCCTGATCCTGTTAGTAGTATCGCGTTATATTTTTGAATAAAACCAGATTTTCTTATATTATTGAGTACAGTATCCTTCTCTACTACCATGACAAAATCACCTTTTACCTTCACAATTTCAAGATCTCGAATGTTGGTTGGTATTAACTGAGATGTTGCTCTGCTACCAAGATTACAGTCAATTAAATCTCCACCGACACTAAGAGTGATTGGTCCTGAAATCATTCCTTTAGGTTTAGAAGTAACAGAAAATTCCTCTCGTGGAACATTTGTCAATAGTTCTATGGCTTTTATTGCATCATCAGAATCATCCTGTCCGCTCCAGAACTTTTGTTGATTTTTTTCATCGCCAACAGTACTTAAGGTGGCGTAATACATACCCCTGATAGTACTTTCCATCTCCTCATCCAACAGCCTTCTTATAGCATTGGCCATGACCAGATATTGAGCGAAGGTTGGTATCTTCTTTGAGCTATTTGGACCAATTTGAACTGTCTTGTCACCTATGGTAAGCATCCTCTTTTCATCTGACCAGACAGTGTTATCATATCCAACTTTTGGAATTTTAAGACTCGGCATTATACCCTCAACTAGTACATCATCTCCAACATTCTTCATTATTTTCCTGATTTTATTGGTTATTTCTTGATGTCGTTTATCTTTTGGCGCCATTTTAAATTATCCTTTTTTTTGTAATTTACGAGGGGCGTTAATTTTGGCCAGCTTTACATTGCTTTTGTGTTTCGAAACTCTGGTTCGGGTATCAAATTTGCTAAACATAATTTCATTTCCTTTACCATTATTAAGAATACTCTTTTTACTATCTACATAAATTACTTTTCCTTTATCCTTTGAATCTTGAAGGATTTGTTTAGTAATGTTTGTCAATTCTCCGCTTACATATTTTTCTGCCAAGTCCTGAAAAGCTTTGGATAATTTTTTCGAATCAATTTTTATCGAGTCTGATATTGCGTCTACTATGAAGGGAATATAATGTTTGTATAGCCTTAATTTATTCTCATCTTCCTTTATCTTTAATTCTCTTCTAATTTGAGCGCTTACTTTTCTGTAAAGATCCGATAGACATGATTTCATGTATTTTTTCAGATCGCCCTCTGAAGCTATGCTCTCCTTTCCAGCAGTTTTGTAAGGTATCTTTGTTGAACATATGTGGAAGAAAATATGAATTGGTAGATATTCTACTGTCCTGTCGGATTTTGTTTCTACATTTGAAAATTGTTCCTTTACCTCCTTTTTTGAAATTCCCATTTTATTTATTCCGACCTCGGAAATAACTTCTCGTGCTACATCAGATCCTTCGTCATAAAGTAGTGGGATTTTATTAGCAAATCTGTACAGTTTGAACGATGGGATATCACCTCCATATGCAATTCCGCATTCTACAACCGTAGGTCGATTATTCACAACGCAAATTCTTGAAGAATAAGCGGTGAGAGATGGTTTTAGTATCTTGGTTGTTAAATGAGTCTGGCTTCCAGAATTTGTCGCTTCTTTATTTTGGATAATTGAGTATTCCGAAGTCATTCCAACAGTAAGTATTTTCTCTCCTATGGGACTTAAGTGGTCTGTATTAGGAGACTGAAATTTTGTATGTTTACAAATATTTACAACCTTTATCAGATCATGTTCATCATATTTATCTGCTGGTTTGACTGATAGTCCTGCTCTATTAATAATATCTTTAGCCTTATCGGTTGACATTTTTTGAAATGAGCTGGCAAGTATTCCTTGCAGGGTTGTCTTTTGATTCATGAAATTTAAAATAGCCTTCTTTAAAGTTTTAAGGTCCATATCAGACGGGTGAGGTAATACTTCTCTTGATGGATTGGGCATAATTTCTGTCCTTCTCTTGAACGTTACCTTTCCCTCATCCGTTTCAAATATTATAATCGAATAGGGATTTACAATGCTTGTTTGACTAATGTAGTCATAGATTTTATTTTTTGTCACGGGTGATAATTTTGCACGTAGAATGGCTTCAACTTTAAAACCCGATTCACCTTCAATTTGTGATTCGTCATTCTTGACATTCTTCTTTAAAAGTGTGATTGGCTTATTTGTCCCAATATCAGTTCTGAGGTCGAAATAGCATTCTGATTCATCTTCTGATTTGGACCAAACCTTCAATGGATGATCTGTATCCTTAGTTGAAAATGCTGCAATCATTTTCAAACCGACACCAAAGAGACCTCGTTGTTGTTTTTCAACATATTTTCCAGAAGTTAAGAATGAACAAACTGCAACAGGTACTTTTTCTGAAGGAATTCCAACTCCATTATCCTTACACGATATAGTCCAGAGATCATTAAGAGAATCAAGAATCTTTAGTCTCAAATGAATAACTGGCAAAATGTGATTTACTTCGCATGAATCCAGTGAGTTCTCTATTAATTCTCTCACCGACATGTAGAGGATACGTTCCCCAGTAAAACCGGCTAGAGCTGAATTATCGACAAAAAATTCTGACTCTGCTTTTTTGTCATAATGGATTTTTGATTTTTGTTTTTGATTTATTTGTATTATAGTTTTTTGTGGCTTTGTTCCCTTCTCTAAGACTTCTGTTGTAACTTTTGATGTCAACTGACCAAGTTTGTACGTTACTAAATTTAACTTTTTGTCAAGATGAGTCTGATTGTTGTGGAAATCAACAAGCATTCTTATACTGATGATCCATATGGCGTCGCCTCATTTTTCAGTTTTATAATTTTATGAGAGCTAAATTGCAATAGTAGTCTGTTTTTGCCCTTGAGAACTACTATAAAATCTGAACCTGTGCCCACAATCTCACCGCCAAAAAGATCTTTAATGTTCATCTTAGTCAATGCATCTGTATGACATATTAATTTTGAGATATTTTGGCGCCATATTTGTTTGATTCTTCATCAGGTGATGAGGTAAAAATAATAATTGCCATTTACACTTTTAATTAGTTCATGGATGTCGAAAGCAGGATTGGCCTTGTTTTAAGAGAGCCTACCGAAGAGGTTGTCGAACTAGCGCAATTAAGACAACTTTTCGAGACTAATTCTAAACCTCGTCATTATATTGGTTTAGAAATTTCGGGAAAACTTCACCTAGGTAGCCTCATCTTGTCTGGCTACAAGATAAATGATTTCATTAAGGCTGGTGTTAATTCTAATGTATTTCTTGCAGACTGGCACACATACATAAATAACAAGTTGGATAACGATTGGCAAAAAATAATTGAGGTCTCAAAATATTATGGAGAAGCTTTTAAATTTTTTTGTCCTGGAGCAAATATCATTTTAGGATCCTCGCTTTACGATACTTATGACGATTATTGGAAAAATTTTATGATTTTTAGCAAACATATGACATTATCAAGAACTTTAAGGGCATTAACCATCATGGGTAGATCAGAAAAGGAAAAACTGGATTTTTCACAGTTAATGTATCCTTCAATGCAGTCTGCGGATATTAAAGCGTTGGATTTAGACATCGTTCATGCAGGGATGGACCAACGAAAAATCCACATGTTGGTAAGAGAAATTTTCCCCAAGTTGGGCTGGAAAGTACCTGTTTCTGTCCATCACCATTTACTTCCCGGTCTTAATGAACCAACCAAGCTTGCATCAAATGTCGATGACGAAGATGATTATCGCATTTCCAGTAAGATGAGCAAAACGACTCCATTAAGTGGTATATTGATACACGACGATGAAAGTACAATCAAAAATAAGATAGCAAGAGCTTATTGCCCGATTGGCATCTCAGAAAATAATCCTATATTAGAGATCATAAAGTACATTATCTTACACAACTTTTCTCAGTTTCAGATTGAAAGGCAAAGCAAATATGGTGGAAACATTGTCTATGATGATTTTACGAAACTTGAATCTGATTACAATCAAAAAAAGATTCACCCTAAAGACTTGAAAGACTCGGTTTCAATTTATTTGAATAAAATAATGGAACCTATTCGTAATCACTTTAAGGATTGGACTATACTAGATGATCTTTAAGTTCATGCAGTTCATTAATTGTTGTATTCATTATATATAATGTATAGGTAGTTTAATACTAATAAAGGAACTAATTAATTATAATTCAAAATTACGCTTATTTTGAACAACAGTGTTATGCAAAAATGCATCCCAATCTGCTTTAATGATCCATTACGATCCGCAGAATTAAAAAGGCGAGTGTTGCTAAACCAAGAATCAGAATCAGATTCAGAACCTTATTCAAGTTTAAGGGAAGAATGTGAAACATAGATAGAAATTATATGATAGAATGGATACTTATAATAATTTTGCTTTATGTGATTGTAATACCAGTTGAAATTAAAAGATGAAAAAATGACTTGCCTTTTTTATTCTCCGAATAGTTTCGGTATTTTTTAACCTCAAATAATGTTATATCCCTTCAAACTTAACATAAGACCATCAGGTAAATCCGAGTATGAAGTTTGGTCCTTCTTTAGGTTTAATTCTTTGGCCGAAAAAGTAGATTGTACTTAAACTTAGGTAAGAAATCTTATAAGATAGTCCCCGGTTTTTAGTCGATATGGAAGCACCAAAAACTGTTACTGCTAATAATGTTCCAAAGTGGAAGGTTTCCGGTGATTGGTTTGACGTTTGTAAGTGTAATTTGCCATGTCCGTGCGAATTCGCTCAGGCTCCGACTTACGATGATTGTGAAGGAGTAATGCCGTATCATATCAAGAAGGGACAGTATGGGGAGACATCACTTGATGGATTGAATTTGCTGATATTAACTTACTTCAAGGGGAATATCTGGGCGGGTGAAACGAAACTGGATATTGCATTATTTTTCGACGAAAGAGCAGATGAAGAGCAGCGAAGCGCTTTGAATATGATTTTTACTGGGAAGGCCGGTGGATTTATGGCAGCACTTTCAAAGGTAATTGGGGAAATTCGAGGCGTTGAATACGCGCCTATCAAAATTGAAGTGGCTGACGATCTCGGCTATTGGAGTGCGGAGATACCAGGAAAGGTAATCGCCAAGGCTGAAGCGTTGACTGGTCCCATGACGCCGCCTGGTCAACGAGTTCAGACACTCAATTCTCCTGGAAGTGAAGTAGGTCCTGGCGCAGTAGCAACATGGGGAATAGCAGTGACTGATGAAGTTAATGTTCCAGAATTTCGCTATGAATGGAAGAGAAGCGGCAAGTCAAGCAAGCACATTCATTTTGATTGGACCGGTCCTTAAACTTCCAATTTGTTACCGATATAGTTGATCAGAAACCTTCTTTTTGATTCTAATTGATAGCCCTTTAATTAAAGTCTTAGCGCGTCTAATAGATCTGAATAACTTGTTTGGTCTTTCTTTAGGTTTAATTCTTCAGTATATGCGGTCCTTAAACTAGTAAGAAGTTTATCATGTTCTTCAGAGATTGCTATGTAGTCTTTAGAATAAGCATAGATAATTACTTTAGTCGTGTAAATGGAACATTTTGGGAAAAGTTAATTTCGGAATTTAGTCAAGCGCACTAATATTTGCCCTAGAAAACGTCATATTATCTACAGATTCTTCATTTTCGCTTAAAATTTTACCATTATTAAGGGCTTTTTGTGCTGTCACATCATCAAGTGCGTCCGAAAGACCGGGTGGTACATTAGCGCTCGGTATCTTAGTGCACTTCCACTTGCCATCATCCTGTTTGACACAGTCATACATATCACCTCCGGAGGTAGCACAAACTTTCGTTTTTTTATCGTAATCTATGCAACTGACATCCGCAAGTACAACAGGTGTGGATGAACTATAAATTACTCCAACAAGTAAGGTGGATATAACCGTAAAAATCACAATATTAGTGTTCATTTCCTTACTTGCGATTACGAATCTATTAAAGTTTGCATAAAGGTGCCTAATAGATAAGTATACATTTTAGTATACCTATAAAGAATTAAATTAATATTAATTGCTATATTGATAATATTTTGAATAATACTTGCGATGTTCTTATCAAAAATGCAAACGCAGTGATTCCCTTTAATGGTATAGTCAATACCAATGT
>Ga0207428_10000135_pt1 | contig 99170 bp, 96 predicted proteins | sample RhiMethybrSRZTD1_FD_187600 | JGI IMG/M metagenome (GOLD analysis project Ga0207428, IMG submission 187600) | Populus rhizosphere microbial communities from Tennessee, USA - Rhizosphere MetaG P. TD hybrid SRZTD1 (SPAdes) (version 3) | ecosystem: Host-associated > Plants > Roots > Rhizosphere >... | reverse complement strand
CGCGCCGCCGGTGCCGGCGGTGAATTGCCTGATCCCGTTCAAGGGATCGGGACTGCCGTCGGCGGTCTGCCGCGCGAAGCGCTCGTAGAGGTGATCGTGGCCGTTGAAGATCACTTCGACACGCGCCGCTTCGAGCAGCGACCACATGTCGCGCATGAACGTGTTGTTGCCGTTCGGGCCCGACGTGAACAGCGGGTGATGCCACACGGCCATCGTGCACGGCGTGCGCTGGCGATCGAGCTCGGCGCGCACGAATTCCCACTGCGGCGATCCACGCGTGGCCGCGATGTTCGAATTGAGCATCAGGATCAGCCAGTCTCCGGCGGTGAACGAGTAATAGCCAAGGCCAGGCGGCCCCGCGGCCTCGCCGAAGTACGCGAAGTACGGCGCCGCGCCGGCGCTTTCGTACTCGTGATTGCCGGGGACCGGATGCCATCGGAATCGGAACGCGCCCCAGGACGGATTGAAGCAATCGCGGAAGTTCGCCGCCGTTCCCTGCGGGTAGGCGATGTCGCCGGCGAGCAACAGGTCGCCGTCGAGACCGGCGACGAGGCGCGCGGTCTCCGCGACTTCGGGTTGTCCGCACATGCCGATGTCGCCGGCGCCCAACATCGTGACGGTCGTTCCGGTCGGGCCGCCGCCCACCCCGCCGCCGCCCCCTCCACCGCCCGTCGGACCTGAAGGCCCGTTCGAGCATGCTGCCGTCAGGAGGATCGCGGCGAAGATCGCCGCCGCGTGACGCGTTCGAGTGATTTGCATCGGCCTTTGCCCGGCTCAAGCATACGTGGTACCGTTTCGCCGTCCATACATGCCGACCGTGAGCGTCAAAGGCAGCAAGGCCGATCGGTTACTCCTGTCGCCGCAGGAACCGCTCGTCGCCGGAGGCCCGGCCGAAGAGCTCGAGCGCCGGATCCAGGACGTCTTCAAGGGGGGCTACGAACATGTCGTGGTCGATCTGCGCGGCGTGCCGGACGCCGACAGCGCCGGCATTCGCGCGCTCGTCCGGGGCCACACGTCGGCGCAGCGATTGAATCGCCGCTTCACGCTCGTCTCGCCGAACCCGAAAGTGAAGGAGCTGCTCGAGCTTTCGCTGCTGACGCGTGTGCTCGAAGTCGTCGACTCGCTCGTCGAAGCGAAAACGAAAACCGTTGCGTGGGATCGCGTGTGGGCGGGCGTGGCGGTCGCGATCGTCGGCCTCGCGCTGGTCGGCATCGGCATCAAGTGGCCGGGTCTTGGCCTGGCGCAGACGGCCCCGCCGAACGCGATTCCCGGCGTCACCGACCAGGGCGACAGCGGGTTTTATCTCGCCAATCCGCTCTTCGAGTTGGCGAAGCTCGTCGCCTCCGCGGTGATCGGCATGCTCGTCACGGTGGTGCATCGCCAGTACCGTCACGAGCGCAACGCCAACCCGGCGCTCGATCAGGCGCAGGTGCTGCTGTGCATCTCCGGCGCGATCATGATGATCATCATCGGCAATTCGGTGGCGCGCGCCTTCGGCATCGCCGGCGCCGCCAGCATCATCCGCTTCCGCACGCCCGTCGAGGACGCCCGCGACATCACCATCCTCTTCATCCTGATGGGTCTCGGCATGGCCGCCGGCCTCGGCGCGCTCGCGGTCGCCGGGCTCGGCACGCTGTTCCTGTGCGCGATGATTCCGATCCTCAACGTGTTCAGCTCCGAGCGGCCGCGGCAGATGATGGTCGAGATCATCGCGGAGGAGCGTGACTTCCCGATGGCGCACGTCCATCACGTGTTCGCGGTGAACGGCATCCTGTTCGAGCCGCGCGAAGTTTCGCAGGGCGACGAAGCCACCGCGAAATACCTGACGACGCTCAAACCGACCGATTCGCTCGAAGACTTGAGCGCGCAGCTGATGGGCGACGGCAAGAAGGGCATCAAGAATGTCTCCTGGTCGCCGCCCAAGCGTGGTTAAGAAGACTGCGCGCACGGCCACGGGTCGGCAAGGCTCGGCCAAAGTAGTAGAACGACTCGTGCTCGATCCGGCTGAACGGAAATCCGCGCTCCTCGGCGTCATCGGCGCGGCGAAACGGCGGCTGATCCTGTCGCTGTTCCGGTGCGACGACTTCTCGGTGCTCGACGCGCTGGCGGCGGCGCTCGAGCGCGGCTGTCAGGTCGAGGCGGTGTTGACCAAGCGCGCCAAGGGCGGGAAGAAGCGGTTGAAGAAGTTGTGGGGCGCGCTCGAGGAGATGGGCGCGGTCGTCACGCGCTACGCCGATCCGGTGGTCAAGTATCACGCGAAATATCTCGTCGCCGACGACAAGATCGCGGTCATCACCACGCTCAATCCGACGCGGAAGTGTTTCACCCGCACGTGGGACGCGGTGTTGATCACGCAGGATGCATCGGTCGTGAAGGGCCTGCTGACGTTGTTCAAGGCCGATGCGGCGGGCGTGCCGCTGCCGTCGCGCCGTCCGCTCGGGCGGCGGCTGATCGTCGGGCCGGAGCGCTCGCGCCCGGAGATTCGCGCCTTGATCGCGAGCGCCAAGCACAGCATCCGGATCCTCGATCACAAGCTGTCGGATCCGGACATCGTGGCCGTGCTGCGCGATCGGCGCGCCGAGGGCATCACGGTGTCGGTGCTCGGCAAGCACCCGATGGGCGGCGTCCTGCCGCACGGCAAGATGATGATCATCGACGAAGCGCGTGCAGTTCTGGGCAGCACCGCGCTATCGACGCTGAGCCTCGACTTCCGGCGCGAGGTCTCGGTGGTCATCCACGAGCCGGCGCTGGTCAAACAGCTGAATATGTCGTATCAACAGTTGAGCGCGAAGGCCGGCACCGCGGCCACGCACTTGCCGGGAGACCGAATCGCATGAAGCGCCCCCTGATGATCGCGATCGTGATCGCGTTCTTCGCTATTCCTGCCGCCGCGCAGAACAAAGGCAAGCGCGGCTTCGTCTGGGACGATCGCCCGACGATCGTGTTCGGCGAGGACGTCAACATCGCCGTCACCGGACGGGCGCTGGTCGAGTGGCGCTGGTTCGATCCCGACATCGGCGAGGACCTGTTCGCGCTGCGTGCCGCGCGGATCGGCCTCAAGGGCGATCTCACGAAGCACATCGACTGGGAAATCGAGCGCGAGATCGGCGCCGGCAACCTCGAGGAAGATCAGAGCCGGATCGAGTTCGGCGACTGGAAAGACGTCTTCGTGCGGTGGCGAACGTTCGATGCCGCGCGCGTCAAGGCCGGCCGCTTCAAGATGCCGTTCGGGCTGGAGCAGAACACCGGCGTCAGCGAGCTCGACTTCGCGTATCGCGCGCTTGGCTCGCGGACCATCGCGCCGGGACGCGACACCGGCGTGATGGTGAGCGGCGAGCTCGGCCGGCTCGTCTACGAAGCCGGCGTCTTCGACGATGACGGCGACAACGCCGAGTCGAGCGAGATCCAGTTTGTCCAGGAAGGGCAGGACCTCGAAAACGTCGGGCCGTCGTTCGCGGTTCGCATCGCCGGCGATCTGTTCCGCGCCATCCCGGGCAGCGGCCGGCTTCGCAGCGCCAACGTCGGCATCGCCTACACCAACTCGGATGTGCCGGAAGGGCTGAACAGCCTTCGCGGCGAGAGCTTCTGGGGCACTGAAGACTTCTTCGAGCGCGTCTACGTCAAGGGCCGCCGGCAGCGCCTCGGCGCGCAGTTCGACTGGTCGCCCGGCCCGACGTCGATCAAGGCGGAGTGGATGCAGTCGCGCGAACAGCGCAACGAGCAGAGCAACCGCAACGAGGACCTCTCGGATTTCATTGCCAACGCGTGGTACGTGGCGGGCACGTGGTTCGTGACCGGCGAGGACAAGGACGACAACGTCAATCCGAAGCGGCCGCTGCTGAAGGGCGGTCCCGGGGCGATCGAGCTGGCGGTTCGATACGAACGGCTGGGTTTCGAGAGCGCCAGCAAGCAGGGCACCTCTTTCACGAACCCGCGCGCCGAGTTTCAGACGCCGAACAGCGACAGCGTGTTCACGTTCGGCGTGAATTGGATCACGACGCGTTGGACGCGCGTGATCGTCAACGCCATTCACGAAGACTTCGAGGATGCCAACCGGACCCCGATTCCCGGCACCACGTCGTTCTGGTCGGGCTTGGTTCGGCTCAACATCGTGTTCTGATAAGGAATGAACTTGAGGCAGCTGATCCGCACCGGCGTTCTGCTCGTCGCATTCGCCCTGGCGGTCAGCCGTCCGCTCGCCGCCCAGACGTCCGATGATTTCTTCAATCCTGAAGCGATGCAGCGGATCGATCTCTGGCTGAACGATTCGGACTGGGCGAAGCTGAAGGCCGCGTTCCAGGAGAACACGTATTACCCGGCCGACATGACGTGGAACGGGATCACCGTCTACAACGTCGGCATCCGCTCGCGCGGCCTCGGATCGCGCCGAAGCGCCAAGCCTGGTCTGCGCGTTGATTTCGATCACTACAACAAGGGCCAGCAGTTTCTCGGCCTGAAGTCATTCGTGCTCGACAACCTGTCGCAGGACCGCACCGGAATCCGGGAAACGTCGGCGATGCGATTCTTCACGCGCCTCGGCGGCATTCCGGCGCCGCGCGAGACCCACGCGCGGCTGTATATCCGCGGCCAGTACGCGGGGCTCTACGGCCTGGTCGAATCGGTCGACAAGACGATGATGGGACGCGTCTTCGGCAGCATCGGCGACGACGTGCAGAACGACGGTTACCTGTTCGAGTACAACTACATACTCGGCAGCCCCTGGCGATTTACGTATGAGGGCTCCGCGCTGACGCCGTACAAGGCGCGCTTCGACATCAAGACCAACGAGAGCCACGCGGAATCGACAATCTGGGGGCCGATCGAGGAGCTCGTGCGCCTCGTCAACGACACGTCGTCAACGCTGTTCGAGCAGACGGTGGGGCCGCGGCTCGATCTGGGCGCGTTCGTGCGCTACATTGCCGCGCAGAATTTCATCTCCCAGGAAGACGGCTTCAACGGCTACGACGGGATGAACAATTTCTACCTTTACCGGCTCGAGAAGAGCACGAGCCACGTGTTCATCGCGTGGGACGAGGACATCGCGTTCTCGCAGGCGGATTACGGCATTACCGCGCGCCTCGGCGAAAACGTCCTGACGCGCAAGACGCTGGAGCTGCCGGCGTACGCCTCGCAGTATCTCAGCGTGCTGTCGGAAGCGTCGGGCTCGGCATCGGGCTGGTTGCGGCAGGAGATGCAGCGGCAGTTCGACATGATCAACGAGGCGATGCTGGCGGACCCGGTCAAGGACTATTCGAATGCCGAATACCAAGCTGCCCGCGAAACGCTGCTGGCGTTTCCGGACGCGCGGATCACTTACGTCCGTTGCGAGGTCGCGAAGATGACCGGCGCGACGCGTCCTTCCGGCTGTCAATAAGCGCCTTCTGCAGCAAGCCGATTCCCTTGTTCGACAAGTGGAAGACTTTGCGGCCGCTCGAGCTTTCGAGCTGCTCCATCATGCGCCGCCGCGCCGCCTTCGACACGCTCTTCGGCGCCGTTGTCTCCAGCATCACCGCGCCATATTCCGCGTAGCCGCGATCGGTGCGCCGCTTCCACGGCTGGTGGATCTTGCGCTCCTGTGCGAGGCCGCGGAAATCCGCCGCCGGCGCAAAGCGCATCAGCAGCCGCAGCCACTCTTCGTCGAGGCCGCAGATTGTGCCGAAGGCAGACGCGGTCTCGATGTAGGGAGCGGCGATGACGACGCCGCCGGCCTCGAGGACCGGACGAATCTCCCATCGCAGGCGGAACGCGAGGTCGGCCGCATAAACGAGCGACAGCGTCCTGATCGACACGTTGCGATCGCCGCGGCCGCCCGCCGCCAGGTCGGTGAACAGACCCGACGCGTCCCACCGGCTGACGGCGCACTCGATCCCGTCGCGCTTGAGCGCGGCGAGGATATCGCCGGCCGCGACGGTCACGTCCTTGCCGCGCGAGCCGTCGACGGCGATCAGGCGCCCTGGATATTTGCCTTGATCAGCCATTCCTGGACAGCTTCCTTGCTGAAGGTGGACCACGGACGGCGTTCCGCTTTTTCGACGAGCTCGCGTACGCGCGTGTGCTGGCGATAGACCGCGTCGCCGGCGTCCACGGTGACGAACTGGAAGACGACCGACAGGTTCTTGTATTCGGTGACGACGCGGTCGATGAAGCGGCCGTAACTGGCGAGCGGATCGTCGATGCCGGTGACGTCCTGGCCGGCCTCGTAGAAGTGCGGCGCGCGCGTCGACGCAATGCGGCGGCGCGAGTCCTCGGGCGTCATCGAAAAGTAAATCACCAGGTCGGGCCACAGCAGCGGCGAGTAGGCATGCAGCAGCCAGTCGAGATCGAGGCCGCGCGCGGCATCACGCGCCAGCGCGGTGAACAAATACCGGTCGGCGAGCACCGTTTTGCCGGCCCACAGCGCCGGCAGGATCGACGTTTCGACGCGGTGCCTGAAATCAACCGCGTGCAACAGCGAATACTCTTCGATCGACAGCGTGCGAATCTTCTTTCGCACCTTCAACATCGGCTTCACGAGCGCCGACGAGGCCCACCGCGTCGAGACGACGTCGTGGTTGCGGCTCTCCAGCCAGCGCTTCAGGAGTTTCCGCTGCGTGGTTTTTCCAGAGCCGTCCGGACCTTCGAAGGCGATCAGCAGGCCGCGCGACTCTTCGCGCTCGGCGATGAGCCTGCGCAGCTGTTTCGGCGTTGGGGTCCGCGGCATGCGTGGGGGCGCGCCCGCTCAGCCTTCGAGCAGCATCCAGGCCGGATCCTCGATGTAGTCCTTGATCTTCACCAGGAACTGCACCGCCTCGCGGCCATCGACAATGCGGTGATCGTAGCTGAGGGCGACATACATCATAGGCCGGATCACGACCTGTCCATTCACGGCGACGGCCCGGTCGGCGATCTTGTGAAGGCCGAGAATGCCGACCTGCGGCGGATTCAGGATCGGCGTGCTCATCAGCGATCCGAACACGCCGCCGTTGGTGATGGTGAACGTGCCGCCCTTGAGATCCTCGAGCGTCAGCGACCCGTCCTGGGCGCGCTTCGCGAGGTCGCGAATCGACAGCTCGATGTCGGCAAAACTCAGGCGATCGGCGTCCCGGATCACCGGCACGACCAGCCCGCCCTCGGCGCCAACGGCCATGCCGATGTCGTAGAAGTTCTTGAACACGATTTCGTCGCCCTGGATCTCCGCGTTGATTTGCGGAAACGCCTTGAGCGCGCCGATCGCCGCCTTCACGAAGAACGAGGCGATGCCGACACCGACGCCGTATTTCTTGGTGAACGCTTCCTTGCGGCGCTCGCGCAGCGCCATCACCGCGCTCATGTCCACCTCGTTGAAGGTAGTGAGCATGGCGGCGGTGTGCTGCGCCTCGACGAGGCGACGCGCGATGGTGGCGCGGCGCTTGGTCATGCGTTCGCGGCGTTCGCTGCGCTCCGCGGAGGGGACTTGCGGCTTGGGACTTGGGGCTTGGGGCTTTGCGACCTGCGCGGGCGCGGGACTCGCGGCCTTTAACACATCACCCTTGGTGACGCGCCCGCCCGTTCCTGAGCCCTCGACGTTGCCCAGATCAACCTTCTGATCTTTTGCAACGTTCTTGGCAGTCGGCGTCGCTTTCTTTTCCGAGGCGCCCGGAACAGCCTTCTGAACCTGACCCTTTGGAACCTCTGGAACCTTTGGAACCTCTGGAACCGGCGCAGCTGCTTTGCGTTGGTCGCCGTTACCGCTGGCGTCCTGAAGGACCGCGAGCACTTCGCCAACTTTTACATCGGCGCCCTCGGCATGTTTGATGTCCGAGAGAATGCCCGCGCGATCGGCGCTGACTTCAAGATCGATCTTCTCGGTCTCGAGCTCGACGAGCGGATCGCCCGCATTGACGGAGTCGCCCGGCTTCTTCAGCCACTTCGCGACACGCGCTTCGACGACGGACTCACCAAGTTCGGGGACAACGATGTTCGTCGACATATCCGTGAAAATGCCTTTACCTTGCTACGGCGGCCGCGACAACGGAGCGGCCGGCTGGTCGTTACACTTGCTTGGACAAGACGCGATCCATTTCACGCGTCTCCGTCTTCGCTTCGAAAACCTGGTCGACAATCGCGCGCTGGTTGGCGGCGTGCCAGCTCGACGATCCTTCCGAAGGACTCGAGTTGCGCGAGCGGCCGATGTAGCGCAGCGGATGCCTGCCGTCGACGATCGATTCGAGGAGCGGCCGCGCGAACTCCCAGGCGCCCATGTTCTCGGGCTCTTCCTGGACCCAGCACACTTCGCGGACGTTCGAATAGCCGTCAATCACTTTTCGGATCGCGTCCTCGGGGAACGGATACAGCTGTTCGACGCGCACCACCGCGACATTCGGATTGTCTTTGCGGCGCTCGCTCGTCAGCAGATCGACCGCGACCTTGCCGCTGCAGAAAGCAAGGCGGCGAACCTTCGCCGCCTCCGCTGAGGCCGTCTCGTTGCCCCTCGACTCCGCTCGGGACGACCCTGAGCTTGTCGAAGGGTCGTCGATCACCGAATGGAACGAGCCCTCGGCGAGCTCGGCCGGCGTTGACGCGGTGAACGGATGCCGCAGCAGGCTCTTCGGGGTCATGACGACGAGCGGCAGCGGATCGGTCCTGAGCAGCAATCCCTGCCGGCGCAGCAAATGGAAATACTGCGCGGCCGTGGTGCAGTTGGCGATCCGCATGTTGGTATCGGCCGCGGCGTTCAGGAAACGCTCGAGGCGCGCGCTCGAATGATCGGGCCCCTGGCCTTCGTAGCCATGGGGGAGCAGCAGCACCAGCGACGGCGCCATCGCCCACTTCGCGCGGCCCGAGGTCAAGTACTCGTCGAGGATGATCTGCGCGCCGTTGATGAAGTCGCCATATTGCGCTTCCCACAGCACCAGCCGCGCCGGCTCCTGGAGGTTGTAGCCCAGCTCGAAACCCACGCACGCATATTCCGACAGCGGGCTGTTGCGGATCTCGAACGACGCCTTCGCCTGGGACATGCGCTGCAGCGGGATGTGCTTCTCGCCGGTCACGGCATCGTGATAGACGGCGTGGCGATGGCTGAAGGTGCCGCGCTCGACATCCTCGCCGGTGAACCGGATCGGCACCGCATCGGCGAGGATCGTCGCGAGCGCGAGCTCCTCGGCGGCGGCCCAGTCGATCGAGCGCTCCGACGGCGACGCGAACATCGCCTTGCGGCGCTCGCGGCCGCGCTCGAGCTTGCGATGGACGGTGAAGCCTTCCGGCACCTTCATCAACTCTTCGTTGATCGACTTCAGCGCGTCAATGGCCACCGCGGTGCGGGCTTTTTTCGCGGCGCCGCTCGGCGGAACCTCGGGGACCGTCGGGATGTAATCCTGCTCGGGCTTCACCGAGGCATACGCGCCCTCGAGCTCCGCCATGCGCGCTTTGACGAGCGCGTCGGCGGCGTCCTGTGTGACGACGCCCGATTCGACGAGCGTCTTCGCGTATTTCTCCCGCACCGTCGGATGCGCGGTGACGATCTGGTAGATCTGTGGCTGCGTGAACGCGGGCTCGTCGCCCTCGTTGTGCCCGTAGCGGCGGTAGCCGACGAGATCGATCAGGTAATCGAGCTTGAAGCGCTGGCGGTAGGCGATCGCCAGTCGCGCCGCTTCGATGCACGCGACCGCATCGTCGGCATTGACGTGCGTGATCGGGATCTTGAAGCCGCGCGCGAGGCCGCTCGCATAGCTCGTGCTGAACGACTCTTCGGGATCGGTCGTGAAGCCGAGCTGATTGTTGGCGATGATGTGAATGATGCCGCCGACGTCGTAGCCGTCGAGCCGCGAGAGGTTCAACGTCTCGGCGACGATGCCCTGGCCAGGGAACGCGGCATCGCCGTGAATCAGGATCGCGAGCACCTTGCCCTTGTCGACGATCGGCGCTCCCGGCGCGTCGGTCGAGGTGGCCGCGGCGCGCGCCATGCCGTTGAGCACCGGATCCACCGCTTCGAGGTGGCTGGGGTTCGGCGGCATGGAAATGATCACTTGCTTGGGTAGACCGTCGGGGGTCGCCGTGACGCGCGCGCCGGCGTGGTATTTGACGTCGCCCATCCAGCCAAGATCGACGCGCAGCCGTTTGGCCACCATCGGATCCTTGAACTCCGCGAGGATCTGCGAGTACGGCTTCTGCAGGATGTGCGCGAGCACGTTCAGCCGGCCGCGATGCGCCATCGCAATCATCACGTGCTGCACGCCACCCTCGGCGGCGTCGTGGACGATCTCGTCGAGGATCGGGACCATCATGTCGAGGCCCTCGATCGAAAAGCGCGTCTTGCCGGGGAACGTGCGATGCAGGAAGCGCTCGAACGTTTCGACCTGCGTGATGCGATCGAGCAGTTCCTTGCCGTCGATCGGATCGTTGGGCGGGCGGAACTGGCCCGACTCGACCGCGTGACGCAGCCACACGCGCTCGTCCGGCACGAACACGTGATTGTAGTCGTGGCCGGTCGTCGAACAATAGATCTGGCGCAGCTTCGCAATCGCCTCGAACGCATTGGCGGCGCCGGTGGCGGCCGGGCCGGACACGATCGTCGCGGGTAACTGCTTCAGCGTTTCGGTGGTGAGGCCGTGCGATTGCGGAGCGAGCGACGGATCGCCGATCGGATCGTGGAAGCCGAGCGGGTCAAGCGTCGCGGCGAGATGCCCGAAGCGGCGGATCGACTCGGCGAGATTGAACGCGGCGATCGCGCCTTGCAAGGGTGCCTGAGGTGCCTCAGGTGCCTGAAGTGCAACGGGTTCGGAGGGCGTCCAGGTAGCAAACGCCCGGCGGGTCGCCTCGTCCACCGACGAGGGATCGCGCTGGTAGCGCTCGAACAACTCGTAGACATACCCCGCGTTGGCCCCTGAAAACTGGTCCCACGGGTTCATAACCTTTCTACTTTATCAGGTTGCCCTTCGCCACTTCTGCACGCTTCTGCGCACAGTCATACAGTCCGCCTCAGGTGATACCGATAGCCGGTGAGTCTATGGGAAGCGGATGCGGCCAGGGTACGGCGAACGGGAATCCCGTTACGACCAACCTGGCGTTCACCAAGTTTCTGTTCGTGATCGCGCGGGCGGACGACGACGCCCATGGCGCGCGGCTCAGGAACGCCGGTGGCAACCTGGCGCGCGGCTTCTTCAACGACTTCGACATCGACGACGCGCGCGAAATGCCGACGCAGCGGTTCGAAACCATCCAGTTCTACGTGCGCGAAGGCGATGCGCCCGATCCCGAATCCTGCCCGAGCCCGTGCATCCAGAAAGCGCGTCACATGGTGCAGGTGTCGAGCAAGTACCGCCCGCGCCTGCAGGAGATCGACGAAGAGCTGCGCCGCCGCATCGGCGATGCGGCGGAGATCCTCACGCTCGAGGGCGCGTTTCGCAATCCGCGCTACTCGAGCCCGGAGATGGTGAACTACTCGAACAAGGGCGCACCGCCGCGGCGCTCGGGCCGTCTCAGCAAGAACGCGATCGTCGTGCCGATTCGCAAAACGCCGGAGTGGTGGCAGAAGAGCACGCTCGAACGCCATTCATATTTTTATCCGCACGTCGATCACGCGAGCGCGACGCCGGTAAAGGGTCACGCGCAAGCGGCGGAGAAGGGCATTCCGTCGCTCTTCCGCCGGGTGTATCACAACCCCGATGGTTACGAGCGCCAGGGCGAGTTCGATTTCGTCACCTACTTCGAATGCGACGATGAATCACTGCCCGTGTTCGATCACGTGCTGAACGCGCTGCGGGATCCGCACCAGAATCCCGAGTGGCGATATGTGGAAGAAGGACCCATCTGGAGAGGGAGAAGGGTCCTCAGGTGGTAGTTGGCAGTTGACGGTTGGCAGTTGACAGTTCAGTTGTCCAGTTGGCAGTTGCAGTTTCAGTTTCAGTGAACAACTTCTTTTAGATGTTCGCGCAGGATGTCCCGCCCGAAGTCGCCGTTGAAATCCCGCCAGACAGAATGAATGTGATTGCCGTTGTTCTGGGTGTTGTCGTACTCGATTAAGAACGTCGGGCCCTGCACGCTGTAGTAGTGCTTCTTGCCCTTGTCGGTCTCTCCGAGCCACGCAAACCGTACTTTGTCCAGGCCGGCGCTCTTGATCTTCGCGATGCGTTCAGCCGCGATGTCGGTTTCCATGTTCGAGGTGTACGCCTCGATCACTTTCATGAACAGCGCTTGTTGCTGTGATCCCATCGCGCCGTACGCGACGCCTTGATCCGGGAGCGGGGTAATGTCGTTCTTGTTCATCGTCAGAATGTCGCCGGGCGCGACCGGATTGACGATGGCCTGCTTCTGCAGATCGGCGGGGAGCGCCAGCACCAGCGCTCGAGCGGCGTCTTCTTCATCGGCGAGCACGCGCTGGCCTTTCTTCACGCCTTCCTGGACTTCCGCGGGATTCGATCCGAGGAACATCGGCGAGCTTGCGACCTGGCTCGACGCGGCGCCGTCGACGACCGCGAAGCGGAGCGAGACGTGATGCCCCTCGACGCGCCAGCCCCAGCGGCCCTTCGCGGCAGGCGTGCCGAACACCGAGAACAAATACTCTTCCTTGTTGCGGGCCATCTTGCCGCCGGTCTCGATCGCCTTGAGGATGTCTTCGAGCTCGATGATCGACGTGACCTTGTTGTAGCCGCGCGCGCTCAGGCCGCTGCGCAGCAGATCGTGCGCGAGCCGGCGCTGCGCCTCGTTCATGTCCTTGATCATCAGGCCCTTGCGCGGGAACATCTCGTTCGGGATGAAGTGCCAGCGCAGGCGCTCCTCGCTGTCGAAAGCGAACGAGGCCTTGCTCTTTTGATCGGCTGACAGGCTGTCGAGAAACTGCGTCGCCGCCTTCTGCATGGTGGCGGCGGATTTCTGCGACGCGATGATGGCCGCTCCGGTGCACGCGGTAACCAGGATGGCGGCAACGGCAAGTCGAAGCGCGGTCAGGCGGCTCATGGGAAACCCTCCGACCGCGCAGTTTACTACTTAAAGGTCACGCCCATTCCGAAGTGAAACCGCGTGTTGCCGGTCTGGGATCGGGCGACGTCCAGCGACAGGCTGACGATGGTGAGGTGGAGATACGCGCCGCCGCCAATGCCGCGCTCGAAGGTTTGATCCGAGAGCTTGTCGCCGACGGCGTAAATCGTTCCCCAGTCGACGAATGCCTTGACGCCGAAACGGCCGACGTTGAGCGGCGACGTGATCGGGATGCGAAGCTCGACCGATGCAGCGCCAAGGTTGTCGCCCGCCTTGTAGCCGGCATCGTAGCCGCGCAGGTTCGGCGCGCCACCCAGGAGGCTATGTTCGTAAACCGGCAGCGGCGCGTTGGTGATGATGCTGAGGCCGCGCACCGCGAGCACCGTCTGGCCGAACAGGCCGAGATAGCCGCGCACATCGCTGGTCTTGCGATCGGCGCGGCCGGCGTCGAACTCGAGCCGCTCGATGCCGAAGGTCGCATGAATCGCGTTGCGGGGGAATGCGGGATCGACCCGCGTATCGATCGTCGCCTCGCCGCCGAAGCGCTTCAACGTGTCGAGGACGTCGCCGAAGTGCACGTCGTCATAACGGCCGCCGACGCCGAAGCGGAACCACTTCGCGGGCGCGGCGTCGATCCGCGCCGCAACGGTGTTTCGCAGATCGCCGATCTCGTAATGCGGATTCTCACGGCGTACCACGCCGCCTTCGCCGGCGATGCGCTCGATCGGTCCGGCCTTGAACGAGCGCTCGAGCTGCACGCGCGCCTGGCGCTCGCCGCCCCACGATAACGGCACGGTGATGCGGCTGCGCGGTCCGAGACGATCGACAAAGGCGATCCGCGCGCCGTAGGTGAGGCCGTAGCCGTCTTCCGAGTGGAAGATCGGGAGGAACATGCCGCTGCTCCAGAACTTCTTCATCGGGGTCGGTGTGAGATCGAGCGGGTCGATCCCCGGCACTTCATCGACGATGATCATCAGCAGCACATCGTCGGGGTTGTCGATCGATCGATAGCGCTTGCGGACCTCGATGCCGTCGAAGCGCCCGCTCTTTTCGAGCTTCTTCTGTATCTCGTCGATGAGCGCCTGGGTCGCAGGCTTGCCGACAACCTCGCCGACGATGCCGAGGATGTCGGCGTCAGGCGTCGTGTGATTGCCATGGACGCGCACCTCGCCGACAGTGCCCGGCGAGTCCTGCGCGGCGACCGGCGCCGCGCAGAGCAGCAGGACGATCAGCGCGCGGATCATTTGATCTTGTAGGTGACGGCGGCTTCTTTGTACTTCTCGTAATCGACGCGATACGTCGCGTCGACCGCGCCGACGGCGAGCATCATCTCGAACTGCATCTCGATGCTGCTCGGCAGCCACACGTTCGGGAAAGCCTGCGCCATCTGCATGGTCGCTTGGGTGTCGCCGATCCGCACCAGCGATCGGCCGGGAAAGAAATCCCAGTCCAGGTCTTTGAAGGTGTACTGGAGGATCTGATAGGTCTTGGGATCAACCCAGAGCGTCACCATCGACGCCTTGTTCATCTTCTCTTCGATCAACTCGTCTTCGTCTTTGACCTTCTTGTCGGGCTTCGATCTGCCGTCCTTGAAGAGCCCCTCCTTCGGGTAGTACTCGATCTTGAGCGCCTGGATGTCGCCGATCTTTTCGCGGCCGGCGAGCGCGTAGTGGCCCTTCTCGAAGCGGAACTTGAGGAAGTATGCGGACGACACGAACTCCGGCTCGCGCACCTGCCGCAACATGTCTTCCGTGTTGGTGATTGTCGTCTGGCCCGGATCCTTCTTGTCGTCGTCCGTGCTGACGTCGACACCGGTAGGCCCGATCGCCACGCTCACACCGGCGCGCTCCTCCGGCTCGCCTTTCGCGCGGCGTTCGGCGTTGCGCTTCGCGCGCTCTTCACGATTCTTCTGCCGGCGCAACCACTGCTCCTCGGCCTTCTTGCGATCCGCCTCGGAGAGCTTCACGCCATCTGCGCTGACCGGGCTGCGCACGAAAATGCCGTCACGAATGAACCACGTGTATTCGCGGCGCATGCCCCAGAGCGGGAAGCGGCCCGGCCCGGTGACATCGAAGGCTTCTTTCTCTTCGAGCACGTATTGCTGCAGCTTCTTCCAGTTGTCGTCCCGGCGCGCGAGGACCTTCTCCATGAAGGCATCCAGATCGGACTGCGCGTTGAGGCTGGCGGGCATGGCCGCCGCGAGGAATCCAAGGCAGAGCAGGGCGGACAGGGGTCTGGTCAGCATGATGATCTAGCAATGAGACGAACCCCGTCGACGAACGGTTCGTCCTTACTGCGCGGTCGTGTTCTCAGGCGGATCGCGGCGGTAAACGACCTTCCCGTCGGCGATCGTAACGGCCACTTCCGTGGTCGTCAGGCGGCTGGCTGGCCCTGAAAAGATGTCGTCCGTGAGGACGACGATGTCGGCGAGCATGTCGCGGGTGAGCATGCCCTTCCGTAACTCGTCGAAGGAGGCCCACGCGGCGTCGCGCGTGTAGGCGTCGATCGCCTTGCGCATCGGGAGGCGCTCCGTCGGGATCCATCCGCCTTCGGGCAGGCCGTCCTGCGTAGTGCGCGTCACCGCGACGTGCAGGCCCTTGAGCGGATCGAGCGTCATCACGGGCCAGTCGCTGCCGAAGGCGATCCGCCCGCCGGTCCTGGAGATGCTGTTCCACATCCAGCCGCGCGATGCGCGCGCGTCGCCGATGTTGACGCTCCACACGTCGCCGGGCGTCGGGCTCGGCGTGGCGTGCACAGGTTGCATGGAGGCGATCACGCCGAGCTTGCCGAAGCGCGGGATGTCGGCGGGATCGATCGTCTCGATGTGCTCGATGCGATGGCGGCGGCCGCGCTCGGGCGCCGGGTTCGCCTGCGCGGCGGCCTGATACGCGTCGAGCGTCATGCGCACGGCGCTGTCGCCGATGGCGTGCGTCATGACCTGCCAGCCGCGCTTGTCGAGCATCGCGACGACCTTGTTCAACTGCTCGGGCGTGAAGCGCGCTTCGCCCTTGATCGACGGGCGATTGGCGTATGGCTCGAGCATTGCGGCGGTATGCGATTCGATCACACCGTCGGCGATCAGCTTGATCGCGCCGGTCTTGAGCACGGGATCGTCCGCGAACCTCGTGCGGACCTGTTCGATTTCGTCGAGGTTGGCTTCGGTCAGCGAGGCATCGGCGCGCAGCGCCTGGTAGACGCGCAGCGTCAGCTGACGGCGTTTGCGGAGGCGGTCGAAAAGATCGAGATCGGACGCGCTGCCGCCGGCCTCCTGCACGCTGGTGATGCCGACGCGGTGCGCTTCCACGATCGCCGCGCGGATCGCGGCGAGACGATCTTCGTCCGTCGGCTGCGGCGCCGCCGCGGCCATCAGCGCCATCGCCGCTTCCTTGAGGGCGCCGCTCGGCTCGCCGGTGCGCGGATCCTTCACGATCACGCCGTTGGCGGGATTCTTCGTCCGGCGAGTGATGCCCGCCGCTTTCAATGCCTTCGTGTTCGCCCAACCGGTGTGACCGTCGTAGGCGATGAGATACGCGGGACGATCGGGCACGAGCGCATCGAGCATTTGCCGCGTCGGCATCGCGCCGTTGAAGGGCTGGTAGTACCAACCGCGGCCCGTGATCCACGCGCGCTCGGGATGCGATTCGGACCAGACGCGGATCGTGTCCTTGATCTCGTCGATGGTGGTGGCGTCGCCGAGGTTGACTTGATCGAGCGACAGGCCGCCGCTGATGAGATGCGCGTGCGCATCGTTGAAACCGGGCATCACCGCGCCGCCCTTGGCGTCGATGACCACGGTCTGCGCGCGCTTGAGGCGCTGGATTTCGCGGTTCGAGCCGACGCGGATGACCTTGTTGCCGCGGACGGCGACCGCTTCGGCCAGCTCGGCGCCGCCTTCCGCCGCGTAGACCTTGCCGTTGATGACGATCAAATCCACCGCGCCATCGTCTTCGCGCTGCGCGCGGACGATGAGACCCGCGATGAGGGTCACCCCGACAATGAACGCCACGGCATAAGCCGTGAGGCGGGCCGCCATTGGCAAATTCTAGCGTGTTTCGGAGTTTCGGCGCTTCCGTGTCAGCATTTGCGGATGCGATTTGCCATCCTCGGTTCGGGCGCGGTGGGCGGGTATTTCGGCGCGAAACTCGCGAAGGCGGGGCAGGACGTCACGTTCGTTGCGCGCGGCGCGCACCTCGAGGCGATTCGCACCAGGGGTTTGGAGATAAAGAGCGCCAAGCTCGGCGATTTCGTGGTCCGGGCGCCCGCGGAAAGCGATACGACGAAGATTGGGCCGGTCGACGCGGTGATCGTGTCGGTGAAGGCCTACGACAACGCGACGGCGCTGCCGATGCTGACGCCGTTGATCGGACGCGACACCTCTGTGCTGACGCTGCAGAACGGCGTGGACAGCGCCGACGAGGTCGCGGCGATCGTCGGCGAGCGTCACGTGCTCGGCGGCACCACTTATGTGGCGACGGCGCTCGAGGGGCCGGGGCTGATCGTGCAGACCGGCGTGCATCGCTCGATCATTTTCGGCGAAGTGTTTGCTGATCGCGGGCGGATCACGCCGCGCGTGCAGGCGATCGCCGACGCGCTGGCTGCCGCCGACATTCAAACCACCGCGGTTCCCGACGCGCGCGTGCCGATCTGGGACAAGTTCGTGTACCTCGCGGCGTTCGCCGGATTCACCGGCGCGTCGCGCCTGGCGATCGGTCACATCTGGAAGTACCCGCACGTGCGCGAGATGTTCTACGCCTGCTCGCGCGAGATCGCCGCGATTGCCGAGGCGGAAGGCGTGACGATCTCCGCGAACAGGTTCGAGACGCTCGAGGAATACATGACCAACATTCCGCCAACGACCAGGTCGTCGCTGCTGATCGATCTCGAGCAGGGCAAGCGCATCGAAGTTGAAGCCCTGCAAGGCTCCGCCGTCCGCCGCGCGGCAAAGCATGGACTGCCGGTTCCAATTATTGAGACGTTATACGCGCTACTCAAACCACATGAGGGCGGGCCGGTGAGATAAAAACATCACACGGAAGCACGGAAACACGGAAGCACGGAAACATTTCTTATGACTGATAACGTTTGATCCCGTGGTTCATAGAAGACACGTTGAAGTTGAGTAGCAACGCAACGTGCAGTTGAGTGACCTTCAAATACGTCATTACCTGCTTTGCGTGCACAGGATCGATATTTGTCACTGCTTTCAGTTCGACGACTACGCGGTTTTCAACGATGAAGTCGGGGCGATGCCAGCCAACAATCACATTGCGGTATCGCACGGCGATCGGCCGGTCGGCGACATAACTAATCCGCGCCGCATCGAATTCAAGCGCGAGTGATAGTTGGTACGAATACTCCGGTAGGCCCGGTCCGAGCTCGCGATGAACGGCAATGGCACACCTGAGAATTGAATCAGTAATGTCGCTGTGCAAGGCGAGAACATCCATATTAGTTTCCGTGCTTCTGTGTTTCCGTGTTTCCGTGTCTGTTTTTGGCTACCAAAGTCTCTAAGCAAAGCTCCCGTTGCGAATTTGAGATCAACGGAAAACTGTCAAGAATGAACGCGTACTGATCGGTCGTCACACCGTAGAGATCGGCGGCAATTGCGTTCAGTTCGGCGTACTCGGCGCTGTTGTCGGTGATGCCGCTCGCGGCGAGCGATCGGGCGAGTGCGACAAGGCGATTGCACTCACGCGATTGCGGCGATGGGCGCGGCACTGGAAGGCGCGACATGAGCGATGCGGTGACGTGCGTCGTCACGTTCAGGCGCACCAGGTAATTCGCCACCAGGCTGTTCAGCAATCCGAGCAGACACCATTGCGACTGCTCATCCAGATCCGATTTCATGCAGAACACCGTGTGCGTCGAGATGACGTTTGCCGGGAGCATGGCGGCGATCAAGGTCAGCTTGTTGGTGGCACTGGCGACGTCGCGATACGCGATCCGGGCACGGCCGGCGGTGACCTGCTGGATGCCGTGTGTGGACCGGGAGAGGTCGACCTGGAACGGCGACAGCTGCTTGCCTTCGACGATCGGCGTCAGGTTGGCGCGCTCGCCGAGCGCCACGAAGCGCGGCCGATCGTCGGTGGCGTTCAGCTCGCGGCCGAAACGCGCGTGCCATCCTCGGGCATCGGCAAGCGCGGGAATGCGATCGGATACGCCGGTCAGAATGGCGAGCGCCGTCGCGCTCGTCACTTCGGGAATGGTGAGGTGATCGGGACTCCATGCTTCGAGGCGCGCCCGCGACAGCGCCAGCGGCGCGCGGTGCGGATCGTCGTGTTGCAGCTCGCGCAGATCGGCCAGGCCGCAGCGGAAGCGAAGCGTCTCCGTCGAACCGCCGTTGGTCGCCGCCAGCACCACGAATCGCACGCTGCGGTGGATCGGAAAAATGCGGCGGCGATTGTCGAAGCCAATCCACGTATCGATCGCCGTGCGATCGAACAGGTGGCGGCGCATCCGCGCGCTGCCGTGATCGGTGGCGATGCCGGAAGGCAGGATCAGCCCGATCCGTCCGCCGCGTTTCGCCAGCTGCAACGCGCGATCGAGAAAGAGCTGATAGCTGTTTGGATGACCGGTCCCTTGATGACGGTAGCCGGGCGAGGCGGACAAGACCGTCCACGGCGGATTGCCGATCACTGCGTCGAAGCCTCCATTCGGCCCGGGATGGCCGTGCTCGTCGAAGAACACCTCGGGAAAGGCGAGCTCCCAGTGAAACGCCGAGTGACTCGCCGCCACGTGCCGCGCCTGGTTGAGAGACGCCTGCAACTGGCCCGCGGGCAGCGTGGTGGAAGCGCCGGTTGCAGCCGCGATCCATTCACGCACGACGCCGGCCGCCGGCCGCGGTCCCGGCCAGAGCGCCGCGGCGCACCACGCATCCGCGGCGTCGGACCATCTGGCCAGCGGACCGTCGCGGGCGCCGAGCGCCACCATCGCCTTCTCCTTGTCCTTCACGATTTCGATCGAGTCCGACGGAGCCGAGAGGCGAAGACGCATCGGCATCACGCGCGAGGACACATCGTCCGCAAGCTGATCGGCGAAGAGCGGCAGCTCCGGCGCCGTCCGGCCCGTGCGCGGCGCGGCAGGCCGCGACAGGTCGCTCAGCCGCGCGCCGATCAGGCTGTTGCCGGCCGCCAGATGATGATCGAGAAAGGTCAGCGGCCGATTCGCGGCCAGCGTTGTCAGCCAGAGAGAGACACGCGCGAGCTGCACCGAAGTGGGATTCAGATCGACGCCGAACAAACATCGTTCGGCGACTTGCCGCCGCAGCGACGCGCGGTCCGCACCGCTGACATCAGCGGCGGACCAGACGCCGTCGCGAATCAACGCCTGCTCGCACGCATCGGCGAGAAACACGCACGCCGCCACCAGGAACGCGCCGCTGCCCATTGCGGGATCGACCACACGCAGGCGCAGGATGTCTTCCGCGGTTCGGCCATCGACGAGCGGCGACAAGGCCCGGCGCACGAGGAATTCCGTCAGCGCCTGCGGCGTATAGAAACTGCCGCTGCTCTTCCGGCTCGTCGACGTTCGCGTGAGGACGATTGCGCCCTGGCCGATCGCGGGCTCGTGCTCGAGAATCCGCTCGTAGACCGATCCGAGCTGCTCGACGCCGAGGTCGTGAAACGAAATGCGCCGCCTGCCGTGCGCGGTGGCCTCGCTCGTCAGCGCGATCAGCGCATCGCGCATCACCGCGTCGGGAACAGGGCGGCGCTCGACGAGCGGCGAGTGCCGCGGCGAGAAGAGGCGGCCGTTGAAGGCCGTCACTTCCAGATCACCGGCCTTGCAGCCCGCGTGCGCGAGCCGCGAGATCGCCTGGAACGCCTGCCAAAGTCCCGTTCCCGAGTCCGGGCTTGCCCCGCCGGAGCCCTGGCGAAGCCGGGCGCGTTTCGTCAGCGCCTCGATCGTGTACGCGTCGCGATAGATCTCGTTCCACGTCGGCACCAGGGAGCGCGCCTCGGCGAACAGCAGGAACAGGATGCGGTAGACCAGCGTGAGCGCCTGTTCGAACGCCATCGATCGATGCGCCCGCGCGCGTGGATCGATCGCGAGCGCGCCGGTGAGCGCCGGCAATGTCGAGAGCACGCCGTCACCGAGCGATCGGCAGATGCGCGATGCGTGCGCGTCGGACGCCGCGATCCGTCCGCGCAGCGAGGTCGAATCCTGTCGAGCCATCACGGGCGCGCGGGCGAGCGCCCACAACGCGGCCACGCCCTTCGCGCCGGTCACGAGCGGATCGAAATCGAATTCGATCGCCGCGCGCGTCCACGAGCGCGAGCAGTCGATGATGCGGAGCGAGCGCCCATTGCAGACGATCGCCCACGTGGCAGGCGCTTCGACGCCGAGATCCAGCGCCTGGCGCCAGATCGACGCCGTCGGCTCCGTCCATGGAATGACCGCGAGGATCGCATCCGCCGAGGGCAGGCGCGCGCTCAGGCCGCCGCCGAACGGCGCGGCGAAGATGCGATCGTGGTCGAGCAGGCCGAGCAACGGCGCGGCCGCCACGTCGAGAATCGCGCGGGTGCTCGACGCGGGACCGAGCGATCGCAAAACCTGGCGCCACCACTTGACGAAATGCCGCTCGAAGACCGCGAGCGACACGCGATCGAGCAACGGCAGCATGCGGTCCTCGACATACGTGTGCGAAATCAGGCCGCCGCCGAATCCGGCGATCACCGGCGACTCTCCGGGGCCCCCGCCGCGCGGACTTTGCGCGGTGGGGTGGTCTCCGGCCACACCGCGACCAGATCGATCCGCATGGCGTCGAAGGCGATTGGCGACGTGACGCTCCGCATGGTCCGGCAGAGCGCCGCATCGAGACGATCGGTCACCGCCTGACGCGCCGCGGCATCCGCATCGGCGCGGCGATCGAACAGCGACCGCTGATAACGGACCGCCCGTTCGCGCTTGAGCCGCGCGCGAATCGCGGTGATTCTCCGCTCGAGCGACGCGTGCGACGGGAGCGACTGAATCGGCGTCACCGTCACGATCGAATCGAGCGCGGCCATCAACTCTCGCCACTGACGATGGCTTTGGGGATACACGGCCAGCTGGATGCGTGAGGCCCGCAGCCACTCGCTGACGAGATAGCCCGCATCGTTCACGGCCGCGACGCGATGCAGCGCGATCAATTCGGACGGACGCCTGCTGCCGTGAAATGTCCAGATCCGCGTGCGCCGGCCTTTCGGCTCCCTGAGGTCTCGCTGCAGTGCAACGCGGCGCGCTTCGTCTTTCGCCGCGGCAATCACGAGACCGCGAATGTCGGGCTCATCAGAATCCGTCGACCTGCCGTCGAACACCGCTGCCGCGACATCGCGATCGGCGCGGTGATGCCTGCCGCGAAGATGCTCGAGTACCGAACTTTCGATGGTGCCTGGATGAAAGAGCCGGACCGCGTGCACTGTGCGTCGTTGTCCGAGGCGATCGACGCGGCCAATGCGCTGCTCGAGCCGCAGCGGATTCCACGGCAGCTCGATGTCGATGACGAGCCGGCAGCGATGATGCAGGTTGAGCCCCTCGCCCGCCGCATCAGTGGCAACGAGGACGTCGACACGTCCGTCGTTGAACGCGTCCACCGTCGATCGCCTTAGCTCGGTTGGCAAACCACCGTGGATGAAGCCGACGCGCCGCGATGATTCCGGTAGCGCGGCGACGATCGCGTCGAGCGTGTCGCGATATTCGGTGAAGATCACCGCCGGCTCACGGACGATGTCGAGAAGGCGCTTCAGCCGGTGAAATTTCGAGCTCGCCGTGCAGCGGCGTGCCAGCTCGATCAGATGCTCGAGCGCCTTCCGTTCTTCGTCGACGCTCGCGAGCCCGCGCGCCGACAGCATCGCATCGGACTCAACCTGGTCCGATCGATCGACCTCTTCCCACGGCAGCGGCGCTTGTGCGGGTTCGGCGCCTCCGTCCACGAGCAGCGCGAGCCGCCGTTCCAGCGTGCGCTTGATGGCGGCCCGCGACGACGACGCGCGCCGCGCCATGGTCATCGCGACCAGGCGGACAGCGTGGTCCTCGCGTCCGCGTGCAATCCAGATCGCCCGCGCGTACGCTTCGATCGCCGCGAGCAGCGCCGCTTCGTCGCGCGTCGGCGTCACACCGAGGACGCGGGCGCGGCGGGAGACCGCCAGCCCGACATCGCTGCGCTGGCGGCGGAAGATCGCGATCGGTTCGCCGGCCTCGCCGAGCGAGGTGAGGTAATCGAATGCCGCGCGATCGCCGGAGTGCGGCGTCGCCGACACCAACACGCACCACGGCGCGCGCGATGCGATTCGCAAGATCGCGGTACCGCGATCCGTGCCGGGCGAAAGATGATGCGCCTCGTCGGCGATGACGAGGTCGATCGGCTCGTTGTCGATCGCGGCAAGCACCTCTTCCCGCTTCACGAAGTCGATCGACGCGATCGCCACGGCGTGTCCCGACCACGGGCTGACGCCCGGCGGCAGCAGGGCAATGCGATCGGCAAGGGACGCCTGGTCGATCACGCTCGCGGCGATCCCGAATCGATCGCCGAGCTCGCGCGCCCACGTGTCGCGCAGCCCGGCGGGGCAGACGATCAATGTGTGTTCGATCCACCCGCGCGCCATCAATTCGGACACGATCAACCCGGCCTGGATCGTCTTGCCGAGGCCGACGGCATCCGCAAGCAACAGCCGCGTCGCGCCGCCGATCACGGCAAGCGCCGGCTCGAGTTGATGCGGCCACAGTTCAATCGCGGCATCCGCAGCCGTCCACAATCGCGAGGCGTCACGCGCCGCGGTGACGGCGTAGAGCGCCGAGGCAACGACGGCGCGGCGGGATCGCTTTCGCGGTTTCTGGTTGGCGAGCGGGCGCGGCCGATCGAACGGATCGATCACGCGCAGACGCTCGCCGGCGTTCGATCGATCGCGGCCTTCGAGCGTCAGGATCGCGCACGCATCGAACGGCTGCGCGCGGGTGAGCGTCCACGTTTCACCGCGGACGTCGAGCAGGGCGCCAGGCTCGTGTCGAGACGGCATGCACCCACGAGCTGCAAACGGCCGACCGTCTCGAGACGACGAGATTCAGGCGTATCTCGAGCGAGGGCGCGATCGGACGCCGCAGATCCTGCAATGCCGCCCGGCGCGGAGCGTCTCAGTTTCTGCGACTCAATCCAGCCGCAACGCCGTCACCGGATCGACACGTGTCGCGCGATGCGCGGGGATCAGGCACGCGATCATCGTCACGGCAAGCAGGACGATGGCCGCCGTCGTCAGCGTGACCAGGTCGCGCGAGGTCACACCGAAGAGGAGCGATTCGAGCAAGGACGCGAGGAAGAAGGCGCCGATGATGCCGGCGGCGATGCCGATCAGGCACGCGCCCATTTCCTGCCGCAGCACCAGCGCGAGCACGCTGCCCCGATTGGCGCCGAGCGCCATGCGGATGCCGAGCTCGTGGGTGCGCTGCGATACCGAGTATGCGGTCACACCGAACACACCGACCGCCGCCATCACCAGCGCCAGCGCGGCGAATCCCATCAACATCACCATCGTCAAACGTTCGTTGCCGATGGCCGACTCGATGATCTGATCCATCGTCTGGATGTTGAACAACGGCAGGTTCGGATCCACTTCCTGCACCGCCGCTTCGAGGGAACGACCGAGCGCCGCGACGCCGGTTGATGCGCGCACGACGAAGGCGCCCGATCGCGGCCGCAACTGATGCATGGGGAGATAGGCCTGCAGTGTCGGATCGCCTTGCAGGCTGTTCATGCGCACGTCGTTGACGACGCCGATGATCTCGCGGAAGGGCGAATCGGGCCCCGTGTCTTCCGGCCAGCCCTGCTTGACGCGCTTGCCGAGCGGATTGTCGTTGCCGAAGAACCGCCGCGCGAACGTCTCGTTCACCACCACCACTTCAGGCGCGCCGATTGCGTCGCGGCTGTCGAACAACCGGCCCTTGATCAAGCGGATGCCCATCGTGTCGAAGAACTCGGGGCTGACCGGAATCCATGCCGAGCTGGGCAGCTTGCTGCGCTCGGGCACCGGCTGTCCTTCGATGACGAAGATCGAATTCCAGTTCGATCCCGCGACCGGGATGGAATAACCGAACGCCGCCTTGGTGACGCCCGGTATCGCGCGCACGCGTTCCAGTGCCTGATCGAGGAACAGCACGCGTTTGGGTTGATCGTATCGTTGCGGAAGATTGAATTGCGCCGTCACGATCTGCTCGCGCGTGAAACCGGTCTCGATGGCCGCCAGGTTGCTCATCGTCCGCAGCATCAATCCGGCGCCGGTGACCAGCACGAGCGCCAGCGCGACCTCGGCCAGCAGCAGCGTGCGCCGCGTTCCGGTGCCGGCGTGTCCCGACCCGGTGACGCGTGCGCTGCGCAGCAGGGTCATGGACTTTCCTGTTGCCGCCTGAATCGCCGGCATCAATCCAAACAGCACGCCCGTACCGATCGCGGCGGCTGCGGCGGCGCGCAGCACCCGCCAGTCGATGGTGACGATGTGAATCCGCGGTTGATTTGCCGGGAGAAGGGCGACGATCGCGCCGAAGCCTGCATAGGCCAGGGCCACGCCGGCGATGCCGCCGGCGACGGCGAGCAGCAGGCTCTCCGTCAGCATCTGCCTGCCGATCCTCCATCGCGCCGCGCCAAGCGAGCGGCGCACCGCCATTTCCTGAGTGCGGCCGGCCGCTCGCGCCAGCATCAGGTTGGCGAGATTGACGCACGCGATCAACAGCATCGTCGTAACTGCGCCAAGCAGGACGTACAGCATCGGCCGGGCCGTGCCCACGAGCGTTTCGAAGAGCGGACGCAGGGCGACGCCGTTGCCGCTGTTGGTCGCGGGGTACTCCTGCTCGAGCTGCCGGGCGATGCTCTTCATCTCCGCAGTCGCCGCTTCGACGGTCACGCCGGGTCGTAGCCGGCCGATCGCGGCGAAGTTGAAGTGATTGCCGCGGAGCCAGATCCCGGGGTTGTTCGGATCGTTGTAGGTTTCGAGCGGGAGGAAAATGTCTTCTTCGCGGGAGATGGTGAATCCTCTCGGCAGCACGCCGATCACGGTGACGGGCGATTCGTCGAGCATGATGCGCCGGCCGATCGCGTCGGCCGAGCCGCCGAGCTCGCGCTGCCAGAAGGCATGGCTCACAATCCCGGTTCGCTCGACGCCCCACGTGTCGTCGCCGGCAGTGAAGTCGCGGCCCACTGCGACCTTCACGCCGAGCGCGGACAGGAGATTCCAGGTGACCTGCCGGACATTAAGGCGCCGCGGCCGCTCGATGCCGGTCAGGTTCGCGGTCAGACCGCGCCAGCAGGCGAAGATTTCGAACGAGGTCTGGCGCGTCCTCCAGTCGAGAAAGTTCGGCCACGACAGTCCCATGTCGCGAAAGGTCGGTGACGTTTCTCTCGCCAGCATCACGCGATCCGGATCCACGATCGGCAGCGGGCGCAGCAGGATGCCGTCGACGATCGAATAGACGATCGTCGTCGCGGCGATGCCGAGGGCCAGCGTGACGATCGACACCGCCGCGAAGCCCGGTGCGCGCTTCAGCGCGCGCAACGCGTAGCGGACGTCCTGAACCAGGCCGGTCATGATGCCTCCGGGCCCGGCGCCGACAACCGGCGGCGGAACGTATGGACGTTCAATGGTGCGGACCGTGCTGGCGAACGCGGTCCAATCAGGCACTTCGGCGATCGCGATGCGGATCGCGTCTTCCTCATTCGCGCCGCGGGCGCGGGCGCGGTCGTAGGTCGATTCGAGCTGCACGGCGAGCTCCTCGACGATCTCGGCCTCGCGCGGCCCCGGGACGTCGAGCGCCGGGAGATGCGTGCGTACGTACTCTCGCCAGTTCATGGCAGTGCTTCCTTACGCAGGGCGAATCTTCGCGACCTGATCGAGGGCCTCGACGAACTCGCGCCAGACCCGCCGGCGCGCGCCGAGGACCTTGCGGCCGCTCGCCGTCAGGCGGTAGAAACGGCGCCGGCGCTGACCGGCCTTTTCGACCCAGCGGCCCGACACCCAACCGTGTTTCTCGAGCTTGTAGAGGAGCGGATAGAGCGTCGCCGCTTTGAAGTGCAACTTGCCGCCCGACCGGTTCTCGATGATCTGCGCGAGCTCATACCCATGGCGGTCGGGGCCGTCCAGGATCGACAGCACCAGGAACTCGGCGCTGCCTTTCTGCAGGGACCTGGTGGAGAAATCAATCGGTGCCATATAGGTATGAAACATATCTATATGACGGAGACCTGTCAAAGAACGTTGGCGCAGGCTGTACAAAAAAGCGGGGCGGCTCACAGAGCCGCCCCTGAGCAGGGACGTTGAGGAACGAGGCGAATCGAACCTGGCGAATCTTGTCTTACTTGACGACGCGCGGCGCGGGACGGGCCGGCGCGGCTTCGGGTTGCTTCTCCTGAGTCTTCACCGCCGACTGCGGCGAAGCGGGTTTCCTCGAGAGCGATGAAACCGGCGACACGGTCGTCGCCGCGGTTTCCTTCGTATCAAGGCGAGCGTAGAGTGCAGCGAGACCCGCTTGCTGCGGATCGTAGACGCCCCACTCATCCTTGGCCGGACGTGCGATTGATCGAGTGACTGTTGCCATAGTCGTCGCCCTTGGGTAGCAACCCGGGTAGAGCAAGGCACGTGCCGCGGCTTGCCAGTTCGTCCCAACTTGACGCCGTGCATCGACTTAGCCCGAAATCCCAATCCGATGGCGGCGCGTCCGGGGGCCCGCGGACCGACAATTCGTGTCAACTCACTTACAGTTGTGCAAGTCGCGCGGCCCGCGATTTACGGCGCTTTTGCCGAGTTTCCCTATGAGAACGGCCCTTGCGCGTTCTGGCACACGGGTTGCCTTTCGCCCGGGCATGATCGTGAGCTACCTGGGAACCAAGGGCGGCACGGGCACGACGACGTTGGCGGTCAACGGCGCCGCTGATATCCGCCGCATTACCAATCGATCGACGGTCATCGTCGATCTCAAGAGCGGCCCGGGCGACGTGGCGCTGTTCCTCGGCCTGCGGCCGCGGCACTCGGTCCTGACCGCGCTCGACCACCTTGCCTGGATCGACCCGTTGATGCTCTCGCGCTACGTCGTCGAGCACGACTGCGGCCTGCACGTGCTGGCGGCCGGCGACGAGTTCGGGCGGCCCGGCCAGCGCGACGCCGATGCCGTCGAACAGACGCTGCGCGCGCTCAACTCGATCTACGACTACGTGATCCTCGACGTCGGCACCTCGCTGATGATGCCGGCCGCGGCCGCGCTGCAGCTGTCGGACCACATCCTGATGGTGGCGAATCCCGACGTGCCGTGCCTCAGGAACCTGCAGCGGCTGATCGATGCGGTCAAGACCGCCGGCGTCACCGGGGAACGGCTGCAGATCGTGCTCAACCGCGCGTCGGAGTTCGGCGTGCTGTCCACGGCGCAGATCGAGCGCGTGCTCGGCCTCAGGATTTCCCACAGCGTCAACAGCGACTACCGCACGGTCGCGTCGGCGGTGAATTCCGGCGTGCCGGTGTCGGCGCTGCGGGCCTCGGAGATCAACGGGCAGCTCGATGCGATCGCGCGCGCGATCGCCGGGTTTCCCGAGGTGAGCCGTCCGAAATCAGGGATGCGGATCGCGGCGCAGGCGGACTAGCGTGGCGCCGAGGTGCGATTCGGGCGCGTCCCGGTAGGCCTCGACCAGGGCGTGGCTGCGGAGCAGCCGCTGGATCTCGGCGCGCTGCACGCCCTTGCCTCGGCCGTGGATCACTCTGACTTCCGTAAACCCCGCGTCGCGCGCCGCGCGCAGATACTCGTCAACGACCGAGATGACGTCACGCGGTGCGAAGGCGTGCAGGTCGATCGCGTCCTCGATCGGGACGCGGACAGGCTCATCGTTTGACATGCTCCGCGGTCACCTTGGTCGTAATGCCGCCGCGGGCGGTGAAATCGCCTACCACGGTCATGCGGCGGGGCGCGCAGGCCGCGACCAGGTCGTCAAGGATCTGGTTGGTGGCTGCTTCGTAGAAAATCCCCTTGTTGCGGAACTCCAACAGATAGTATTTGAGGGACTTGAGCTCGATGCATTTCGCGTCGGGGACGTAACGAATACGGATGACGCCGAAGTCGGGCAGGCCGGTCTTCGGGCACATCGAGGTGAACTCGGGACAGTCGATCGCGATCTCGAACTCGCGCTCCGGACGCGGGTTCGGGAAGGTCTCGATCGAGGTCGTAGACATGACGATCAGTCTACGGCAAAACCATGAAGCGTCCGGATTGGGCCCTAATTGACAGCCCCATAGGCCGGGGTTAGCATACGGGCCGCTCAACTCTGTAGATTCCTTGGGGGACACGATGGAAGACGCCCGGAAGATGGGCAAGTCGGAATTGTTTTCGCACTTCGCGGAGCGCTTCGATATGAAGCGCACGCAGTCTCGCGAATTCTTCGACGAGCTCGCCGCGCTCTGTGAGAAGGAACTGAAGCGCACCGGGGAGTTTGTGATTCCCGGCATGGTCAAGCTGGTGCTGAAGCGTACCAACGCGCGCACCGGACGCAATCCCGCCACCGGCCAGCCGATTCCGATCGCCGCCAAGACCGTGGTCAAGGCGCGCATCGTCAAGCAGCTGAAGGACGCGGTGCTCCCGAAGAAGACGACGGCGTAGTTATTTTTTAATTTTTCTGGCGAGCTCGCGGATTTCGAGCCGCTCCATCTTGAACTTCAGCGTGCTCAGCGGCACGCCCAGGTAGCGCGCGGTCTGCGTGACGTTCCAGGCGTTCCGCTCGAGCGCGCGCACCAGGAAATTCCGCTCGAACGTCACCATCGCGCGATCCAGCAGGCTGGTGTCCGACTTGGCGCGATCCAATTCCACGACGTGAAACTCGAACGGCAGATCTTCGTCCGTGATGTATTCGTGGTCGATCACGGCGACGAGACGCTCGATCAGGTTTTCGAGCTCGCGGATGTTGCCCGGCCAGCGGTGATGCGAGAGCATCGTCAGCGTTGATTCGGCGATGCCGCGCACGTCCTTGTGGAAGCGGGCGCTGTAGCGCTTGATGAAGAACTCGGCGAGCACCGGCAGGTCCTCGATGCGCTCGCGCAGCGGCGGCAGCCGCACCGGGATGACGTTGATGCGGTAGTAGAGATCCTCGCGGAAGGCGCCTTCCTTCACGGCGCGCTCGAGGTCGACGTTGGTCGCCGCGATCAGCCGGAACTGGGTGCGGATCGGCCGCGAGCCGCCGACGCGCTCGACCTCGCCCTCCTGGATCGCGCGCAGCAGCTTGGCCTGCAGGTCCGGCTTGAGATCGCCGATCTCGTCGAGGAACAGCGTGCCGCCGTTGGCGAGCTCGAACTTGCCGATGCGCTGCTGCAGCGCGCCCGTGAACGAGCCCTTCTCGTGCCCGAACAGCGTGCTCTCGACGAGCTCGCGCGGAATCGCCGCCACGTTCACCGCGATGAACGGCGCGTCGGGATTCGCCGATTCGCGGTGCAGGAGCCGCGCGAGCAATTCCTTGCCGGTGCCGCTCTCGCCGAGGATCAATACCGTCGCGGAGAGCTTCGCCACCTTGTGCACCGTTTCGAGCACGTCCTTCAACCCGGTGCTCGGACCGGTGATGAACTCTCGCGCGGCCGTGTCGCCGGCCGCATCCTGCAGCGTGAGCACGTGGCGATGCAGATCCTGGCGCTCGCCGGCGTGGCGGACGAGCTCGCGCAGCACGTCGGGATCGGCGTCCTTGGTCAGGAAGTGATAGGCGCCGAGCTTGATGGCGCGCACCGCGCGGTCGACGTCCGGCGCGGCGGACGTCATGATGATCTCGATGAGCGGAAAATTCTCGCGGACGATCTGCAGCAGGTCGATGCCGCCGAGCCCGGGCTGCGCCACGTCGGCGACGAGGACGTCGATGTCTTCCTTGTCCATCAGTGCCAGGCCGGCCTCGGCCGACGAGGCGCGAATCACGCGGTAATCGCGGCGCAGCGTTTGCGAGAGCCGCTCGCGCGCCTCATCCTGCGAATCGATTACCAGAACGGTCTTGCGTCCTGCCGCCATCGGGGGGAGTTTAAAGTTTAAAGTTCAAAGTTCAAAGGCGAAGTTCGAGTTCGCGTTCGAGTTGGAGTTAAAGTGCAGGGATGGCGGGTTTGTGGATCGTCGCGATTTCGGCGCTCGTTGTCGCACTGGCCGCGCTGCTGTACGCGCGCCGCACGGCCCGCCAGCTCGCGCACGTCACGGAAATGTACTGGCAGTTGAAGTTCGATCACGGCGAGTTGAAGGCGAAAGTGGACCCGCCGTCGCCGGCGGCTCCGGAACCCAAGGCCACGTTCGTGCCCTTGACTCAACTCAAACGCTGAGCCACAGTGGGAGATTGTGGCTAACGAGTACGACGTCGTAGTGATTGGCGCGGGGACGGGCGGGTATGTCGCCGCGATCCGCGCCGCGCAGCTGGGCCTCAAGGTCGCGGTGGTCGAGAAGCAGAAGGCGCTCGGCGGCACCTGCCTGATCTGGGGCTGCATTCCCACCAAGGCATTGCTCGAGCACGCGCACGCGCTCAAGGTCGCACAGTCGGCGAAGGAATGGGGGCTGACCGGCATCGACGGCGCCGCCGTGTCGATCGACATGCCCGCGGTGCACGCGCGCAAGGACAAGATCGTCTCGGGCCTGACCGGCGGCATCGAGATGCTGTTCAAGAAAAACAAGATCGAGTGGATCAAGGGCACCGCGCGCCTCACCGGTGGACTCAGCCTCGAGGTCACGCTGAACGATGGCGGCAAACAGACCGTGTCCGCGACGAAGGAGATCATTGTCGCCACCGGCTCGTCACCGCGCAGCGTGCCGGGCATCGACGTCGATCGCAAGAAGATCATCTTCAGCGACGAGGCGATTCATCTGCCGTCGGTGCCCAAGTCGATCGCGATCATGGGCAGCGGCGCCGTGGGCGTCGAGTTCGCGTCGATCTTCAAGAGCTACGGCAGCGAGGTCACGGTGATCGAGCTGCTGCCGCGGCTGGTGCCGGGCGAAGACGAGGCCGTGTCGACCGAGCTCGAGCGCGCCTTCAAGAAGCGCGGCATCAAGGTGATGACCGGATCGAAGGTCACCTCCGCAAAGGCCGGCGGCAAGGGCGTCGACATCGAGGTCGCCGGCGCCGACGGGAAATCGCAAAAGCTTTCGTACGACCTGCTGCTCGTGGCGACCGGCCGCGGTCCCGTGACGGAAGGACTTGGCGCGGAGAAGCTCGGCCTCAAGATGGATCGCGGCTACGTCGTCGTCGATCAGCTGTTCAGGACGAACGTGCCTGGCATCTCGGCGATCGGCGACGTGATCACGATGGGCGGGCCGCACTATCAGCTCGCGCACGTGTCGTCGATGGAAGGGATCATCCTCGCCGAGCGGATCGCCGGACACGCCGTCCAGCCGATCAATTACGACCACGTGCCGCGCTGCACCTACACCGAGCCCGAGATTGGCAGCGTCGGCTTGACGGAAGCACAGGCAAAGGCGCAAGGTCATGAGGTGCGGGTCGGCAGCTTCCCGTTCCGCGCGCTGGCCCGGGCGCGGATGGCGGGCGAGACCGACGGCTTCGTGAAGATCGTGGCGGAGAAAAAGTACGACGAGATCCTCGGCGTGCACATCATCGGCCCGCGCGCGACGGAGCTCGTCGCCGAAGCGGTGATGGCGCTGCGCATGGAAGTGACCGTCGAGGAGTTGATCAAGACCATTCACGCGCACCCGACGATGTCGGAGGCGGTGGGTGAGGCCTCGCACGCCGCGCACGGCGCCGCGATTCACATTTAGGGTCTGCTATGTCGACACCAGTCGTAATGCCGCAGATGGGCGAGTCGATCGCCGAAGGCACCATCGTCCGCTGGATCAAGAAGGTCGGCGATTCGGTCGATCGCGACGAGCCGCTCTTCGAGATTTCCACCGACAAGGTCGACGCCGAAATTCCGTCGCCCGCCGCCGGCGTGCTGATGGCGATCAACGTCAAGGAAGGCGAGACGGTTCCGGTGAACAGCGTCGTCGCCACCATCGGCGCCGCGGGCGAAAAACCTCAGGCGACTGAAGTGCCTAAGGTGCCTGAGGTGCCTAAGGTGCCTAAGGTGGGTGCGGGTGGCAATGGCAGCAAACATTCCGCCCAAGCAGACGGAACTCCCGGAGCAACTGTTGCGGCCCCGGCACCACCTTCAACGACGAGCGCAGCACCCACAGCACCTGCACCTCAGGCACTCCAGGCACCTGAGGCACCCGACAGCGAGCGGCACAAGAGCTCGCCGCTCGTAAGGAAAATCGCGAAGGAACATAACGTCGATATTGGACAGATCCAGGGATCGGGCATCGGCGGCCGCGTCACCAAGCAGGACATCCTTGGTTTCATCGACAGTGGCGCGTCGGCTGCGCCGGCGTCGGCCCGGCCGGCTTCGGAGCCGGTTGCGAACATTCCGGTTGCGCGTGGCGTCGGGGCGACCGTGACTCCCATGTCAGTCATGCGCAAGAAGATCGCCGAGCACATGGTGCTCAGCCAGCGGACTTCGGCGCATGTGTACTCGGTGTTCGAGGTCAACTATTCGAAGGTCGATCAGATTCGCAAGGCGAAGAAAGACGACTACGAGCGGGCCGGCGCGAAGCTGACCTACACGTCGTTCATCGCCAAGGTGATCGTCGACTGCCTGCGCCGCCACAAGACGATCAACGCGTCGATCGACGGCGACAACATCGTCTATCACAACGAGATCAACCTCGGCATCGCGGTGGCGCTCGAGAACGGCCTGATCGTTCCGGTCGTCAAGGCGGCGGGCGAGAAAAACACGCTCGGCCTGTCCCGCGCCATCCAGGACATCGCCGATCGCGCGCGCGCCAAGAAGCTGAATCCGGAGGAAGTGCACGGCGGCACCTTCACGATCACCAACCCCGGCAACTTCGGCGCGCAGTTCGGCCTGCCGATCATCAACCAGCCGCAGGTCGCGATTCTCGGCGTCGGCACGATCGAGAAGCGCGCGGTGGTGATCGAGGATGCCATCGGCATTCGGACGATGGGCTACCTGACGCTCGGCTACGACCATCGCCTGGTCGACGGCGCGGTCGCGGATCAGTTCATGGCCGATGTGAAGAAGGGCATCGAGAACTTCGACCCATCGCAGGTCTAGCGTGCGCCCCCAACGCCCGCCGGAGGCGGGCAAGCCAATGGCTGTGCGGCGGCTCGGACTCGTTCCCTACGCGGACGGGCTCGAATTGCAGCGCCAACTGGTTGAGGAGCGCAAGGCCGATCGCATTCCCGACACGCTGCTGCTCCTGCAGCATCCTCACGTGCTGACGATCGGCGTCAAGAAAGACGGACGCTCGCACATTCTCGCCACGCCGGATCGGCTCGCGTCGCTTGGCGTGGAAGTCTTCGAAACGGGACGCGGCGGCGACGTGACCTATCACGGGCCGGGACAGCTTGTCGGCTACCCGATTTTCGATCTCAATCCGGATCGCCGTGACGTGCATCGCTACGTGCGCGATCTCGAAGAGGTGATGATCCGCGTGTGCGCGGATTACGGCCTCGAAGCGGGACGCGTGAAGGGGTTCAGCGGTGCGTGGATTAGCGATGAAAAGATTGGCGCCATCGGCGTGCGCATCTCGCGCTGGATCACGAGCCACGGATTCGCGTTCAACGTGACGACCGACGTTGATTTCTTCAACCTGATCGTTCCATGCGGCATTGCCGACAAAGGCGTGACCTCGCTTGCGTCGAAGCTCGGCCGCGTGCCGCCGATGGGCGAGGTGGAAGATCGCTTCGTCGAGCATTTCGCCGCGGTTTTTGATCGCCAGCCAGAGCTAAGCTCAATTCCATCAGTTATTTAGCGGCCGGAATAGACTGGCCTCCCCAAGGGTTCTTCTTGTCATGCACGACAAGACCGAGCGCGCGCTCGTCGCGCGCCTCCGCGACCGGGACGAGCATGCCGTCGCGGAGCTGTCCTCGCTGTACGGCCAGAAGATTTTTCAGCTCGCGTTTCGCTACCTTCGCAACACCGAAGACGCGGAGGAAGTGGTGCAGGACGTGCTGCTGAAAGTCTTCCGCAAGATCGATGCGTTTCGCGGCGACTCGACGCTGTCGTCGTGGATTTTCCGCATCACCTTCAACACCGCGATGTCGCGGCTGCGCCGCAGCAAGGCGATGCGAAATGCGGAAGCGACGGACATCGAGATCGGCGCGCCAACCGATGACGCGCCGGCCGCGTTCGATCCGGCCGATTGGTCGAACCTTGCCGATGACGCGATGCTCAGATCGGAGCTTCGCGAGCGCCTCGCCGCCGCGGTGATCGCGTTGCCGGAGATTTATCGCGAGCCGGTGATTCTGCGCGACCTGAACGGGTTGTCGACCGAAGAAGCGAGCAGCAAACTTCAGATCAAGGATCAGACGCTCAAGTCGCGCCTGCATCGCGGACGGTTGTTGCTGCGCGAGCGGCTGGCCGATTTCGCCGGCGGACTCTCGATGCGGCCTACGTACGCATAGCGGTCTCGAAGCGCACACGATCGCGCGACGAGAGCGCCGGCGCGACGAGCGCCGCGATGCCGGTGGGCGCCAGCGTGACCGGCATCATCGCCGATTTGCCCGGTGAGCCTTCGTCACGATTGACCGCTACGAGCGCCGCGTGGACGCGGGCGGTGCGGGTCAGCGCCGTTCGCACGATGCGGGCGGCCGCCGCGCCGAGCGCGTACGGCCCGGGCGGCCACAATCGCGCGATGCGCGCATCAAGCCGTGCCAGCTGCGCGGCACTCAGAACTTCGGTCGCGCTCCTGCCGGCGATTGCCGCTTCGTCCCACGGCACGATGATCTGCTGCGTTGGGCGTCCCAGCACCGACAGCGAAATATCCTGAGGGGCCGCGCCGGCTTCGAGCGACACGATCGCCGTGATCGCCGAGCGCAGCGCTTCCGGAGCCGAGCCGAACAGGCGCATTCGCGACAGGCCAAGCTCGTTGACGCCGCGCTCGACCAGGCTCGCCTGCGACGCGCCCGCGCAAATGATCGGTGCCAGCTGATTGAGACCGGCAACGCGCTTCACAAGCGCAAGGCCGGCTTCGTCCTTCCATTCGGTGACCGGATTGGCCGCGCCGTCGGCGACGATCACCGCCACCGCGCCGACCACGGCGGCAACATCGGCGGTGCCGGACATCGCGGTGTGATAGCGATCCACGGGCGCTGATTGCGCCACGTCGAGCGCCTTGCCCGCGGCGACGTTGGCGAGGTCGTCGACGATGACGATGCGGTTGGCGACATCGATCGCGGCCAGCTGGCGGGCCAACGCTCCGCCAATGTCGCCCGCGCCAAGAATCGCCACCGTGCTCACGGGGACTATTCTATAGGGGACTTGGGGCTTGGGACCTGGGGCTTGGGGCTGACACAACATGTCGCGAATCATTTTGATCACTGGCGGGACGCGCGGCATTGGCTACGCAACGGCTGAAGCCCTCATCAATGCCGGCAACAAGGTTGCGATCACTGGCACGACCGCGGAGACCGTCGCGAAGGCCGAACGAGCGTTGTCGAACAGCGGCCAGGCCGTCGGCGTGACGTGTGATGTTCGCGACGCTGCTTCGGTACAGCGCGCGATCGAAACCGTGGTCGCGCGATTCGGCGGTCTCGATGTCCTCATCAACAACGCCGGTGTTGGCGTTGGTGCGCCGGTGGCCGAACTGTCGAACGACGAATGGGATCGCATCATCGGCACCAATCTCACCGGTGTGTTCAACTGCTGCAAGGCGGCGATTCCACATCTGCGGTCGAGAGGTGGCGGATGGATCGTCAACATCTCGAGCCTCTCGTCCACGGGACCATTTCCCGGCGGCGCCGCGTATGTGGCGTCCAAGGCGGGGGTCAACGCATTCAGCGACGCGTTGATGCAGGAGCTGCGCGACGACAACATCCGCGTCACCACGGTGCTGCCCGGATCGGTGGCGACTGGATTCTCGGGACGCGAAGCCGGAGCCGGAGCGGACTGGAAGTTATGGCCGCAGGACGTCGCGCAGGCGATTGCCGGCCTGCTCGATCATCCGGCGCGAAGCCTTCCGAGCAAAATAGAAATCAGGCCGTCACGCCCGAAGAAGAGCAGCTAGCACGGCAACCGACTTCGCCGCATTTACTTCATCGCCCGGCTTGCCGCCGATCGTCTTCAGCACCAGCTTGAGCGCGTTGACGTCGAGGATCTCGTCGCCGCCAATCGCCGACGTCAACGACAAGCGTGCCTTGCCCTTTTGGGTCAGCATCGCCGACGACTGCGTGATGTTGCCGTGCACGAGGCCGCGCGAGTGGAGCTCGGCGGCTCCGTCTGCCAGCTCGCTCACGATCTCCGCCGCGCGTTTCGGATGGCACGGCTCCCCCTGAAACAGTTCCTTGAGCGATCGGCCGTGAACGAATTCGGTCGCGGCCAGCGACCGTCCCGCGTACTCCACGACCGCGAAAACCGTGATGAGCGATGGGTGAAAAATGCCGACCAGGCGATCGTCGAAATGATTCACGTCGACGAGCAGGACCGTTTGCGCCGTCTCCTGATCGCGAGCCTTGATGCCTGCTCGTGTGGTTTCGATCGGGACGAATCGATTGGCAATCAATTTCAGCTGATGGTGTAGAGCCACTTCGGCAGATCGACGTTCGCGCCGGTGACCATGGCCACCACCTGCTGGCCCGGCCCCGAGGCCTTGCCCGCCATGATCGCCGCGACCGCGGCGGCGCCGGCGCCTTCCACGATCAAGCGCTCCTCGGTGGCGAGGCCCTTCATGGCGCGCGTCAGCTCGTCTTCGCTCACGGTGACGACGTAGTCGACGACCTGTTTCACGAGCTGGAATGTCATCGAGCCGGGCTCGAGGTTGCCGACCAGGCCATCGGCGAGCGATGGCCGCGGCGTGATCCGGGTGATGCGGCCCGCCTCCAGGCTCAGCGTGAACGGCGAAGACGCTTCGACTTCGACGCCGACGATGGTCGCCTTTGGCGCGGCGGCCTTGATCGCAAGACCCATCCCGCTGGCCAGCCCGCCGCCGCCAAGCGGCACGACGGCGACGTCAAACTCCGGCATCGCCTCGACGATCTCGAGACCAATCGTCCCGGCGCCCGCAATCACGTCGCGGTGGTTGTAGGGCGAGATGTACACGCCGCCTTCCTGGTCCGCGAACTCGCGCGCCTGCTGCTCGGCGACATCGTAATCGGCGCAGTCCGCATGAAGGACGGCGCCGTGGCGGCGAATCGCGTTCTTCTTGGCTTCCGGCGCATCGGCCGGCGTAAAGACGACGCAGGTCAGGCCGAGCTCCTCGGCGGCCAGGGCCATGGCGCGGCCGTGGTTGCCGGCCGACGCGGTGACGATCGTCGGCCGCTGCGAGTCGATGCCTTCGCTCAGCCGCAGCGCCGCGTTCATCGCGCCGCGAATCTTGAACGAGTTCGTCAGGTTGACCGATTCGATCTTCAGGAAGACGTTGCCGTCGGCGATCGACGAGAGCCATGGCGACGGCAGTAGCGGCGTGGCCGCCAGCCGCTCGGCGATGCGGCGTCGCGCGTCGTAAACATCGAGTACCGTCGGCGCCGGCATCCGGATATCTTAGTATCTAGACCAATGATTCTGGAAAGCGCGGCCGTTGGGCCGTTCTTCAAAAATGGCTACGTCGCGGCCTGCGAGAACACCCGCAAGGCCGTGTTCATCGATCCGGGCGACGAGGTCGAACAGCTGCTGGACTTCATCCGCGCCGAGAAGCTCGACGTTACGCACATCCTGCTGACGCACGCGCACGTCGATCACGTGTCCGGCGTCGCCGAAGCCAAACGCTCGCTCGGTGTGCCGATCTACCTGCACAAGGACGATTTGTTTCTGTATCAGAACGCCGTGCGCACCGGCATGATGTTCGGCCTCACGGTCGAGGAGCCGCCGCCGGTGGACGTGTTTTACGAGGGCGAGGGCCCGATTGCGTTTGGCGATTATCGAGTCAGGATCGTGCACACGCCTGGCCATTGTCCCGGCGGCGTGTGCCTGGCAGTGTCGAAGATCGGCGATGCGTCGCCGCCGTCCCTCTTCGTCGGCGACACGCTGTTTGCAGGATCGATTGGGCGAACCGATCTTCCCGGCGGCGATTACGAGACGCTGTTGAAGGCGATCACCGAAAAGCTGTTTGCGTTTCCTGACGAGTCGATTGTGTATTCGGGACACGGTCCGGAAACGACGATTGGCCGCGAGAAGACCACGAATCCATTCGTCCTCGAGTATCTCGCTGGCAGGCGGGTCTAAAGACCCGCCTCTACACAGGTCGAACGTCGAACGTTAAACGGTCCAGGTCGTTCGCGGATTCCCCGGGTCGTCGTTCGTTTCCGAATTCACGACGAACTGCACGCGGCCGACGGTCAGCTTGTCGCCGTCGCTCAAGGTCGCCCGCATCACCTTCTTGCCGTTGACGAAGGTGCCGTTCGTGCTGCCGAGATCCTCGAGCTCCAGTTCGTTGGTGTCTTTGAGGGTGAAGCGGCAGTGCACGCGCGACACCAGGGCGGCATCGACAACGAAATCGGCCCGCGGCGCGCGGCCCATGGTCTTCAGGGTTCCAGGTAGCAGGCGGAAGGTGAGGCCTGCTTCAGCGGGATCAACGGACTGCAGGGTCCACATGCGTGGCCATAGTGTAAACGCATCTCACCAGTTGTGGTACAAGAACGCGAATGCCGAAGACCGACAAGCGCGTCGACGCCTACATCAAGAAGGCGCAGCCCTTCGCGCAACCGATCCTGACGCACATCCGCAGGGCCGTCCACGCCGCCGTGCCGGACGTCGAGGAGACGATGAAGTGGAGCTCGCCGCACTTCGATTACAAGGGCATCTTCTGCGGGATGGCCGCCTTCAAGGAGCACGTCGGGTTTGGTTTCTGGAAAGCCGGGTTGATGAAGGATGTCCTCCCGGGCAGCGGCCTGTCGGCGGCGGGTCAGTTCGGAAAGCTCGCGTCGATCACGGATCTGCCAAACGACCGGGAGCTCGCGAAGATCATCAAGTTCGCGAAGAAGCTCAATGACGACGAGGTCAAGGCGCCGTCGATGCGTAAAGGTCCGCGCCCCGAGCTGAAGGCGCCGGGTGATCTTCTTGCCGCCCTCGCGAAGAACAAGAAGGCGAAGGCGACGTTCGAGAATTTTCCTCCCGGCCAGCGCCGCGAATACATCGCGTGGGTGATCGAAGCGAAGCAGGCGGCGACGCGGGCGAAGCGGATCGAGACCGCCGTCAAATGGATGGCCGAAGGCAAGGTCCGCAACTGGAAGTACGTGAAATAGGTGAGGCCACAGAAGGCACAGAAGGCGCAGACCTGCATCACATGAGCGGACATAGGACTGCGCGCGTCCTCGTTTACACGCATCGGTGGCTCGGTATCGCCCTCGGTGTGTTGTTCGTCGTCTGGTTCGTCTCCGGCATCATCATGATGTACGCGCGGATGCCGGCGCTTTCCACCGCGGAGCGCCTGGCCCGCCTGCCCGCCATCAATTCCGCGCACATTCGCACGTTGCCGCCGGCGCCGGCTGAAGGCGACATCACCAGGCTGGCGATCGGAACGCTCGAAGGCCGGCCGGTGTTTCGCGTCAGCGCGCGAGGCCGGACCGATCTCGTGTTCGCCGATACCGGCGATCCGTTGCCGCCGGTCGACGCCGATCAGGCCATCAGAATCGCGCGCGCCTTCCTCGGCGGCGTCACCGAGGTTCGCTACGACGCGCGACTCACCGACGCCGATCAATGGGCGTTCGGGATTCGCGGCCGCATGCCGGTGCACCGCATCATCGTCGATGATGCCGCGGGCACGCGGCTGTACGTGACTGAAAACGGCGGCGAGGTCGTGCTGAAGACGACGGCGTCGGGCCGCTTCTGGGGGTGGACCGGCGCGGTGCTGCACTGGATCTACTTCACGCCACTCCGGCGCAACGCGGCGCTCTGGAACGAAGTGATCGTCTGGTCGTCGATCGCCGGCACGGTGATGTGCATCGTCGGCATCCTGTGGGGACTGTGGCGAATCGCGCCGATGCGCGGCTACCGGCTGCGCGATCATCGACAGTGGTCTCCCTATGCCGGCTGGATGCGCTGGCATCACTACTCGGGGATCATCTTCGGGATCGTGACGACGACGTGGATCTTCAGCGGGCTGCTGTCGATGGATCCGTGGGACTGGCATCCCAGCACCGCGCCGACGCGCGATCAACGAGCGCGCGTGTCCGGCGGATCGTTAGCGCTATCGGATCTCTCCATCGAGAAGCTGCGCAAGGCAATCGACGCCTTCACGCCCGAGCATCCGAAGGAGATCGAGATCACGCGTTTCCGCGGCCACTACTTCGCGGTGGCGGGCGCGGGCATCGTGTCGCTCGACGAGCCGAAATTCGGCGCCAAGGATCAACTCCCGGCGGATCTCATGGTCGGCGCCGCGAACATCGCGATGCAGAGTGTGCCGATCGAGGGCATGACCTGGCTCGATCAGTACGACGCCTATTACTACGATCGCGACGGCGAGCTGTCGCTGCCGGTGCTGCGCGTGCGCTATGCCGATCCGCAGCACACCTGGCTGTATTTCGATCCGAAGCACGGCACGATCGCGCGCAAGGAAGAGCAACTGACACGGCTGAACCGCTGGCTGTATCACGGCTTTCACAGCCTCGACTTTCCGTTTCTCTATTACAAGCGTCCGCTCTGGGACATCGTCGTCATCGCGTTGAGCATCGGCGGGATCGTACTGAGCGCGACGACGCTGACGGCGTCGTGGCGGCGAGTGAGGAGAAACCTGCCTACTGTGGGATCGCGATCCTGAAAGGGTAGTAGCGGGTCATGTCGCCCGACGACAAGATCAGGAAGAAATACGATTTGTCGCCGCCTTCGGGAACCCGCACGGCCTTGCGGAGCTCGGCGATCCGTTCGGGGCTTTCGAGATCGGCGGCGCGCGCGGAGACCGCCGACACCGCGACGGGCCTGATGAATATCGGAATCAAGCGGCGCTCGGCAAATTCCGACTTGAAGAGCTCTTCGGACGCGACCAGCACGCCTTTCGGCGCCCATCCGGTCAGCGCGCAGCGGAAATAACTCACGTCGGTCACGGTCGGAATGTCTTTGGCGGATCCTGACGTGATCTGGAGGAACCCGGCGCGCATCATTTCCGCGTAGGCCTTGAGCGGAATCTGCTCCTTCGACGTGAACAGCACGATCGGCGACTGCTGCTGCGCGAGCGAGGCCGGCGCGCCGATCAGGAAGACGGCGGCGATCGCCGCCGCCATCGTGCTAGTCGATCGGCGGTTGCGGTTTCTGTCCATAGCCTGGCCGGTAATGCTTGTGGCAGGTCGTGCAGGACTCGAGCAGCTGATCGCTGAGCGCGGAAATGGCCTCGACGTTCTTGGTCTTCGCGGCCTTGACGGCGAGGGCGCCGGCGTCGAGCATCAGCTTCGCATCGGCCATCCACTGTTTCTGGTCGCGGGCGCGGCCCGGCATCATCAGCAGGTTGGCGGACTCGGCGAGCATCAGCATCTGGCCTTCGAACACGTTCCACTCCGCTTCAGTCGTCGGCGTGCGCGACTCGATATAGAAAAGCGCGTCTGAGGTCGGGTAGATGATTTTCACCATCAGATCGCTCATCGATCCGACGTTGCGGGTCGGTGGTCGATCCGAGGCGGCCTGCGCCAGAGCGGCAACGAGGGCCATCGACAGCGCGAAGATCTTCATTCAGCTAACTCTAACATTTGCGGATAGAATCCGCGTTCGGAGGATTCTGATGAGACGGTTGCTGTTCTGTGTAATTGCGGCAGGATTCATGGCGGGTTCGATCGATCTTGGCGCGCAAACACCCGCGCCGGCGCAGCCCGCCGCGGCGGTGGCTCCCGCGCCCGATTACAAGGACGACAGCTCGTGGCTCTGCCGCCCGGGACGCAAAGGCGATGCATGCGATGTCGATCTCACGACAACCATCGTCGCTGCCGACGGCACGCTGACGACGGAGGCGTTCACCGCGGATCCGAAAGCGCCGATCGACTGCTTCTACGTCTATCCAACGGTCTCCACCGACGCCACGCCGAACAGCGACATGAGCCAGGACCCGGCGGAGAAGAACGTGGTCCTGCAGCAGTTCGCGCGCTTCGCGTCGAAGTGCCGCGCCTTCGCGCCGATGTATCGACAGATCACGCTGCGCGGTTTGCAGGCGGCGCTGGCCACCAACGCGGATCCCTTGACGCTGTTCAGCAAAGGCCTTCAGTACGACGACGTCCGCGATGCGTGGCAGCATTATCTGAAGAACGACAACCAGGGCCGCGGCGTCGTGCTGGTTGGTCACTCGCAGGGCGCGTTCATCCTGCAGGCGTTGATCGCGAACGAGATCGACGGCAAGCCGGTCCAGAAACAACTCGTCGGCGCGTACATTCTCGGCGCCACGTTCCTCACGCCGAAGGGCAAGGACGTCGGCGGGCAGTTCAAGCAGATTCCGTTGTGCAGGAAGCCCGGCCAGATCGGTTGCGTGGTGAATTACTCCGCGTTCCGCTCGACGGTGACGCCGCCGGGGAACACGCTGTTCGGCCACAGCGCCGATCCGGCATCGGTTGGCAATTGCACGAACCCGGTCACGCTCGGCGCGGGTAGCGCGCCGCTGCGCGCGTATCTGTCCGGCCAGGGCAGGATGATTGCGATGGGCGGTCCCGCGCCGAAGTGGGTTGCCGACAAGACGGTCGACACGCCGTTTGTCAGCGTTCCAGGACTACTGACCGCGGAGTGCAAGACCAACGAGTTCGCGACCTATCTCGAGATCAAGGTCAACGGTGATCCCGCCGATCCTCGCGTGGACGACATCACCGGCGATCTGGGCGCGGCCACCAAGCCGATCGCGCAGTGGGGCCTGCACCTGGTCGACGTGAATCTCGCGATGGGCAACCTGCTCGATCTGGTAGACGCGCAATCGAAGAGTTACCGCGCGCGTCGATAGTCAAAAGTTCAAAGTCCAAAGTTTCAGGTTGAGTCGAAAGTTTCAGTCGAGCTTGAACTTGCGACTCAACTTGAAACGTTAAACCTTAAACTTGAAACTACTTTTTTGTCGCGAACACCGCGAGGCTCGTCGCGACGACGCGGCCGAGCGGATTGTCTGAAGACGCGTTGGCGATGGAGGGCTTCCCGGTCAGGGGGTCTTCCATCGCCATCGTCGTCGATCCACCGCCATCGAGATTCAATGCGTCGAAGACACTGAAGTCGCGAATGAGGACGATCGCGACTTCCGATAGCTTCATTCCTTCACTTCCGCCGCGCACGTCGACCGTGAACAACGTCAGCATGCGGCGATCCTGCGACAGGCCGATCGCTGTCCGCGCCGTCGTGGCATCCGCCCACGGTTTTGCGTTCGAGTAGTTGTTCGGCCCGCCAGGATCGAGGTCGGCGTCGAAATGATTGTCGTCGCGATACACCGGCACGCTGACCGCGCCGCCGGTCACGATTTGCGACGAGCCAGAAACGACGTTCCAGAGCGAGACCTTCTCACGCACGTGCTGCCGATCGGCAAAGGACGGATCGTAGGTGACGATCGTCGCCTGGTTGTCGCGATCGATGTTGATCGCCGGCGCGAAAGCAACGAGCGCATAGCTTTGCTCGGGGATTTCGAACGCCGAGAAGACCCGGCCTTCGGACGCGCCCAGGCCGATCACCCACGCGGTCTTGTCTTCAGATGGAAACGGCAGGAAGAAGTGGCCGTTGATGGCGAGCTGCGCGCGTTGCTGCGTCAGGAAGTCGAGGGTCGATTGCCGCATCACTTCGCGATCGCCGCCGGGGGGAGAGACCTTGAATCGAATCCCCGGCGCGCGCAAATCGATCTGCGCCACGTGCAGGCGGAGGGGCCGCGGGCTGTCGAGCGTCTTGTCGGAGTATGTGATGCCGACGAACGGCTGCGTGACCTGCCAGCCGCGAGCGGCCGTGGTTGAGGAAACGAGCGCGGCGACGAGAAGAACGGCGAGAGAACGAACGACGCTCATTCCTGCTGGCGCGCGGCCACTGAAACGTTGTTGATGGCGACGACGGCCAGCGTGCTGTTAATCGCGATCAAGGCCGCACTGATGAGAATGGGATTGCCCTTCCGGAATTTCTCCATCATCAGGATGGTTCCGGTGACGACGCCGGCCTTGATAGCGATGATCGCGGGCGGACTCTTGACCGCACCTTGCAGCAGCGGATTGGCCTCGCGCGCGCCGCTGCCGACCGCCGCCAGCGTGGTCACCGCATCGGCCGCCTGCAGCGCGGCGAAGCTGTAATACATCTTCTTCACGAACGCCGGATCGGTCAGCTTGCGATGCAGCTCGATCGGCGCCGGCGGCGCGATGATGCCGGCCGGCTGGTACGAGGACCAGTCGGTCGCCCAGGTGATGGGAATCGGCTCGATGAGGATCGGCTCGGACGTGGCGATCGAATGTTCGGCGAGCGGCGCCAGCGATACCGCATCGAGCGGACGCGGCAAAGTGACGGCCGCGACTTCGATCGGCTTGCGATTCAACAGCCGTGTCAGCTGGCGGCGAAGGTCGCGATTGTCGGTTTCGAGCCGCGCGACGCGCTCCGACAGCGCGGTCACCTGGTTGGCGAGCTCCGTCGTTTGCCTATTCTCCTCGCGAAGGGCGGAGCGGACCTCGTCCAGCCGCGACAGGATCTCGCGGTTTGCCGCCTGCTGCTGGCGGAACGCGTACAGGCCAAGGGCCGCAACGGTCAGGACGAGCGCGGCGGCGGCCAGGCTCCGCATCCCGTGGAGTCTAGTTCAGCCGGGCCGCAAATCTGCTAGATTGCCCCGATGAGCATGCGCAACTGGATCGCGGTCGGCCTGACCATCGTCTCCCTGTTCCTGATCGTTCCAGGCCTCAGAAGCGACGCGTTGACGATCACCGCGACGATTCCCCTGCTGAAAAAACCGCTCTACGAGGAAACGCAGAGCATCCTCCGGGCGATCCGGCGGCTCTACGACTCGAAGAACTACTTCGTGGCGGGGCTCGTGCTGCTGTTCAGCGTGATCGTGCCGTTCATCAAGATGGGGATCCTGGCTGCGATCATGCTGGTGAAGAACCCGGTGACGAAGTACCGCCTCTATTTGTTCGTGCGATCGGTGAGCAAGTGGGCGATGGCCGACGTGTTCGCGGTCGGCGTCTTCATCGCCTTCATGGCCGGCAACGCCATCGACAACCTCGATGCGAAGCTGCATCCAGGCTTCTACTGGTTCATCGCCTACTGCCTGATTTCGAATCTCTCATTCCAGTTCCTGCACGTGCCGCCGCCCGATCAGGCGCCGACGGCGAAGTTCACTCCTGCCTGACCACCTGACCACCTGACCACCTGACCACCTGACGGCCTGACTACCTGACTACCTGACTACCTGACTACCTGTTCTTAGGCAGATAGTACTGACGATAATCCTGCACGTAGCCGCGGCGGGCCAGGAATCCGCCGAGCGGCCCGAGCCACTTGAGCACGTAATACAACTTTCCGAGATCCATGATCTCGATCAGGTTGCCGTCGCAGTCTTTCACGAAGAAGAACCACTGACCGCCGTTCGGCGATTGCATCGGTTCCGAGACGATCGTCACGTTCTTGCTCTTCAAATACTCGAACCACTTGTGGATGCCGCTGACGTTGAGGCTGAAGTGCGTCTGGCCGACGCGATTCCAGGGGCCCGGCGCGAACGGCTGCTGCGGTTGAAACTCGAAGATCTCGAGCACGGCGCCGCCCGGCACGCGGATCCAGCCGATCTTGCAGGTCGGTTCAGGCGCACTTGCCCCGAGCGCAGTCGAGGGGTCGACGCCGAAGAATCCTTTGACGCGCTCGCTCGGCGAATCGGACACACCGACGAGCGGGCAGCCGAAGACGTCCCAGTAGAAACGGACGAACTCGTTGAAGTCCCTGACGGTGATGCCGACGTGACTGAATGATCGTGCTTTCATGGCGCTTATCAATCTATCCGCAACTTCGCGACGGCGAAGAGCCGGAACGAATATTCGTAATGATCCTCGACGCGATGGCCGCGGATCGACGCTTCGATCCACGAGTCCTTCGCGAGCGGCAACAGCTTGGTGAGCCCGCCTTCAGCATAATCGCGCAGCTTCCGGTACGGTGTGCCGTCGAGCTCGACCGACTGGTAGTTGGGATCGCCTTCGCGCGTCAGGAAATCGTCGCCACGGTAGACGATCGCATGGCCGCGCCAGTGGCTCTTCTCGGCAGAGAGCCGGAGGAAGGTGGCAAAGCCGTTGCGCGTCCGCACGGGCTCGGCGCGATCGGGCACGTTGCGCGAGCCGAGCACGTACGCTTCGAAGGCGACACGATCGAACAGCTTGGTGCGGCCGCCGACTTCGCCGCCGGCGGCGCCGGCGATGCTCTCGCCAACCGCACCAATGCTCGTGAGCTGTCCGCCGTCGTGCACGACGTGGAAGTCGCCGCCGATCGTCAGCGCGCGGTGCACCTTGAAGCGGCTGACCGAGCCGGCGTCGAATCGCTCGCGCTGCCCGTCGGTCGCGACGCGCTGCCAGTTCACCCACGACTCGTGCATGATCGACGGCGTCTCGACCAGCCATTGCGCGCCCGCTTCCCACGGACGCGTGAAGGAGAGCACTTCCACCTGCAGCGGCGGCAGCAGCCCGTGCGGGCCGCTGCGATCGGGTCCAAAGCCTTGCGCGCGACGGACCGTCTCGATCGTTCCGAGAATCAGCCGCGAGCTTCGGCTGCCGATCACGAGCGAGATGACCGGCCGCCATTCGTCGAAGGCGTCCCTGGATCCGAATCGCTGGTTGCCGAAAAGGCCGGCGCGGATCGCGAGCCGATCGCTGGTGCGCGCTTCGCCGACGACGAAGCCGTACACGCCGATCAGCGTCTCGCCTTCGCGAAACGGATTGAAGAACTCCGTGTTGTCACCGTAGAAGCTGGCGCTGGCCTCGACGCTGTAATCGACCGGCTGCGCTGCCGCGGTCCCGGCCAGCAGCATGCAGCCGGCAAGGATCGCGGCTCGAAGCATTCGCGATAATACTAACGAAGCTCGGCCGTGCAATGTTAAGCAGATTGGTATGAATAGATTCCTGGTCCAGGCCGCTTTGCTCGGGGCGCTGCTGGTTGCATCGCCAGCAAATGCCCAAGACCGCAATCCGTTTCAAAAGGGCAGCATCGGCGTGGAGTTCGGCGGCGCGCCGATGATCGAGGCATGGAACATCAACGAGGAGCACGAACAGGTGTTCGACGGCACCGCGTCGTTCTGGGGCTCGTTCCGCGATCGCATCGCGCTCGGCGTGGAGTTTCACCACGCCTGGGTGCAGCAGGATGCGCCGGGCGCCTTCGTGCAAGGCTTGTCGACGTTGCTTCGATTCAAGCTGACGCAGAAGCCGAAGTGGAACTGGTATGTGGAGACGGGACCAGGCGTGTCATGGTCGGATCTGACGACGCCGGTGCGCGGCACGAAATTCAATTACCTGTTCCAGGCGGGCACGGGCGCGATTCGACGCGTCGGCTCGAACAGCCAGTTCCTCGTTGGCTACCGGTTCTTTCATCTTTCCAACAACGGGCGCGCGGGGAAGGACCATAATCCCGATCTGGAAATGATGGGCGCGTACTTCGGCTGGGCGTTGTCTTTCTGACACGGACGTTGCATTTTTCAGTAGCCAATCGCGTATCCGGTACGTCGTGGATCGCCTCCCGCAGTCAGCGTGCCCGTCACCGGATCGACGCGAATCGTCTGCATGTGGCCGATGCTGCCCCAGCCGGGGAGCACGCGCAGCTTGTGGCCCATCGCCTTCAGCGCGTCGATCGTCTTCTGCGGCATGCGGCCTTCGATCGACACCTCGATCTCGGCGCCCGGCTTGTAGAAATTCGGATCGGCGTCGAGGGAGAAGCGCGGCGCTTCGATGGCCTGCTGCACCGGCAGCTTGAAGTCGATCAGGTTCACGAGCATCTGGAATTCGGTCTGGCCGATCGTCTCGCCGCCAGGCGATCCGAACACGAACGACAGCTTGCCGTCCTTCAACACGATCACCGGCGAGTTGTTCAGGATCGGAATCTTGCCCGCGCCGACGTAGTTGACGTCCGTCGGATACGGCGACGTCGATCCGAGGCGCATGCCGTTGTTCAGCAGCAGGCCGGTGTTGCCGACCACGACGTTGTTGCCGAAAAGGCCGCCGAGCGTGGGCGTGACGCCGATGGCGTTGCCGAACTTGTCGACGATCGAAAAGCTCGTGGTGTGCTGCTCGCCGTCGTAGCGATCGGCGAACGGCTTCACGCCCTGTGGCGCCGACGTCGCCGGCCGGCCTTCGGGCGTTCCCGGATCCGGGTATTTGCCGGCCTTCGAGATATCGATCAGTCCGCTGCGAGCGGCCGCATACTGCTTCGACAACATGCCCGCGGTCGGAATCACCGTGAATTTCGGATCGCCGACGTAACGATAGATGTCGGCCTTCGCGACCTTGATCGCTTCAATCAACGCATGCGTCGCCTGCGGCGATCCCGATCCGAATGAGGCGAGATCGAAACGCTCGACGAGATTTGCCTGCATCAGCACTTCGAAGCCGCCTCGGGACGTCGAGGGATTGCTGAACACCTCGTAACCGCGATACGTCGTGCGCAGCGGCTCGGTCCACTGCGGCTCGTACGCGGCGAGATCCGCCGCCGTCAGCAGGCCGCCGTTCTCCTTGAAGAAGCGCTCGAACTCCTGCGCGATGTCGCCTTTGTAGAAACGATCGAACGCAGCCCTGATCGCCTGCGACCTGGTTGCCTTCTTCGCCAGCGCTTGCTTCTCTGCGTCCACGAGTTTACGAAGCGTCGCGGCGTAATCAGCGTTCTTCAGCAGCTCGCCGGCTTTAATCGGCTGTCCATTGGGCAGGAAGATTTTCGCCGTCGTCGGATACTTGCCGAGGTTGTTCTTACCGCGATCGATCGACTGCGCCAGCATCTGATCGATCGGATAACCCTTCTCCGCGTACTCAATCGCCGGCGCCAACACCTCCGCGATGCTCATCGTGCCCATGCGATCGAGCAGCGACAGATAGCCGCCGAGATTTCCGGGGACGATGCCAGCCTTCATGCCGGCATTCAAGGTTTCCGGCGTCATCTCCTGCGGCTTGAGCGCCTTTGGCGCCGCGCCGGTCATCGACACCGAGTGCACCTTGCCGGTCTTCTTGTCGAAGATGGTCATGAAGCCGTTGCCGCCGATGCCGTTCATCTCCGGCTCGCCGAGCGCGGCCATCGCGCCCACCGCGACGGCCGCATCGAACGCGTTGCCGCCTTTGAGCAGCATCTGCAGTCCGGCCGAGGATGCGATCGGATGTCCGGTGGTGACGACGCCGTTGACGGCGGCGACCGCGGGCCTGGTGTAAAACACCCGCGCCGACGCGGGCGCTTCAGCGGCTTGTTGTTGACCTAAGAGCGCGACGGCTGAGGCGGATACGACCGCGATCAGCGCGATCGCGAGGATGCGGGGACGCGTGGGTTCGAACATGGGCGGCTCCTCGCGCGGAGCATACCAAGGAATTCATCCACGGATTTCACGGATTCCACGGATGACCAGGTTCGCCGGCCGCCGGCCTTCGGCCGGCGTCAGGTCAGACGACGAGTCCGGAAAAATGAGTCATCCTTCCTTCTCCTTCGACTCATTTTGTCCGGACTCGCCGTCTGACCAGCGGCGCGAAGCGCCGCCAGCGAACCGCGGTGAGTGGCTCCGCGTCTCGCTGAATCCGTGTAATCCGTGTAATCCGTGGATTATTGAGAGACGCGGAAGAACGGGTTTTCCGCTCGCGCCTTGAGGCCGTGCGCTTCCCAGGCGAGATAGCGATGGCTGATGTTGCGCGTCAGGCGTGAGAACAATCCGGCCAGAAGTCCCTCATATCGCAGAGACAGCGTCGCACGGCTTCCATCACCGTTCGCATCGATCGAATGATGCGCGATCACCTTGATACCGGGAGCGCGATTCATCCAGGTAAAGCTCCGGCGGCCGTCGATCGCCGTGACCGTCCAAAGCGCGGGCGGAAACTTGGGCTGGCGAATCACCGCGCGGCTGCCGACTGCGAATGGACCGCTGTCGAGGCGCTTGATGCTTTTGACGCTGGGCGTCCACTCGGGCCACCGCTCGGTGTCCGCCATCACTTCGTACACACGATCCGCGGGCGCGTTGATGCCGATCGAAATGCTGAACTGCCGGTCTTCTGAATCCATCTGTGTCTAATCTGTGTTTAATCAGTGGCCCAATCAGTGGCCGCACCGGGCGGCGACATCGGCCGCGCTGGTCTGCACCCACGTCGTGAGTAAATCGACCGCTTCCCGATCGACCACCACGGTGCCGATCGGCGGCATCTGCGAGATCGGGCGGCGCGACTTGATGCGGCGAACGAGCGCGCTCGACTCGGGGTGTCCCGGATTGACGATGCGCGATTCGTCCTGTGCGTCCGGAACCACCCAGTGTCCGCGCTTGTTGATCGTCGTCGCAATCGCGGCGCTGCATTCGAGCCCGCCTGTGGTCTGCCGGAGATCCAATCCCAGCGTCGCGATCGATCCGGCGTTGTTGTGGCAGCTGCCGCAGTTCGTTGACAAATAGCCGAGCGCCGTCCGCGTCAGCGGCGAGCTGGCCTCGATGCGCGGCGGGTTCGTGACGAGCTCCGGCCGCGCCGGCGTCAGCAGGTTCTCGCTGACCAGCGTATTCAGCGTGAGCATCTCGCCGCTGAGCGGCTCGGCGTGCAGCGCATTCGGATCACGATCGTCAGACAACTGCAACGCGTTGAAGCCGAGCGTCTCGGTGCGGCCGGCATCGTGGCACGAGCGGCACTCCGACACGGACGGGATGCTGTGGCGCTTGCCGTTCTCGACGTCCGCGATGTTGGCGATGCCCGATTCCGATGCGAGCTGGGCGTTGGTCTGCTGCTCGTTCCAGGCGTAGGACGCAAACACCCAGTGGCCCTTGCGCGTTTGCCACAGGAAGCGTGTCTCGACCTTGCGGCCATTGAACGAGAACTCCTTCCAGAATTTCGTGCCGACCGGCAGCTCCCAGTTCGCGAGGTCCGCGACGTTGATCATCGAGCCTTCCGGCAACCGCACCCAGCGGCGCTTCGTGGCGCCGTCGCTCCACAACGGATACTGCGGCGAGAACGTGCGGTTGCGCTTGTCGATTTCGAGCTTCGCGACGTTCGAGTAGAGGCCCGTATCGGAGAGGAAGCGGGGCGCCACCGGCGCGGTCGCTTCCGTCTCCGATGCGGCAGTGACTCGAACGATTGAAACGAAGAGGGCCGCCGCGACTGTCGTGATTGCGATATTCATGATTCTGTTCCTGACCATCTGGCTACCCGTCTACTGACAACCTGACAACCTGACAACCTGACTACCTGGTTACTGTTTTTCCGTCGGCTCAATCGGCTGCGGCGTGCGGTTCTTGATCGCCGGAATCGATTGCAGGTAAGCGAACAGCGCGCGGATGTCGGTGTCGCTGAGCGCCCGCAGGTTCTGCACCGGCATCGGCGGCAGCACGGGACGGCCCTTGCCGCGCTCGCGTCCGGTCTTCATCGTCGCGATGAATTCCTCGACCGTCCAATCGCCGAGACCCGTTTCCTTGTCCGGCGTCAGGTTGCGCGTGAACACCGTACCGCCCGGCGAGGCGAACGCGGTGAACGTGGCGGCGATTGAGGCGACCCACGGACCTGGCGGCAGTGACGGCGCCGGCGGCATGACGAGCTGTTCGGGATGACCGCTCAGCGCGCGGGACCGATCCTGTTCGGGACCATTGGGGCCCATCTTCGCCGGGGTATGACAGTCGTGGCAGCCCATGATCTCGACGAGGTACTCGCCACGAGCGATTTGAGCAGCCTTGCCCTGTGGCCCGGCGCCACCGGCACCGTCGGCCTGCAGGCTTGCTGTTGAAAGAACGGCCGTCAGAAGGATTGCGGCGGCAATGATTGCGGTTGTCCAAACAATGTTTGTCACTCTCATCGTTCTCATCTCCACGGCCTATGAGACGGCGTGCGGAGACGGACGAACCCTAATGCTTTACTTGGTATTCCTTACGACATTCCTAACCTTTCTTAAGAAAATCCTAATTAGCTATAATCGGCCTGTTTCCCGCGGAAAATGCTCGACCAACCACTGACGGAATTTCTGGAACGAGGCCTCGCCATCCACATTGGGACCCGGAACGAGGCGCTCCGGCCGAACGGCTGCCGGGTCACGGCCGTCCGCGTCGAGGATCAGGGCCGAAATCTGGTGGCGTTCCTGCCGAAGGCCGCGGATGCGGCCGTGATCGCGGATCTTAAGAGCAACGGCCAGGCCGCTATTTCCTTCGCGCGTCCCACCGACGATCGCGCCGTGCAGGTCAAAGGCGAGTTCCTGTCGATGCGTGACGCCACTGCGGACGAAGAGAAATTCGTCCTTGGCCAATGGCAGGCGCTCCTGACCGAGCTCGACATGATCGGGCTCGCGGCGTTGACGTCCACGAGCACGTGGCTGATGTGGCCGTGCGTGGCGGTGAAGATTCGCGTGACCGCCGTCTTCAGCCAGACGCCGGGTCCCGAAGCCGGGGCGGTGCTGTCGTGAGCCTCGGCCTCGAGCAGATGACGCCCTGCTTCCAGGGCCTCTTGCCCTCGATGTTCTTCACCTGCGCGAAGGACGGCACGCCCAACGCGGCGTTCCTGAGCCACGTCGACTACGTCGATGCGACGCACGTGGCGTTGTCGTTCCAGTTCTTCAACAAGAGCCGCCGCAACGTCGCCGAGAATCCGCAGGCGATGATCCGCGTGATCGATCCCGATACCAACCAGGGCTACATGATGCGCTTGAAGTTCGAGCGCTCGGAGACCTCGGGCCCGCTCTTCGATCGCATGTTCCTGCGCATCGAGGCGATCGCGTCGTACGCCGGACTGAAGGGCATCTTCAAGCTGAAGGCCGCCGACATCTATCTCGTGGAGTCGATCGAGCTGGTGCCCGAAGAAGTCGGACGGCAGGAACGCTGGAGCCCGCCCGGCCGCCGGCACCTCGATCCGGTCTTCACGATGAAGGCCCTGCAGGAACTGTCCGGACGGATGAACAGCGCGGGCACGCTCAATGAGCTGCTCGAATCGATCCTTTCGGGCATCAAGGAATATTTCGGCTTCAGCCACTCGATGATCCTGCTCGCCGGCGAAAAGCCGAACACGCTGATCACGATCGCGAGCCGCGGCTACCCGCAGGGCGGCGTCGGGTCCGAAGTGCAGTTCGGCGAGGGCGTCATCGGCGTGGTCGCCGAGGCGCAGCAGCCGATCCGGATCTCCAGCCTCGTGCGCGGCATGCTCTTCGCGCTGGCCGCGAAAAAACGCGCCGAGGAACGGGGCTGGCGCCCGCAGGAACAAGTGAAGCTGCCGGGTCTCGAGAACCCGGCGAGCCAGCTTGGCGTGCCGCTCGTCGTGCGCGGCGAGCTGATCGGCGTGTTGTGCATCGAGAGCAAGACGCCGTATCGCTTCCACGAGGACGACAAGAACACCATCGAGATGCTCGGCGCCTCGCTGGCGATCGCGATCCAGAACATGCAGTTGAAGGAGGCGCGTGAAGAACCCTCGGCCGTTCCGGCGGCGCCGCGTCCGGCCGGCAACGGCAAGACCAGGCACGGCAAACACGAGCTCACGTATTACGCCAGCGACGAAGTGGTGATGCTCGACGGCGAGTACCTGATTCGCAGCCTGCCGGCGAGGATCCTGTGGCGGCTGCTGCAGACGCACAAGCGCGAGGGCCGCGCCGAATTCACGAACCGCGAGCTGCGTCTCGACAAGACGCTCGGCCTGCCGGACTTCAAGGACAACCTCGAGACGCGGTTGCTGCTGTTACGGCGCCGGCTCGACGAAAAGTCGCACGACATCCGGATCGTGCCGGTTGGGCGAGGTCGCTTCGCGCTGGATATTCATTGCGCGATCGAGCTGGTGGAGAAATAGGGGATCGGGGATCAGGGAACGGGGATCGGGGATCGGGGATCGGGATCAGGGTGCTTTCCCCACAACACCGACGCTCGCGATCGTATCGCCCTTGTTGATCGACGGCACGGCGCGCACGTAGAGCAGCACGCCGGATTCCTTCGCGCGCGCCTCGAATAGCGTCTTGCCGACATAGTCCGTCACGTAGCCAATCTTCATTCCCGCGTTGATGTAGGCGCCGCGCCTGACCAGCGGGTAGAAGATGCCGCCCTGTTCGGCGGCGACGTCGGCGAGGTGATCGACCCACACCGGGTTCTCAGCGGGCTTCGGCGCTCCCGGCAGCATCTTCAAGTGCCGCATCACGCTCAGCGTCCCATTCACCAACGCCGCCACATCGTCTGTTTCGACGGTGCCGGCATGTCCGGCCTCGACGGTGATCGACGGCTTGCCCCTGGTCGACGCGGTGTTTTCGAAATAGCGCGAGTCCTGTGGATCCTTCGGACGATCGGCGGAGATGATGATGTGATCGAGGCCGAAAGCGAGGACCATGCCTCGCGACACGGCGTCCTGATCCGCACGGCCGGTCTTGTTCCAGTAGGAGTACGGGCGCAGGCTCTCGTCGATGTCGCCGCCGTGGAAGTCGATCACGTGATCGGCCTGTTCGACGACTTGCGTCGTGATCAGGTACGAGGCGCGATCGGTTTGCGTGCCGTCCATCCTTCCCGGATACATCCGGTTCATGTTCTTGCCGTCGGTGGGATTGAGATGCGGCACCACCTTCTGGAACGACGGCACGTTGACGAGCGGGAGGATGATCACCGTTCCAGACAGTTGCGTCGCGTCGATCTCGCTGATCAATTTTTCGAGCGCGATGATCGATGCGTACTCGGTGCCGTGCGCACCCGCGAGGAGCGCGAGCACCGGTCCCGCTTTCGCGCCATGAGCCACGGCGATCGGGATCGTCAGTGCCGCATCGCTGCCTGCCGGCACGTCAATCGCGCCCGTCGTCGTCTGCCCGCGCGCCGCCTTGACGTTGCCAACCGTGAACACCGCGCGATCGCCCGGCTTCTGTTGCGCCGATACCGGCGAGATGCTGACAAGCAACAGGCACATCCCGAGGAAAGCGCGCTTCATGATGTCCCCCGATCCCCGATCCCCGATCCCTACTTAACAGCAAATACCCAGACGGCCCCACCCTCCGGCACCTCCGGATAGTTGCCGGGCAGCAGACGTTCGAGCCGCGCCTGCATGGCTCGCGCGTCCACGCCCCATCCTGACAGCACCGCGATGTACTGCTTGCCGTCGATCGAGAACGACGTCGGCTGACCCGTGATGCCCGAATTGGTCGGGAACTCCCACAACAGTTTTCCGGTCGTCGCATCGAAGGCGTGGAACTTGCGATCGTTGGTGCCGCCGCTGAACACGAGCCCGCCGCCGGTGGCGAGCATCGGGCCCCAGTTCGCGGATGTGCCGTAGGTGTGTGTCCACACACGCTGGCCGGTATCGACGTTCCATGCCTGCACTTCGCCGATGTGCTTCGCGCCCGGCACGAGCGAGAGCGTGCTGGAGGCGCCGGTGTAGCTGCTGCCCGGCGAATACGTGGCTGGCCGCCCGATGATCGATCCGCAGAGATTCTCGTTGGCGGGGATGTAGATCATCCGCGTCTTCGGGCTGTAGGCGATCGGCGGCCAGTTCTTGCCGCCCCAATGCGACGGACAGAATTCCGCGTTCTTGCCGGTGCCGGGTTTGCGGGCGGGATCGACGTCGGGCCTTCCGGTCTTCGGATCGAGACTGCGGAAGACGTTCTGCGTCACATACGGCTTGCCCTCGACGAATTTGATCGGACCGTCCGAGCGCTCGAGGAACCAGAGATAGCCGCTGCGCGACACATCGATCAGGCCTTTGACCGTTCGCCCTTGCCGCTGGAAATCCACGAGGATCGGGGGCGACACTTCATCCCAGTCCCACGAATCGTTCGGAACGTACTGGAAGTGGCCCTTGATCTTTCCCGTCGCGACATCGAGCGCGACCACCGAGGTCGCATAGAGGTTGTCGCCGGGACGCTGATCGCCCATCCACGGCCCGCCGTTGCCGGTGCCCCAGTACGCGGTGTTGGTCTGCGGATCGTAGTTGCCGGTGACCCAGACGGGCGCGCCGCCGTTCTTCCACTGATCGCCCTTTGGCCACGTCTCGCTGCCGGGCTCCCCCGGCGCGGGCACGGTGTAGGTGCGCCACAGTTCCTTGCCGGTGTCCGGATCGTACGCGGCCACGAATCCGCGCACGCCCATCTCGCCGCCTGATGCGCCGACCATCACCTTGCCGCCGGCCACCAGCGGCGCCAGCGTCATGTAGTAGCCGCTCTTGTTGTCGGCGACGGTGGTCCGCCAGGCTCCCATTCCTGTCCGCGCGTTGAGCGCCACGAGCACCGCGTCGTTCGCGGCGAAGAACACCTTGTCGCCGAGCAGCGCGACGCCGCGCGACGTCGGATGCGGAGCGACGACGTTCTCGGCAACTTCCTTGATGAAGCGCCAGAGGATCCTTCCGGTCTTCGCATCGATCGCGAGGACCTGGTGCGTCGGCGTGGAGACGAACATCACGCCGTTGCTCACAACCGGGGCGGCTTCGTGGCCGCTCCTGACGCCGGTCGAGAAGACCCACGCCGGCTCGAGCCGGCTGACATTCGCGGGCGTGATCTGATCGAGCGGGCTGTAGCCCCATCCGTCGTAGGTGCGGCGGATCATCAGCCAGTCGCCATCGGCCGGCGCGCGCAGCTGCTGCTCGGTGACGGGTGTATAGGTCTTCAGGATGTCCGGCATCGGCGCCTGCACTGGAGGCGCCGGTTGCTGGGCCAATCCAACCACGACGAGCAATCCGCCGAAGAGAAGGCTCCTCATGAACGCGAACAATACCCGATCCACCGATTACATCCACGGATTACACGGATTACACGGATGCGAGACGCGACGCGCTCACCAGACTGCAGCGACCCGCAGCGCCGGCTTCGCCGGCGCGACGGCGGGCCAAGAGAGCCGGATGATGAGTCGACGGGGCGGGAAATGGACTCATCATCCGGCTCTCTTGACCGCCTCTCGGCCGAAGGCCGATGCGGGTCGCCCGGTGCCGTGTGAATCCGTGAAATCTGTGGACCGTGGTGACGCGCGCGTCGCGATCTATACTCCGCGAGCATTCACTCTGGAGGTCAGCGATGCGATCGTTCCTGTCGTCGTCCGTCGTTCTTGCACTCTTTGTAATCGGCGGAGATATCGTCAATGGCCAGGCGCCCGCGCAAGCGCCGGCGCAGGTGACCGCGATCCGCGCCGGACGGCTGCTCGATCCGGAAGCCGGCCGCATCCTGACGAATCAGGTGATCGTCGTCGAGGGCACGCGCATTCGCGACGTCGGACCGAATGTCGCGATTCCTGCCGGCGCGCGCGTCATCGATCTGTCGGGAATGACGGTCATGCCCGGCCTCGTCGAGGCGCACAATCACCTCGCGCTGACCTACAAGCCGTTTCCTGAAAACAACATCTACTACTACACCTACGTGCAGGAATCGACGGCGCTGCGCGCGATTCAGGCGGCGTCGAACGGCATCCAGATGCTCGCCTCGGGATTCACGATCGTCCGCGACATGGGCAACAACGCGCTCTACGCGGATACCGCGCTGAGGCAGGCGATTGATCAGGGCTGGATCCCGGGGCCCACGATCATCAACTCCGGCATCATCATCGGCGGTATGGGCGGGCAGTTCTTCCCGACCCCCGAAATGGTCAACGACCACAACATCGTCTATCCCGAGTATCTCGACGCAGACACGCCGGACGAGATCGTGAAGGCGATCCGTCAGAACGTTCTTTTCGGCGCGAAGGTGATCAAGATCTGCGTGGACTGCAAGCCGTACGGATATACCGCCGACGAGATCCGCCTGGTGATTCGCGAAGCCGCGAAGTCGGGGATGAAGGTCGAAGGTCACGTGCAGACCGAGCGCGGCGCGAGGAATGCGATCGAGGCCGGCATCTGGTCGATCGCGCACTCGGGCGCGCTCACCGATGAATTCCACAAGCTGATGGCGCAGAAGGGCATCTTCCGCGCCGGCACCGAAACGCCGCCGGGACTCGAGGGCCATCCCGTGGGCGCGCAGGCCTACGAGCGCACGATTGCGGGGATGAAGAACGCGTACGCCAATAAGGTGCTGATGACGTTTTCCACGGATGCCGATTACTGGGTGCCTGGAAAAACCCGCGGGGAGCTCGTCATGGAATTCATCAGGCCGTGGATCGATGCCGGCATCCCGAACGCCGACACCCTGCGCGCCATGACGATCACGGGCTACAAAATCAGCGAGACCGAAAATACGCGCGGACCAATCAAGGCCGGCTACTTCGCCGACATGATCGCGCTGCCGGGGAATCCGCTCGAGGATCTGAACGCGCTGAAGAACGTGCAGTTCGTGATGAAGGACGGGCAGGTGTTCAAGCAGGGCGGCGTGGTCACGCCGATGGCGTTCTTCCACGCCGGCCCCATCAATGGTGCGCGTATCCGCTGAATCATCCACGGATTATACGGATTACACGGATTACGAAACGCGACGCGCTCACCGGACCGCAACGACCCGCATCGGCCTTCGGCCGAGAGGCAGGTCAAGAGAGCAGGAAGATGAGCCAGTCACAAGGCCCGGCCGGCTCATCTTCCTGCTCTCTTGTCCTGCCGTCGCGCCGGCGAAGCCGGCGCTGCGGGTCGTTCGGTTCCGTGTGAATCCGTGGAATCCGTGGATCGTTATGACGCGCGCGTCGCGCGTTACCGGCAATTCGGCGGCAGCGACGACGAGCTGAGCCACTGACGGAAGAAGTCGGCGGCGGCCGCATCGCAGCGGCGGCCGTCGATGATCGCCGGGCCGAAGGCGCCGCCGCCAAGCGCGTACACGAAGCCGATCGCCGCGCCACCCACCGCGATCGATCCGATCGCCAGGCCGCCAATCGAGAGGCCGAGTCCGATTGCGGCGCCGCCGAGCGCGAACAGCGCGCCGAGCGAGAGGCCGCCGACGGAGATCAAGCCGCAGGCCACGCCCCCCACGGCGACGGCGCCGAGCGCAATGTTGCCGATCGCAATCACGCCGCGGGCGACCTTCGGCCGCCGGGTGATCGGATCGACGGCCAGGCACACATGCACCAGCGGCCAGCTGCCGACCGCCAGCTCCGAGCGATACTCCGAGCCGAGCATCGGCCGCTCCGAGACGCACGTGCGGCAGATCAGCCGCGGGGACTGGACGCCGACGCATTCGCGGCACATCGCTCTCTGACACACGCCGCACACGCCGATGGCCGCCGACCTCTCGTGAACGAAGCAGTTCATGTCAGCTCCTTCTTGATGTGATCCGCCACGCGGATCGCCTGCGCGACGATCGTCAGGCCCGGATTGACCGCGGCCGACGACGGGAAGAACGAGGCGTCGACGACGAAGAGATTGTCGATGTCGTGCGTGCGGCAGTAGGTGTCGAGGACCGATTCAGCGGGATTCGTGCCGAACACGAGCGTGCCGCACTGGTGCGTGGTGTTCTTCGCCTTGTGCGAATGCGTCATCACAATCCAGAAGCCGAGCTTCCTCAGGATGCGTCGCGCTTCGTTCACCAGCTCCTGGTGAGCGGTCAGGTTGTTCGGCGTGTACTGAAGGCGAATCTGCCCGTTGGCTTCGATCGTGACTCTGTTCTCGCGGCGCGGCAGATCCTCCGTCATCGCCAGCCAGTCCACGCCCCTCGCCACCCACATGTCGTACGCCCAGACCGGCACTTGCGGCACGACGGTCTGTGCCATCACGCCGTGGGTGCGGCCCTGCGACTGGATCTGGCCGAGCGGAAAGTTCACGCGCCGGCCCTTGAAATAAAAATCGTTGATCGCCACCGTCTTCTGAAACACGGTGTCGTTGACGCGAAACGGATGGAACCCCTGCATCATCGTCGCCAGGTGCGCCATGTAGCGCCTGCCGACCAGGCCGGAAGAATTGGCGAGGCCGTTCGGGTGTTTGTCCGTCGCGGATTCCAACAACAGCGCCGCCGAATTCACGGCGCCGCAGGACACGATCACAAGAGGCGCAGAGACGCGCTCCACAACGCCGCTCCGCTCGATCTCGACCGCGACAACCTTTTGTCCGGTGCGGTCGGTCAGCAGTTTCCGCGCGGCCGTGTTGACCCACAACGTGACGTTTCCGCGGGCGGTCGCCGGCTTGACCGCGCACACTTCGGCGTCCGCCTTTGCGTGAATCTTGCACGGGAACGAATTGCAGGTGTTGCAGTAGACGCAGTTCTCGCGAAGCGCGAGCGGCAATGGCGAGGGATGCAGCCCTTGCGCCTTCAATTCTTCGACGATGGCGCCGACGATCTTCGAGTGAGGGACCGGCGGAAACGGGTACGGATTGCGAGGGCCCTCGGTTGGATCGGTGCCGGCCTCGCCATGCACGTCGTACATGGCCTCGGCGCGATCGTAGTACGGCGCGAGCGTGTCGTAATCGATCGGCCACGCCGGCGACACGCCGTCGGCGTGCTGCATCTCCTGGAAATCCTGCGGCCGGAGGCGGTACATGACCGTGCCCCAGAACTTGGTATTGCCGCCGACGCAGTAGTGCGTGTAGGGACGGAACGATCGCCCGGCTTCGTCGAGCCAGGTTTCGGTGGTGCGGTAACGGAGATCCTTCCAGACCGACGCCGGATTCCAGTTGTGATCTTCCTGCGGGATGAAATCGCCGCGCTCGACGATCAGGATCTTCGCGCCGGTGGCGGCGAGCTCGCGGGCGATCGTTCCGCCGCCGGCGCCGCTGCCAATGATGATGATGTCGAAGGTGTTCACGGTCAGAGATCGGCGATCAGGGCTCGGGGATCAGCGATCCGTAGATCTGATCCATTAGAAGTTGGTCCTCGATCGCGCGTTCGAGGCTCATCTCCGGCGCGCGACCGGTTTCGATCGATTCGCGGAAGTCGCGATACATCGCCTGGTAGCCGCGGATGTCGCGGAAGCCGGGGAAGATCAGCTTCGGAAATCCTTCACCACGAACGAGCATCACCGCGCCGTTCGATTCGAACGTGATCACGCCTTTGCGTCCCATCAGCTTCGACAGCCGCAGGCCTTTCAGCAGCGACGGCACTTCGCGCGAGTAATACAGCGAGCCAACCGCGCCATTGTCGTAGGTGAACGACACCATCATGCTCTTGACGCGTTTGTCCGGGCCCTCGTTCGACGGCGCGGGACGATAGCCCTTGATCGAGGTGATTTTCGGGCCCAGGCTCGATGCGAGGTGCAGCCAGTGGATGCCTTCTTCGAAAAACGCATCGCCGCCGGCCATCGATTCGTCGTTGCGCCAGTCGTCCGAGCTCTTCAGCCGTTTCACGATGCTGCTGAAGTGGCCGAACACCATCTCGCCGATCACGCCATCGGCCAATAGTTGACGCAGCTTGATGGCGAGCGGCTTGTAGTGATCGTTCTCGCCGACCAGGACGACGCGCTTCGCGCGATCGCGAGCGGCGGCGACCGCCTTGTAATCGCCGGTCGTCGGGTACGCGGGCTTTTCGACCAGCACGTGCTTGCCCGCTGAAAGCGCCTGCAGCGTCAGGTTCAGGTGAAACTTCGGCGGCACCGCGATCACCACCGCATCGACGTTGGGGTCGTTGATGGCGTCCGAATAATCCGAATAGCTGCCGGTGCCCCGGTAATCATCGCAGAACGCCGCGGCCTTGGCCTTGTCGCGGCTCGCGTAGCCGCACACGATCTCGCTCCTGAATTGCCGCAGGTTCCGGCTGTGCACGCGCGTGATGAAGCCGCAGCCAAGAAAGGCAAGGCGGAGGGGTGACGGCATTGGAGAGAACTATTCTACCGGCAGTGTCTCTTGCCCGGCCTCCGGCCGGGATTTAGCGACGACGAAGGACGATGGTCGCTTGCGTGGTCGTGTCGGGCGCGACGATCACGCCGCTCGCGGTGACGTCGGTGCGGCCCTGGCGGATTGCGGCCACCTCCCACTCCAGTCCGAGGGCGCGAAGGCGCAATTGCCGCGTGCCGAAGAGATTGTCGATGCGAAATGACCCGTCGGCGGCGACCGGTACTTCATCGATATTGATTGGATTGACCTCGGCGCCGTCGTGAATCCACGACGCCCCGACGATCACGCCTTCGAGCGGCGGCACGTCGCCCTTGTCGACGATGATCTTTCCCGCGATGCTGCCGGTCGGCATCAACTGCAGGCGAGCCTCGTACATGTCCTCGATGAAGTCGACGACTTCAAATGCCGCCCACTGCTTGTCGCGCGACGCGGCGCGCGCGGACACGAAGTAGCGCCCGGGCATGATGCCCTTGATCGTGCCGACGCCTTCCGCGTTGAGATCGATCTTCCGTGTGACGAGCGGTGATTCCTGCAGGACCGACACGGTGATGTCGGCGATGGTCGCATCCGCGGGCGGAACAAAAATAGTCAGCGTGTTCTCGTTGATGCGCGGCACGGTGACCGTCAGGCGATCGGTGATCTTGCCGGCGGCGAGCGTGACGCCACCGGCCTCTTCCCACGACAGGCCGCCGGGGTAATACACGACCGGCGGCGTCAAGCCACCAGGCACCGGTGGAATCTCGACTTCGAGGCGCCACTCGCCGGCAGGGAGATTGGTCAGCTCAAATCGTCCCTCGGTGTCGGTCATCGCCGCCGTGTTGCTCGCGGTGGGTTCGCCGTGAATTCCCCTGCCAAGCCGCACCCTGGCTTGCGCGATCGCGCGTCCATCGAATGACACGACCTGTCCTCGCGCGATCGCCCCCGGGGTCATCTGAAAGTTGACGCCCTCACGCTTCTGATCTCTCGCGACTTCGGCAAACAGGCAGTTGAAGTTCTCGGGCCCGCTACACGTCGCGAAGTGTGCAGGGCATTGAACGAAGAAGTAGTAGTTGTCGGCAGCGACGCCCTTGAGCTCGTACGCGCCGTCCGGACCGGATATCAGCGTGGTGATCGTACTCGAGGCGTTGATGCGTATCGTGCAGCCGGCCACCGGCTCTTTCGAAATGCTGTCGATGACATGTCCGCTGATCGACGACGTGCCGGGCGCGATCGGACGGGGCGCCGGCCGTTGCTGCGCCAGCGCCACCGGCGCGGCCAGCAGCAGTGGTATAACTCGCAGGGGTGTCAAACCGATGAGCCAACGATCTCTCAGCATCATCCTGCTCGCGTGTGTGAGTGTGCTGCCGATTCGTGCCTGGGCGCAAGGGCAGGCGGCGCCTCCACCACCTGCGCCGGCGCCTGGATCGCCGGCCATTTTCAAGTCGGCCGCTGATCTTGCCGCGCTGTTGAGCAAGGCCACCGTCAACGCTGGCGGCATGTCGTCGTCCAACGTCACGACGACGGATCAGTATCGCGTCAGCGAGGTGAAACGCGACAAGGCGGCGGGTGCGCTGGCGCATCCCGGCAACACCGAGCTGCTCTACATCGTCGAGGGCGAGGGGACGATGGTCACGGGTGGGAAGCTGATCGCGGCCGCGAACGGAAAGCCCGCGTCGATCGCCGATGGCGTGAGCCAGCACTTCGTCAAGGGCGACGTCTTCATCGTCCCGGCAGGATCGCCGCATTGGTTTGCGGCGGTCGACAAGCCGGTGACCTACCTGGAAGTGCGGTGGTTAGCGCCTAAATGATCGTGCTGTCGTCCGGAGAGCGCATCTCTCCGGAAGAGATCGAAACGCACTACTGCCGGTCGATATTCATCAAAGAGGTTTGTGTGATGGCCGGCATCGGCGACGCGCGATTGTTCGGCGTCGTCGTGCCGGACATGGACCGCCTGCGCGCGAAACGCATCGTCAACGCCGGCGATCTGATGCGCTTCGAGATGGAAGGCCTGACGCACACACTGCCTCCGCACCAGCGCGTGCACGGCTACGACATCTGGTTCGAGCCGCTGCCGCGAGATGCGGCGCAAGCGATCGACAGGCGCGAGGTCGAGCAGCGAACGCGCGAGCGGCAAGCGATTGCGTCAGGGGAGCGCGATGCTCCGATCAGCGCCAAGGATCGCGAGTGGATGGCCGAACCGCATGCGTCTGCGGTGCTCGAGATCATCCGAGGGAGGCTGAGAGAGGGTGCGCGACTGTTTCCAGACGCGAACCTCGAGATCGATCTCGGCTTCGATTCGATCGCGCGCGTCGAGCTGCTGACGGAACTGGAGCGTCAGTTTGGCGTGACCGTTGAGCAGGAGAGCGCCGCCGGCATTTTCACCGTGCGGCAGCTGGTCGCGGCACTGCCTGCAAACAAGGCCGACAGGCGATCGGAGAACGTGGCGGCATGGTCGTTGCTGCTTCGCGATCTTCCGGCCGAAGACGATCCAGTCCTCAGTGGATTACTTGCGAAGCGGCCGATTGCCGCGCCCGTGCTGTATGCGCTCGCGCGCGTGATTGGCGCGTTGTTGTTCCGCATTGAAATGACCGGACTGGAAAACCTTCCAGGAAACGGCGCTTTCATCATCAGCCCCAATCACCAGAGTTATCTCGATCCGTTCATGCTCTGCTCGAAGGTGCCGTTTCGCATCTTCAGAAACCTCTTCTTCGTTGGCGCGGTCGAGTATTTCGAAACGCCGCTGACGCAGTGGTTCGCGCGCATCGCGAATCTCGTTCCGGTCGATCCGGATTCGAATCTCGTGCCGGCGATGAAGGCCGGCGCCTTTGGCCTCGCGCACGGAAAGATCCTTGTGCTCTTCCCTGAAGGCGAGCGCGCGATCGACGGCACGGTGAAGAAGTTCAAGAAGGGCGCGCCGATCCTCGCGCAACACCTGCGCGTGCCGATCGTGCCGGTGGCGATCAAGGGCGTGTTCGAGCTGTGGCCGCGTGGGCGCAGCTTCAACTGGCGGCTGTTGAAGCCGTGGAGCCGCCACCGCGTGCAGATCGCCATCGGCAAGCCGATGACGATTGCCGAGAACGCCGACTATAGCCAGACCACGACCGAGCTGCGCGATCGCGTCGAGAAAATGTGGCAATCGCTCTAGAGCCACCGCTGAGCCGGCGGGCGGCAGTTGGTTTAGACTCCTTCGCATGCCGCCTGCTGTCTTGCGTACCGTAGCCGGCATCGGACTCCTTGCACTGTCCGCCGCGTGCGGCAGCTCGGGGCCGACGTCGCCAACCGCCACGAGTGTGCCGCCGGCGGGTGCCTCAGCTGCAAGTGATCCGCCAGGCGTTCCTCGATTACAAAGCTTGATATAGGCTTGCCGTCGATTGGGAGCACAACCTGACTGAGATGGCCGCCGGACCGGCGTTCGCGACCGCCGGAGTCCTCGCTCTTGCCGCGCTCGCCCTGTGGTGGCGCGCGCGACGAATCCTGGCGCGCGTGGTTCGCGCATCGGGCCGCATCACCCACTTCATTGACGAGGAGAACGAGGTTTGGAAAGGTGAAGGCCACCGTCAAGTTTGAATTGCCGACCGGCGTGTGCGTCACGTTCCAATCCAGGTCGAGCAGATCAAACCAGGCGATTCAGGGCGCGACCGTTCTCGGCCTGCTTGCCAGGTTCGAGTTGTGACGCGCTCGAATGTGATCCGCATGGCGTTATGGCGCGGGCTGCGCAACCGCTGCCCGCACTGCGGTAAAGGAAAACTGTTTGCCGGCTGGAAGGATCTCGAGCGCTGTTCGGTCTGCGGACTTGTCTTCTCGCGCAATCCCGGTGACACATGGGCCTTCACCATCGTCGGCGATCGGCTGCCCATCGGCGCGATCATCATCGCGATCTACTTCGGCGTCGTGCGTTCGTATCCTGTGCTGGGCATGACGATCATGGTTGGAGCGGTGGCCTGGCTGATCTGGACCGCTCCCAACCGCTGGGGCGTCGGCATCGCGCTGCATTATTTATCGCGAGTGTTCTGGCCTGATCCCGCGGATCCGATCCCTCCGCCAGACGCCGGATAGTTTAGACTCCCTCCCTGAACCCGCGATGCCCAACGTTCCCTTGAGTGACGACACGAGGCGCAGGCTGGAAGCCTTGTTCGCGGAGGATGAGCGCGCGGCGGCGACGCAGCTTCTGGTTGAAGAGTGCGGCGACAATTTGCCCTTCAACGAGGGCCAGGGTCCTGTCGAACTGGAGCGCATTCGGTTCGCCGCATTGAAACTGTCCGCGGGCAGCCTTAAGGAACTCCGAGAGGCGATCGCCCTGGCCAAAATCGATTGGCGCGACGTGCTTTTCTCCGCTGGGTTTGAGAATGACGTGACCGTGCATCGTTCCTGGATGCCGCAACGGCGAGTCTAACCATGCGCCAAAGTGATCAGCATGGCCGGTTGCACATGACGCGGCTTCTTTGCGTGCTTGGCGTGAGCGCCTGGTCGGCGGCGATCGCCGGCAGCCAGGCCGGTGCATCCGCATCACTGCCCGCGGCGCTTCGTGCTCACCTGAAGGATGAGCGGCTCCAGATCGTCACGTCCGTCAGAGGACTGCCACTCGGCGTTCGAGAGGAGCTGCAAACGTTGTTTGGCAGCAACACGCTCGACATCGCTGAGCCGGGAGCGCGGTTTCAGGTCACCGACGTCGTGGTCGATCCAAACCTGCCGAGACGACGGCTCGTGTCGGCAGGGTGCTCGCAGGATCACTGCCTCGTGTATTACGAGCGCGGCGGCATCGCGCATACGTGGCACGTGGCGCTGTTTCACTGGACGCCGGGCGAGACCCGGCTCGACGGCGGCGGCATCGCCCCAAGCGGACTGGCGTCAGTCGAGGAAGTCCGGAACGCGATCCTCTCAGGAGCGATCAAAGGTCCGAACAGATCCTGGTAGGCCGTTTCAGCCCTTCAACACTTTCGTCAGGAAGCTCGCAATCGCCGACGTCACCTGCGGCGAGACCTTCGCATCGGCACCGAGCGACGAGTATTCAGAAACGTCTCCCGTCTTCGCGGGCACGAGCAGGTGATTCACGCCCGGCACCTTCACCACTTCGACCGGCACCTTCGATCCTTTGCGCCCGCGCGCCATCTCGGCGAGCTTGTCTGCGTGATGCGGCATCACCTGCGTGTCGAGCTCGCCTTGGACGATCACGACGGGCTGGCGCGTATTCTCCATCGCCTTCTCGGGATCGAAGGTCAGGAAGCTGTAGAACCACGGCGTATCGGCGGCGCGGCGCGCCGCCAGCGGAATGTCCGCCCAGCCCGTGCCCTTGATCACCGCGTTATTGACCTTCTCCTGCAGCGCGATCTTTTCCAGCCGCTGCGCATCGTCAATCGGCATCTTCGAGAGGATGTGCTTCTGTTGTTCGAGCACCACTTCCTTGCCGGCGGTTGAAGGCGTGCCGATGAGGGCCATCGCCGCGATCTTGCCGCGCTCGCGGCCGGCGGTCAGCATCGCGGCGAGCCCGCCTTCGCTATGACCCACGAGCGCGATGCGGTTCTTGTCGATGCCCTTCTGCTTCTCGAGCCAGAGCACCACCTGCCGCACATCCTCGGCGTAGTCGGCGATCGTCGCCGATTCGGCGCGGCCGCCGCTCTGGCCGACGCCGCGCTTGTCGTAGCGCACGACGGCAAATCCGGCGGCGACCAGATCGCGCGCGACCTGTCCGAAGATCGGAATGCCCGCGACCGTTTCATCGCGATCGGTCGGCCCGGATCCGCCGATCAGGATCACCGCCGGCAACAAGCCCGTTGCTCCGGCAGGTCTCGTGATCGTTCCCGCAAGGTTGAAGCCGAGGCTCGGAATGAGCACACTCTCGTCACCGGGAATTGAAAACACCGCCGTCCTCGACGCGGCGGATGCGATGTCTTCGCGCGCCATCTCGATCATCTGCGCCGGGATGTTCATCCGCAGCAGTGAGCCATCGGGATCCGCCCACAAGTTGATCGCCAAGTCGCCGGCCGGCGGCGCGTTGCCGAGGACTAATGAATAGTGCATCGCCGGGATCGAGCCCCGCGGCGTGTCGATCCGTTCGAGCACCGCTGCCGTCACCTTGATCACGACCTCGGCTTGCGGAGCGATGTAGCCTCGCAGCTCGGCGCCGGCCAGCTTGCCCTGCAGCCGGCGCGACAGCGCGGCGTACGAGCCCAGGAACGTGTTCGGCAACACCACGGGATCCGCCGAAACCGGATCGGCCTTCGCCTGCGGCGATCCCTGGATCGCGATCAGGTTCGACGCCTTGGTGCCGTCGAACGTCGTCTTCAGTGTGATGTCCTGACCGCGGACGATGCCGTCGACGAGGAGCGATTTGGGACGCCATTCCAGGTCGTAATCGATCTCGGCGACGCGCGTGGTGATGTCGATGGGCGGCCCGAGCCTGCTCGTCCCTTTCACGACCCAGCCATCGGCGACTTTCAGCACCACAACTTCCTCGCGGCCGACGGGCTGCGATCGGAAGAAGACAAGGAATTGCGTGCCATTTTCAACGGCAGGCAGTGGCGGCAGTGTTTGTGCCTGCAGCGAAGTCACCGGCATCAGAAACGTCAGCACCGTGAACGCGCAGGTCGCAACAAGCGTGCGCGCCTGATGGCCTGATGGCCTGTTTGCCCGGCGGCCTGTTAATTGGGTCACAATTCAGCTTAGAACATGTTCTCCCTCGACGGCTACAAGGCGGTTTCAGCGAATGGCGGAGTGGTACGGCGCGCGGATCGCGGCGTTCTGGCGGTTTCCGGCGCCGATCGCGCCGCATGGCTGCAAGGTCTGCTCACCAACGATGTCGACGCGCTCAAGGACGGCGACACCCAATACTCGGCCTACCTCACGCCCCAGGGCCGGATGATCACCGACATGAACGTCGTGCACCGCGGCGATCGCATCCTGCTCGACGTGCCCGCGACGCTCGCGGCGTCTTTACGCGAAAAGCTCGATGGCCTGATCTTTTCGGAAGATGCTCGAGTCACGGACGAGAGCGCGCGGCTCTCGGTGTGGACGGTGATTCGCCGAGATGCTTTCGTCACCGTGATCGACGAGGCGCTGCCCGACGAATACGCCGGGCTTTCCGAGATCAACATCGATACCTTCGAGGTGATCCGTATCGAGCGAGGCGAGCCGCGCTTCCTTGCCGATATGGATGAGGACACCATCCCGCTCGAAGCCGGCATCGAGGATCGCGCGATCTCGTTCACAAAAGGTTGTTACGTCGGCCAGGAAGTGATCGTCCGCGTCACGCACCGCGGCGGCGGCCGCGTCGCCAGAAAACTCGTGCAATGGATCGCCGATCCAAGCGCCGACATCGTCCCGCTCCCGGGTTCGCGAATCTTTTCCTTCGACAAGGACATTGGCCGTGTGACCAGCGCAGCCTTTTCCCCGAACGTCAATCGCGTCGTCGGCCTCGGCTACGTGCACAGAGGTTTCACTGAGAGCGGTACCGAAATCACGGTGATGTGGAATGATTCGCGCATTAAAGCGGTTGTGCAGTAGGGACTTGGGACTTGGGGCTTGGGACTTGTAAAGACAATGGCTAACGCGCGACTCGGATTGTGTGTTGCCGCGGTCTTGATCGGAGTGTTTCTCCAGGCCCCAAGCCCCAGGACCCAAGCCCCAAGCCCCCAAGGATCCTGGTTCAAAGGCAACCTTCATACCCACACCCTGAACAGCGACGGTGATTCAACGCCGGACGACGTCGTCAGGTGGTATCGAGAGCATGGCTACAACTTCGTCACGCTCACCGATCACAACTACCTGACGAGCGTCGACGGGCTCAACGCGCTGCACGGCGCCGACGACAAGTTCCTCGTCATGAAGGGCGAAGAAGTCACCGACCGGTTCGACAACAAGCCGGTCCACGTCAACGGCTTCGCGCCGAATGGGTTCATCAAGCCGCCGGGCGGCAGCTCCGTGCTCGACATGACGCAGCGGATGATCGACGCGATTCGCGGCGCCGGCGCGGCGCCGAGCGTCAACCATCCGAATTACGGCTGGGCGATTTCCGCCGCCGATCTGCTGCAGCTGCAACGCACGAAGTTATTCGAGGTGTTCAACGGCCATCCGCTCGTGAACAACATGGGCGGCGGGGGAGTGCCGGGTCTCGAAGAGGTGTGGGATCGCATGCTCTCGAGCGGCCGGATGCTCTACGGCATTGCCGTGGACGATGCGCATTACTTCAAGCGGCCGGAAGACAAGACGGCGCCCCGGCCGGGCCAGGGCTGGGTCTACGTGCGATCGCCGCGGCTCGAATCGCGCGCGCTCGTCGAAGCGCTCGAGCGCGGCGAATTCTACGCGTCCACCGGCGTCGAGCTGCAGTCGGTCACGGTCACGGCCTCGTCGATGACGATCGCCATCAAGACCGAGGCGCAAAGCAAGTACCGGATTCAGTTCATCGGCAAGCACGGCGCGATCCTGAGCGAGGCGATCACCAGTCCGGCGACTTACGCCTTCAAGGGCGGAGAGTCCTACGTTCGCGCAAAAGTGATCGAGTCGAACGGCAAGCTCGCCTGGGTGCAGCCGGTCGCGGTCGGCGCGGATGCGCCGAGATGACCCAGGCCGACGCCGCGCCAATGACCCCCATCGCCGTCGTTGCCGCCGTGATCGAGCGCGATGGAAAATTCCTGCTGACGCTGCGGCCCGACGGCACTCACCTGTCAGGTCATTGGGAGTTTCCCGGCGGCAAGGTGCACGAGAGCGAAACCCACACCGAAGCGCTGCGCCGCGAAATCTTCGAGGAGCTCGACGCGGTGGCCACCGTCGGCGAGATGGTGCACACCGTGGTGCATTCGTACCCCGACAAGACCGTCGAGCTGTTCTTCTACCGTTGCGAGCTCGAGAGCGAGCCGAAGCCGATGATGGGCCAGCAGATGAAGTGGGTCTCGCGAGGCGAGCTCGCGACGCTGCCGTTTCCGGACGCCGATCGCGATCTCATATCGCAACTGATCGGCAGAAGCTCTTCATAGAACACGACGGGCACTTCGGCTTGCGCGCGCTGCAGTGCGTGGCGCCGAAATCCATCAGCGCCTGGTTGAAATCGAACACGTGCTTCTGCGGCAGCACCGCCGATGACACCGCCCACAGGTGCTTCTTCATCGCATGGCTTTTTGGATCGCCCTTGCCGACGAAGATCCTGAACAGCACGCGCGCGACGTTGGTGTCGAGAATCGCGGCGCGCTGGCGAAAGGCGAAGCTGCGGATGGCGCCGGCGGTGTACTCGCCGATGCCCTTGAACGACAGCAACGTGTCGTGATCGCTCGGCAGCTTGCCGTCGTACTTCTCGACCGCTTGTTGGGCGATGGATTGCAGGCGCTTCGGGCGGATGTTGTAGCCGAGCGGCCGCCACGTTTCTGATACCTCCGCCGCGGGCGCTTCCGCGAGCACGCCGAACGACGGGTATTTCGCCAGCCACTCGTGATACTTCGGCAGCACGCGATCGACCTGCGTCTGCTGCAGCATGATCTCCGAGACGAGGATGTGGTACGGGTCGGCGGTGTTGCGCCACGGCAGGTCGCGGCCGTTCTTGCGATACCAGGCGAGCAGGTTGCGGCGAAAGCGCTGTTTGAGCGCCGGCGTTGGAAGTGGGCGAGGACGAGTTGGCAACGCCCTATAATCCTACCAGTGAAGATCTACACGAAGACGGGCGACTCGGGCGACACGAGTCTCTTCGACGGGACGAGGGTCAGCAAGACTGATCCGCGCGTCGCCGCCTATGGCGACGTCGACGAGCTGCAGGCCTGTCTTGGCGTGGTCCGCGCCGCCGGTCTCCCGCAGGATCTCGACGACATGTGTGTGTCGCTGCAGCGCGATCTGTTCGCGCTCGGCGCGCGGCTCGCGGATCCGTCACACAAGATCGCGAAGCGCGTCGAGAAGATCGTCATCAACGACGACAGCGTGACGAGGCTCGAAGGCTGGATCGATCGACTCGACACCGAAATTCCGCCGCTCCGGCATTTCATCCTGTCCGACGGCGCTCCAGCCGGCGCCGCGCTGCATCTTGCGCGCACCGTATGCCGGCGCGCGGAGCGGGCCGTGCTGTCGCTTGGCAAGGACGCCGTCGAGCCCGTCGTGCTCGTCTACATCAACCGCCTGTCCGACTTGCTGTTCACGATGGCGCGAGCCGCCAACCATCGTGCCGGCAAGCCCGAGACGCCTTGGTAATCCACGGATTACGCGGATTACACGGATTGCGAGCGGCGCGCTCCGGACACAGGCGACCGAAATCACAAGCCGTCTGTCCATGCGTTATGGCTTGCGATTGCGGTCGCCCGTGTCCTGGCCGGCGGCATTGCCGCCGGGCGCCGCTGCGGCGACGCCATCCGTGAAATCCGTGAAATCCGTGGACCTCCAAAAGGCGTACTCGCACTGCGAACAGATCGCCCAGCTGCATTACGAGAATTTCCCGGTTGCATCTCGCCTGCTGCCGGCGAAGCTGCGACCGCACGTTGCAGCCATATACGCGTTCGCGCGTACGGCGGACGACTTCGCGGACGAGCCCGGTTACCACGCGGCGGAGCGCATGCGCCTGCTGCGCGACTGGCGCGCGAAGCTCCACGATCGATCCGATCATTCAAACGAATTCATCGCGCTGCACGACACGATCGAGCGCTTCTCGCTGCCGATGCAGCTGTTCGACGATCTGCTCGACGCGTTCGTGCAGGACGTGGGCACGCCGCGCTATTCGACGTGGGCCGATGTGCTCGACTACTGCCGGCGCTCGGCCAATCCGGTCGGCCGGCTCGTGTTGCGGCTCAGCGGCTATCGCGACGATCGGCTCGATGCGGCGTCGGATGCGGTGTGCACCGCGTTGCAGCTGACGAATTTCTGGCAGGACCTGGCGATCGACTGGTCCCGCGGGCGTCTCTACGTGCCCGAGGAAATCTGGCGCGCGCATGATGCGGACCTCGCATCGCTCGATGCGAAGCACATGACGTCGCAGTGGAAGGCGGCGCTGGCGGATTGCGGCGCCCGGACGCGCGAGCTGTTTCACCGCGGCCGCCCGGTGTGCGACGCGGTGTCCGGACGACTGCGCTACGAGCTGCGCGCGACCTGGCTGGGAGGCACGCGGATCCTCGATCGGCTCGAGCGCGCGGGCTACGATGTGTTCGGGTCCAACCGGCCCAAACTCGGAGCCGCCGACGCATTAGTGATAGCGTGTGGAACGCTGCTGTGGCGAGAGACACGTCCTTTTCCTACTCGTTCCTAGTCCTGCCCGCGGCGCAACGCCGCGCCCTCGGCGTGGTGTGGGACTTCTGCCGCGCCGTGGACGATGCGGTGGATGAGGCGGCGGATCCGGCGATCGCGGCCACCGAAGTGGTGAAGTGGCGCGAGGAGGTCGGCCGGCTCTTCGGCCCCGAGACGCCGCTGACGCCGCAGGCGCGGAATCTCAAACCCTACGTGGCCACGTTCGCAATGTCGCGGCAGCCGTTCGACGATCTCGTCGACGGCGTCGAGATGGATCTGCGGCGGTCGCGCTACGACACCTTCGACGAGCTGATCGGCTATTGCCGGCGCGTCGCCTCCGCGGTCGGCATCATGTGCATCGAGGTGTTCGGCAGCCGCGACTCGCGCTCGCGCGACTACGCGTTCAACCTCGGTCTCGCGCTGCAAATCACCAACATCATTCGCGACATCAAGGCGGACCTGAAGCAGGGACGCGTCTATCTGCCGCAGGAAGATCTCGCGCGCTTCGGCGTCACCGAACAGGCGCTCGCCGCGGGCGAAATGACCGGCGCGATCAGGAAGCTCCTGGCGCACGAGTGCCAGCGGGCGCGTGAGTTCTACGCGGCCGCGGCCCAGGCGATGCCGCATGCCGAGTCCCGCAAGCTGGTGGCCGCCGAGATCATGGGCGGGATCTATTTCGAAATCCTGCAGCGCATCGAACGCCGCGGCTACGACGTGTTCAGCGAGCGCGTCCGCGTGCCGAAGCTGCAGCGGGCGCGCATCGCGCTGCAGATCTGGGCGCTCTCGCAGTTGTCCGCATTTCGATTGACGCGTTCGGCGCGGGCCTGAATGTCATTTGACGCGATCGTGATTGGCGGCGGATGCGCCGGCTTTGCGGCAGCCACCGCGCTGGTGGAATCGGGCGCGCGCGTGCTGGTGCTCGAGGCGCGGCCCGGTCTCGGCGGCCGCGCGACCGCGTTCACGGATCCGGAGACCGGCGAGCGCGTCGACAACGGTCAGCACATCCTCATGGGCTGTTACACCGAGACGCTGGCGCTGCTCGACCGAATTGGCGCCGCCGATCGCGTGCGCTGGCAAACGGGATTGAAGCTGACGATGATCGATCGCGGCGGCCATCAAAGCGTGCTGGCGCTGCCGGCGTTGCCGTCGCCGTTGCATTTTCTTGCCGGTGTGCTGGCGTGGGATGCGTTGAACTGGTCAGAGCGGTTTTCGGTGCTTCGCATCGGCGCGATGATCAACCCGTCTCGGAACAATCCGGCTAACGCCGGATGCTCCACTCCAGGCTCGGAAACAGTTCGTCAGTGGCTGGCGAGGAACGGGCAAGCGCCACGCCTCTGCGAGTTGTTCTGGGAGCCGCTCGCGCTTGCGGCGCTCAACCAGTCGATCGATCAGGCCGAGGCCTCGAATTTCATGCGCGTGCTCGAGCGTGTGTTCGGACCGGATCCGGCGTCGGCCGCGCTCGTGCTGCCCGCGGTGCCGCTCGACGAAATGTATGCCGAGCCGGCGCGCGCGTGGCTCGTCGATCGCGGCAGCGAAGTGCGCGTCAACGCGCCTGCAAAACTCGTGATCGAGGGGCGGCGCGTTCGCGGTGTGCGCGTGCGCGATGAGTTGATCGAGGCGCCCGTCGTCATTTCAACGGTGCCGTGGCACAGCTTTCACGCGCTGTTCGACGCGGTGCCCGCGGGGCTCGAGCAAACGGTGGCCAACGCCACCGCGCTCGCCAGCCTGCCGATCGTGACCGTGAACCTGTGGTTCGACTCGGCGGTGATGCACGAACCGCTGATTGGCCTGCCGGGCCGCAACTTCCAGTGGATTTTCGATCGCCGCGCCATTGTGGGCGGCGACGCGTCGCATCTCTCGCTGATTTCGAGCGGCGCAGAAGCGATCGTGTCGCAAACCAACGAGGCGTTGACGACGATGGCGCTGGTGGAAGTGCGTGAAGCGTTGCCGGCCGCGCGATCCGCAAAGCTCCGCAAGAGCCTCGCCGTCCGTGAGAAGCGATCGACGTTCTCGCTGGCGCCCGACGCGCCGCCACGGCCGGGCACTCAGACATCCATCGACGGATTCCTGCTTGCCGGCGACTGGATCGAGACCGGATTGCCGGCGACGATCGAGTCGGCGGTGATCTCCGGCCACAGAGCCTCCGCCATGGCCGCCTCATGACCTCGATCCTCGTTCATTACTCGGAGGTCGCGCTCAAGGGGAAGAACCGGTCGTGGTTCGTCGGCCGGCTCGTTCGCAACATCCACGGCGCGCTCGCGGGCCTGCACGTCAAGGAAGTGCGGACGCACATCGGCCGCATCGAGATCGTGCTCGGCCAGGATTCGGCACTTCCGGAAGTTCGCGATCGCCTGTCGCGCATCTTCGGCATCGCCAACTACTCGGTGGCCACGCACCTGCCAATCGACTTCGAAGGCATGGCCAGTGCGATCGTCGCGCAGCTGCCGCCGAAGGAGTCGGCGAAGAGCTTTCGCGTGCTCGTCCGCCGCGCCGATCCGAAATTCACGACGCCGTCGCCAGACCTCGCTCGCGATCTCGGATCGCGCGTCTGGCATGCGCGCGGCTGGACAGTCGATCTCGATCATGCCGATCTCGTGATCCGCGTCGAGATCGTGCCGGGCGCCGCGTTCTGCTACATGGGGCGCGATGCGGGCGCGGGCGGGCTGCCGATGGGCACCGGCGGCCGGCTGGTCGGGCTGTTGTCCGGCGGCATCGATTCACCGGTGGCGGCGTGGCGCATGATGAAGCGCGGCTGCAACGTCACGCTCGTGCATTTCCACAGCGCGCCGTTCCTGTCGAACACCTCGCAGGAAAAGGCGAGGCGGCTCGCCGAAGTGCTGACGCGCTACCAGTTGCGAACGAAGCTGTATCTCGTGCCGTTCGGTGAGCTGCAGCGCCAAATCACGCTGAGCGTGCAGGGCGATCTGCGCGTGATCATCTACCGGCGGCTGATGCTGCGCATCGCGCAGCGGATCGCGAGTCACGTGCGGGCGCGCGCGCTCGTCACCGGCGACGTCATCGGCCAGGTGGCCTCGCAGACGCTCGACAACATGACCGCGATCGATCAGGCCGCGCACATGCCGGTGTTCAGGCCGCTGGTCGGCATGGACAAGGAGGAGATCATCGCCGAGGCGCAGCGGCTTGGCACCTTCGACATCTCGATCGTGCCCGACCAGGATTCGTGCACGCTGTTCACGCCGCGGCATCCCGAGACGCATGCGCGCCGCTATGCCGTCGACGAGGCCGAAAAAACGCTGCCGGTCGACACGATGATCAAGACGGCGGTGGACAGTGCCGTCGTGGAGCAACTGTCTTTCCCTCGAGTGTAGAGGCGGGACTTCAGTCCCGCCTGCGGTGATAAAGTAATAAGGCTATGCCCACCGTCGAAGAGATCCTCGGAGCCGAGGCCGCCGGACTGCTGCAGCACCAGTGCAAGACCATCCCGAAAGAGTCCCTGCACCTGCCCGGCCCCGATTTCGTCGACCGCATCCACCTCAACTCGAACCGGCCGGTGCCGGTATTGGCGCGGCTGCAGTCGCTCTTCGATCACGGCCGCCTCAAGGGCACGGGCTACGTGTCGATCCTGCCGGTCGATCAGGGCATCGAGCATTCCGCGGGCGCGTCGTTCGCGCCGAACCCGCAGTACTTCGATCCGGAAAACATCGTCAAGCTGGCGATCGACGGCGGCTGCAATGCGGTGGCGTCCACCCTCGGCGTGCTCGGCATGTGCGCGCGCAAGTACGCGCACCGCATTCCGTTCATCCTCAAGTTGAACCACAACGAGTTCATTTCGTATCCGAACAGCTTCGATCAGATCCGCTTCGCGAGCGTGAAGCAGGGCTTCGACATGGGCGCGGCCGGCGTCGGCGCGACGATCTATTTCGGATCGGAAGAGTCGAAGCGGCAGATCCAGGAAGTGGGCGAGATGTTCCAGCACGCGCACGAGCTCGGCATGTTCACCGTGCTGTGGTGCTACCTGCGGAACTCGGCGTTCAAGACCAAGGACGCCGATTACCATCTCGCCGCGGATCTCACCGGCCAGGCGAATCACCTCGGCGTGACCATCGAGGCCGACATCATCAAGCAGAAGCTGCCGGAGACCAACGGCGGCTACAACGCGATCAATTTCGGCAAGACGCACAAGAAGGTGTATTCGGATCTGTCGAGCGATCATCCGATCGACCTGACGCGCTACCAGCTCGCCAACTGCTACATGGGCCGCGCCGGGCTGATCAATTCCGGCGGCGCCTCGTCGGGCGACAGCGATCTGAAGGAAGCCGTGAAGACGTCGGTGATCAACAAGCGCGCCGGCGGCATGGGCCTGATCTCCGGCCGCAAGGCGTTCCAGCGCCCGATGAAAGAAGGCGCGGCGCTCCTGAACGCGATTCAGGACGTTTACCTGGACAAAAAGATCACGGTCGCGTGATTGCGGAGCCTGCCGCGCCGAAGCGTCTTCGCGACGGCGGGCCCTGGGCGAAGGCGGCCGCGCTGGCGGTGCTGGTCATCGCCGTCGGTTCGCTGGAATTGACGCGCCCCGGGTACTCCGTCGACGAAGAGTTCACCGTTTTTGCGGTGCGCGGAATTCAGGCGCACGGCCTTCCGATTCTTCCTTCCGGTCTCCTCTACGATCGAGGCATCGCGTACTCGTACGCCGCGTGGCTCGCAGGCGCCGTCACCGGCTCAGAGTTGCCGGCGTTCCGCGCGATCAGCTTGCTGGCGGCGGCAGCGAGCGTATTCCTGACGGTCGTGCTGATCCGCCGCATCACCGACAACACGACCGCACTTGTCGCATCGGTATCTGTGGCCGCGTCAATACCGTTCTGGGCAACTGCAACGACCGCGAGATTCTACGCGCCGTTTCTCGCGGCGTATCTGCTGACGCTGATGTGCTTCACCCACCGGCATTGGTGGCTGCTGATGATCGCTGCCGCTGCGCTGGCGCGATTGACGCACGAGCTCGCCTTCACGCTCGCGATCATTCCGGTGCTGTGCTGGCTGCTCGATCGCGGTGATCGGCGGCGCTGGACGTACGCGGCGCTCTCCACTGTGGCCGGACTGGTCATCGGCCAGGCGATCTTGTTCGTGCTCCATGCGTCGGTGCCGTCGAGCGGCGAGACGATGGTGAGACGCTTCTTCCTGTGGCAGGTGATCAACCTCTTCGAGCGGCCAGGCGATCGTCAGTTCGGCATTCCGCTCGTCGTGATGGTGCTCGGCCTGATCTTCGCGCCGAGACGCGCCAGGACGATCGCCGTGATCGCCTTGTCAATTGCCGCCGCGATTCTTGCGTTTTCGATTGCGCAGGCAACGAACACCGCGCCGTTGTCCCTTGCCCTGGTGAACGAAGTGCTTGTCGCCGGCTCGCGATATCCGCTGGACATGTTCTGGCATATCGCTCGTCAATCCGGCGTGTTGCTCCTTGTTGTTCTCGGCGTGATGTTCTATCGGGCTGCGAAGACCGAATGGCCGCCGACGCATCGCGCCGCGCACGCGCTGTGGATTGGCTGGGTATTGTGGTTTGGCGTGATTGAATCCGGAATCACGACGAATTACCTGCTGCTGCCCGTCACCTTCATGCTGATTGCGCTCGCGATCGATCTCGTTGCCATTGGCGACACTTCAGATGACGAGCAGGCTTGGACTTCAGACGAGGAGCTCACCTGGCCTGCGATGATCGGAGTTGTCATAGTTGCTGGGATGTTGACGGGCCTTCAGCTGCGGACCTCTTCACTCGAAGCCGCACGTCCGACGATTCATGTCGAAGCTATCGACGATGTTCGTGCCGGTCTTCAGCCAAACGATCGCATCGCCTGCACCGACGAGCTCGGATGCCTGATGCTGGTTGGGCGCATCGATCGCTGGCTCGCGCTCGACGATTACGTTCGCGAGCGCTTTGTCGTGCAGAAGACCGATGGATCAGCGACCGGCGTCTACACCGGCGTCCCGGCGGCATTTCGTCCCGGCGATCTTTTCGAAGCGAATGCCGACGGCACGCTCCCGGATCGGGTCGTCATTGTCGACGTCTTCAAGGATTACCCCATCGGTAACTCCCGGTCGTGGGTGCCGAGGGCCATCGAGCAGGATGGTTTACAGGTCACGCCGTTGCTGGAAACGCCGCAAATGCGCGTCTTGTCCGTCTCGCCCAGGGAACAGGTAGCGTCCAACCAACCCTCTCGCTAGTTCTCCCATCAAAGCTAGCGATGTTCATCCAGGATCTTCGCTACGCGTTTCGCGGCCTGGCCCGGCGCCCGGGATTCACGGCCATCGCCGTCATCACCTTGTCGCTCGGCATCGGCGCGACCACCGCGATATTCAGCGTGGTGCAGGCGGTGTTGCTGCGCCCGCTCGAATATCAGGATTCGGATCGGCTGCTGAAGATTCGCGGCTTCGGGAAGAAAGACGGAACGATCAGCAATCTGTCGCCGGCGGACTTCCTGGATTTCGCGCGTGATGCGAAGACGCTCGAACAAGTGGGCGCGAACGGCTTTGTCGGCCTGTTCACGATCGGCGGCGGCATCGGCGAGCCGGAGCGCGTTGGCGGCGTCAACGTGACCGCCGGATTCTTCCCGACACTGGGCGTGCAGCCCGCGCTCGGACGATTGTTCCGTCCGGAAGACGACACGCCGAGCGCCGAGATGACGGTGCTGCTGAGCGACGGCTTCTGGCGCCGGCGCTTCGGCGCCGATCCCGGAATTGTCGGCAAGGCCATTTCGCTCAACGCGCGGCCTGCAACGGTGATTGGCGTATTGCCGGCGAGCTATCGGCATCTCGAGATCAATCCCGAGCGTCCGGCGGAGGTCTTCGCCGCATTTGGATTCGATCCGGCACAGGCGAACCGGGGAGGGCACTTCATTCGCGGCGTCGCTCGTTTGAAGGACGGTGTCTCGGTCGAACAGGCACGAGCCGAGATCGAAAGCATCGCCGCGCGCCTCGAGCGCGACTACCCCACGAGCAACACCGATCAGGGAGTGCTCGTCACGCCGCTGCTGGATTCGATGGTCAGCGATTCGCGGCCGATGCTCGCGCTGCTCTCGGCGGCGGTCGGGCTGGTGCTGCTCGTGGCGTGCGCGAATGTCGCGAACCTTCTGCTGGCCCGAGGCACGGGACGCTTGCGCGAGCTGGCGCTGCGTGCGGCGATCGGCGCCGATCGCCGCCGTCTGATTCAGCAGATGTTGACCGAGAGCGTCGCGCTCAGTGTGCTCGGAGCGATCGGCGGGCTGCTGCTCGCGTTCTGGGCCACCGGCGCGCTGACCGCGCTCGCCGCGACCGGAATGCCGCGCGCCGATCAGATTCACCTCGATCCTTCCGCGTTGATTTTCGCGCTCGCCGCCTCGCTCGTGACCAGCGTGCTCTTCGGCTTGCTGCCGGCGTTGCAGCTGACAAGACAGGACCTGAACGAAGCGTTGAAGGAAGGCGGCCGCCAGAACACCGCCGGCGCGTCACGCGGCGCGCGCGAGTTGCTGATCGTCGCCGAGGTCGCGATTTCGATCGTGCTGCTGGTCGGCGCCGGTTTGTTGATCCGCAGCCTGTGGCAGTTGCAGCATGTCAACCCGGGCTTCAGCGCCGACAAAGTGCTGGCGATGGAAGTATCGCTGCCGACCGCGCGATACCCCGAAGGCGATCAGATGCCGTTCTATCAACGGCTCGAAGAACGCGTCGCCGCGAAGCGTGGTGTCGCCGCGATTGGCGCGATCAACATCCTGCCGCTCAGCAACAACTACGACAGCCGCGGCATCCAGGTCGAAGATCGCCCGCGTCCAGAAGGACAGGGCTTTGCGCCCCAGGCTCGCTCGGTGACGCCCGGGTATTTCAGGTCGATGGGCATCCCGATGCTGGCTGGGCGCAACTTCGACGCGCACGATGTCGACAGCGGCCAGCTGGTCGTGATCGTCAGCGAAATGATGGCGCGGACCTACTGGCCCGGTGAGTCGAACGTCGTTGGCAAGCGCATCACGTTCAACAGCGGCATTCCGCGCGAGCGCCAACAGGTCGTTGGCGGCCCCGGCTCCCGCTTGATCGTCGGCGTGGTGGGCAACGTCAAGCACCTCGGACTCGACGAGGAAGAGGTGCCGATGTTCTACACGCCGCACACGCAGCAGCCGTCGTACCACACGATGAGATTGGTCGTCCGCGCTGACGCGGAGCCGGGAGCGCTGACGCGAATGGTGCGCGCAGAGCTGTCGCAGATGGATCCTGACGTGCCGCTGTCGCAGGTGACGACGCTGTCGCAGGCGCTCGAGACGACCGTCGCCGCGCCGCGGATGCGCGCGAACCTGCTCGGCCTGTTCGCGGCGCTGGCGATGATCCTCGCCGCCATCGGCGTTTACGGTGTCGTCGCCTACATGGTGGGTCAGCGCACGCAGGAGATCGGCGTCCGCCGCGCCCTCGGCGCAAAGGCCGCCGACGTGATGATGATGCTCCTCCGCGAGGCGATGCGCCCGGTCGCAATCGGCATCGCCGTCGGCATCGCCGGCGCCTACGCGATGACGAGACTGCTGGCGGCGATGCTGTTCGAGATCTCCGCCACCGATGTGACGACCTATGTTGTTGCCTGCTCGGTACTCGCCGTCGCGGCGCTCCTGGCGTCGATCGTCCCCGCTCGTCGAGCACTTGGCGTCGATCCGATTACGGCAGTTCGCGGCCAATAACACTATCCACGGATTTCGCGGATTTCACGGATGCGAGGCGAACCCGCGACGCCGGGCTTCGCCCGGCGCTTGCCGCGAGGCCGAGAGGACGTGATCAAGAGAGCTCGAGCGCCATTCAGATCGCTCTCTTGATCACGCCCTCTCGACCTCGCGACCGGCCCGAAGGGCCGGCGCGGGTCGCCGCGTCTTGTGAGCCGCGAACCCATCCGTGTAATCCGTGTAATCCGTGGATGATTATTTGACGGGCGCTGTCACTTTGCCGTCGATGTAGTCGCGCAGAGCTTCGAGCGTGCTGCGGAAGGCGAGGTCGTCCCAGGGAATCTCGTCGAGACCGAATTCGCGAATCTCGAGGCCCTCGTCATCAGTCGCCAGCTCGCCGGAGATCATCGTCGCGGCATAGACGACGATGACCGGTGAGCGTCCCGCGTAGGAATAGATGTTCACGAGATGATCGAGCCGCACGTCGAGGCCGGCCTCCTCGCGCGCTTCGCGGAGCGCGGCGAGCGTGATCTCCTCGCCGCGATCGACGTAGCCGCCGGGGAACACCCACTTGCCGTAGCCGGGCTCGATCGCGCGCTTCACCAGGACGATGCGCCCGGTATCGGCGACGCGGATGATCGTGCCGACGGCGATCTTCGGATCGAGATAGAAAATGAACCCGCAGGCGGCGTTGGTGCAGCAAAGCCGCTTCGGCTCGGTGATCTTGAGCACGCGCGGCTCGAGCGCGCTGCCGCACACGGGGCAGAACTTATACGGCGGCGTCTCGTCGTGGGAGTGCACGTTGGGCCAGTATAGAATTCTCTGATGTCGATTTTGAAGGTTGCTCGTATGGGCCACCCCGTCCTTCGCGCCAAGGCGCGAACCGTGGACAAGAGCGAGCTCAAGAACGCCGCCATCCAACAGTTCATCGACAGCATGATCGACACGATGTACGAGTATTCAGGCGTTGGGCTGGCGGCGCCGCAGGTGCACGAGGGGCTGCGCGTCTTCGTGGCGATGCTCGATCCGGACGGCCGCGGCGAGGGCGATGCGGTCACGTTCGTGAACCCCGAGATCACCGTCGTCGGCGATCAGACCGTCGAGGGCTGGGAAGGCTGTCTCAGCATTCCCGAAATGCGCGGCCGGGTGCCGCGCGCACAGCACATCAAGGTCACGGCCCTCGATCGCACCGGCAAGCGCTTCGAGCTCGAGCTCAAGGATTTCCCGGCGCGCGTCGTGCAGCACGAGACCGATCACCTCGACGGCGTCCTTTTCCTCGATCGCATGACGAGCTTCGAATCACTGACCTACCTCGAAGAGTACTCGCGGTATCACACACGCCGAGACGAGGACGAGGACGAGGAGGAAGATGAGTAGGACCGTCGTCGTCACCGGCGGCGGCCGCGGCATCGGCCGCGCCATCGCGCTCGCCTTCGCCGAGCCCGGCGCGCACATCGTCATCACCTCGCGAACCGAATCGCAGCTGCAGCAGACCGCCATCGATCTTAAGGCGAAGGGCGCCGAGGTCACGGCGATCGTGATGGACGTGTCGGATGAAGGCAGCGTCGCCTACGGCTTCGGCACGCTGCACGGCCGCGTCAAGGACGTCAACGTGCTGGTCAACAATGCAGGCGTTGGCGGCGGGGAAGTGGTGCAGGGCTCCGATGTGGCGCGATGGAAGAAGACGCTCGACACCAACTTGTTCGGCATGTACCTGGTCTCGCGCCAGGTGCTGCCGCTGATGGCCGACGGCGGGCGGATCGTCAACCTGTCGTCGGTGCTTGGCCGCTTCGGTGTGCCCGGCTACACCGCGTACTGCGCGACGAAGCACGGGGTGATCGGCTTCACGCGCGCGCTGTCGCTGGAGCTCGTGAAACGCAAGATCACGGTCAACGCGATCGCTCCCGGATGGGTCGAGACCGGCATGGCCGCGCTCGGCATGGAGCAGGGCGCGAAGTATGCGAAGGTCTCGTTCGATGAGTTCAAGGATCAGATGATCTCGGCGGTGCCGATCAAGCGGATCATCGATCCCACCGAGGTTGCCGCACTGGTGAAGTTCCTCTGCAGCGCTGACGCATCGGCGATCACCGGGCAGACCTACAACATCTGCGGCGGCCAGACGATGGCATAGGATGCCTAAGGTGATTGCTTGTAGCGTTCCAGAATAGCCGTGCTGATCTCGAACGCCATCCGCTGCGCGATGCCGCGCGTGTCATCCTTCGCGCCGCGGTAGTCGCCAACCCACATCTTCCGGTCCGTTTCTCCATTCACGATTCGGGCGACCACCAGGAGCTGGCCCTGCTCATCTTGATCGAGCGAGGCTTCCACGATGTAGCGGGCGTTGAGTGCGGCGCTGATCTCCTTGAGCGATCCGCGTTGACCGGCGAATTGCATGGCGCTCGTGTGTGATGCGACGCTGACGGTGCCCAGTCGCGCAAGCTCGGTGGTCACCGAGTCGGTCAGATGCGCGGCGAGCCGTTCGTGTTCCTCGCCCGCCACGTGCGTGGCGAACGCCAGTACTGCGACCGACGGCCGCAGGTCGGGTTTGGGCCGGCGATTCCATCCGCCGAGCCACACGACCATCGCGGCGATCGCGCAGAGCAATCCCACGGTGAGAGGAATCGTCAGCCGCGAACGGCGCGGATGCGGCGCGGCAACTTCCACGAGCAGCGGCGCAGCGGGAACGGCAGGGCGTTCGAAGACCGCCGAGTAACCGCCGCGCGGCAGGCTGATTCGAATCGGCGATGACGATCCTTCGCCGTTGTAGTACTCGTCCAGCTTGGTGCGCAGCCGCCCGGCTTCGACGCGCACGATCGAATCGAGCCGCGGATCGTATTTCTCGTCGCGCTCGAAGACCTCGATGCCGACCGCATATTCCTTGAGTTGATCCGTTTCGCCGGCGAGCGTTCTTTCGACGACGTAGCGCAGCAGTTTGCTGAGGCGGCCGGCGGTCGCAAAACCCTTTGAGGCAAGGATGCGATCGAGCTCGGCGCGAACGTCCGGCTCGGGGATCGTCGTCACCCGCACAGTATCCCGCTAAACCGGGCGCGGGCAGGCGTCTGTAACCGTTACAGCAACCGTAACTGACTTCAAATCAGCGGCTTAGCGCCTAACACTGGGCGCGTGGGTCTCGTCCTACGACCCAGGAGGCACTGCTCATGACCACGTTGATTCGCTCGCTCGTCACCATCGCCGCCGTCGTGTTGTTCGCCACTCCCGCGCTCGCGGGACCGCCGCTCATCTGTCATCCGTTCGAAGTCGAAAGCGGCAAACTGATCGCCTGGGGCACGGGCTCTGGATGGAACACGCCTGACCGTTCGTACGACATCAAGCGCCTCGTCGCCGACACCACGGCGGTGCTGACGGCGGATGCGCCGATCATCACGCGCATGGAGAACATGCGGCGCGCCACGATTTACGCGATGCGCGATCCGGTGATCGCGAACGAGCTGCTGAAGGCCGTGACCGCGCGCGCGCTCGCGACCACGACCGACAGCCGCGCCTGGTTCGACGCCGGCTACCTGATCGAGTCGTACAAGCAGGCCGTGCACCTGCGCGAGGATCGCCGCCCCGAGCTGCGCGCGTGGGCCGCGGTCGAGGAGACCATCAAGGTCGACGGCTATAACTGGGTGAAGAAGGCGATGGCGATGAGCGCGCCGAGCGCCGAAATGGAATTCGCCGCGTCGCTCATGTCGCAGGGCTCGGTGGCCTCGGCACACCGCGCCAAGGCGATCGCCAACGCGCCGAAGGGGTCGACGCTGGCGAAAAACCTCGCCTCGTCGGCGTTGTTGTTTTAAACAAGCCGGTACAAAACAAAGCGGGCGTGCATTGGCACGCCCGCCCTTTGTTATTCGTTACTTGTTATTTCTTCGTGCCAGTGCCATTCATCGTGAACTGGCCGCCGTTGATGTCGAACGTCACCTTGCACTTGTCGGTGCCATCCGGCGTCAGCGTGATCGCCGCGTCGAAGGGGTTGCCCTGGAAGTTGCCGGCAAACTTCAGGATCAGGTCGTCGCCCTTCTTGCTGACGTCCGTGACTTTCTGAACCTCGGGCTGCATCTGGTTCGAGAGCTCGGCAACGACCTTGCCGCCATCGTCCTTGAGCACCATGGTCTGCTCGAACGAACCCTGCGGTGAGTCCAGCATCAACGACCACGAACCCATGAATGCGCCGGCGTCCGATGGAGAAAGTTGCTGCGCGGCGCCCAGGCCGGCCGAAAGCGCGATCGCGAGCGCGACGGTTCCGAAAAGACGTGCCATCCTTGTTGTTCCTTTTTTCGCGACGGGAAATCCGGCGCGGCCTTGCATCTTACACTAGAGCCCAGCCATTAGAAACACCGGGTGAGAGCGTATAATTACGTGCACTCCATGCCGGCTCTCGCTCTCGCCACGGCTCCTCCGAAAATCACGCTTCGCTCGTCTCCCGCGGTGCCGTACGACGGCGCGATCGCGGCGGCGCGGACGTGTTATTCGCCGCGCGTCATCGAGCGCAGCGAAATCACCGACAAACAGCGCGATTCGATCGGGCCGCTGACCTTCGACGGCGGGCACCACACCGTTTTCCAGCACGCGCATTTCGAGTTCGGACTCGAAAACATTTCGCGCCAGCTCGTGTGGAGCGTGCTGCATTCGTATCCCTTCTACAATTCGGAGCAGTCGAGCCAGCGCTACGTCAAGTTGAACGAACCGCGCGCGTTCGTGCCGCCCATCACCGGCGAAGCGCTCGACGTCTACGAACACGCCGTGCTCGGCGCCTGGGACGCGTACTCGAAAATCTCCGCGCTCCTCAAAGACGATGCGTGGGCGATCCTGAAAGAGCTGCGCTACGTCCGCGCCACGAATTCTGCGGCGCGGCTCAAGACCGTCGAGCGCGAAGCGGAAAAGAAAGCGATCGAGACCGCGCGCTACGTGATTCCGATCGGCGCGTTCACGTCGATGGTCCACACGGTCTCGGGCATCGTCCTGCATCGCCTCAATCGCATGCTGAACGCGGGCGACGTGCCCTACGAAGCGGCGATGGTGATCGGCGCGATGGTCGACCTCGTGAAGGAAGTCGACCCGATGTTCTTCGAGAAGATCGGCTTCGAGACGTTCGAGCGCGACACGCTTCCGGAAATGGCGTTCCCGACGCCGCGATCATCGGGCGATGCATTCGCGGCGGAATTCGATCGCCGTCTCGGCGGCCGCGTCTCGCGGCTGCGCGACTGGTCGGCCGGCGCCGAGCGCGTCGTCGCCGATGCGCTGCGCGCCACGTTCGGGCTGACCACCGCGGAGATGTCCGACGAGGAAGCGATCGAGCGGGTCATGAATCCCGCGAAGAACAAGTACCGCGTCGACATGCTCGATGTCGCGTATCACTCGCCGATGATGCGCGCGCTCAACCACGCCAGCTACGTGTTCGAGAAGCGTCTGAGCCACACCGCGGATTCGCAGGATCAGCGGCATCGCATGGTGCCGGCGTCGCGCCCGCTGATGACGCTCGCCGACACGACCGCGCCCGACTACATCACGCCGCGCCTGATCAGGCAGAATCCCGCCGCGCAGGCGGTCTACGAGCAGGCGATGACCGATGCGTGGACGGCGAAGAACCGGCTGCTGGCGCTCGGCGTGCCGCTCGAGCACGCGCTCTACATCCTGCCGAACGCCAAGGCGTTGCGCCTGGTCGAGTCCGGATCCTTCATCGCGCTGCAGCACAAGTGGACGCTGCGGACGTGTTTCAACGCGCAGGAGGAAATCTACCTCGCGTCGATGGACGAAATCGGCCAGGTGAAGGAGATTCATCCGCTGCTCGGCCGCCATCTCGGCCCGCCCTGCGTGCTGCGCAACAAGATCGTGTCGCCGCGATGCACGGAAGGCACGCACTTCTGCGGCGTGCCGGTCTGGAATTCATTCCCCAACGCCGTACGTCGTCTATAGCGTGACGCCGATCCTTCCCTGGATCGCTCACATCTATACGGCGACGGGCGCCGTCCTTGCGCTTCTCGCCACCGGCATGGCGTTCGCCCACAACTTCCGCGCCGTCTTCCTCTATTTCGTCGTCGCCACTTTCGTCGATTCCACCGACGGCTTGCTGGCGCGCGCATTGAAAGTGAAGGAGCGCCTGCCGAATTTCGATGGCGCAAAGCTCGACGACATCGTCGATTACCTGATGTACGCGTTTATCCCGGCGCTGGTCGTGTGGCAGGCGGACCTGGTGCCGTCCGCTTTTCCGATCTGCGCAGCGATCGTGCTGTCGAGCGCGTACGGCTTCGCGCAGGCCGACGCTAAGATCGCATCGACCGATTACTTCTTCACCGGCTTCCCCTCGTACTGGAACATCGTCGTCGCCTATCTCTACCTGCTGCAGTGGTCGCAACGCACCAACGCGATCATCCTGGCGACGCTTGCGGTGCTCGTGTTCGTGCCGATTCGCTACGTCTATCCATCCCGGACGACAGCGCTCAAGTGGCCGACGCTGGTGCTGGGTACGATGTGGGCGATTCTTTTCACCTGGATCATCTGGCGGCTGCCGGCGCTTGATGGTCCCTGGACGCTGCTCTCGTTGATTTTCCCGGCCTACTATTTCGCGCTGTCGCTGTGGCTTCACGCCGGCGGGCCCGCCGGCAAGAAAACATGACGCCGCTCGTAATTATCTTCGTCACCGTCTTCATTGACCTGCTCGGCTTCGGCATCATCATTCCGCTGCTGCCGTTCTACGCCGAGTCGTTTCACGCGTCCGCGTTTGCGATCGGATTGCTCGGCACCAGCTTCTCGTTGATGCAGTTCATTTTTTCGCCGGTCTGGGGGCGCTGGTCGGACAAGGTCGGGCGAAAGCCGATCATCCTCGTCGGCCTGATGGGATCCTGCCTCTCGTATCTTGGCCTCGCGGTGTCGACGTCGCTGGCCATGCTGTTCGTCGCGCGCATCGTTGGCGGCATCGCCGGCGCGCACATTCCAACCGCGCAGGCCTACATCGCCGACGTTACGACGCCGGAGAATCGCGCCAAGGGCATGGGCATGGTTGGCGCGGCATTCGGCCTCGGCTTCATTTTCGGCCCCGCGATCGGCGGCGTGCTGACGCGCTTCGGTCCCTCGACACCGATGTGGTTTGCCTCGGTGCTCTGCCTGAGCAACTTCATTGCCGCCTGGTTCCTGCTGCCCGAATCGCGGACGGTCAACGCGTCGACGAGAAGCCTCGGCCGCATGGAAGCGTTCCGTCATGCGGCGAAGCAGCCCACCCTGTTGCTGTTGCTGTCGCTCTTCTTCCTGGTCACGCTGGCATTCTCCGGCTTCGAGGCGACTTTCGCGATCTTCAGCGAGGCGAGATTCGGTTTCACGGCGTCGACGATCGGGTTCGTGTTCGCGTTCATCGGCGTCGTGCTCGCGACGGTACAAGGCGTGCTCGTTGGCAAGGTCGTGAAAGTGATCAGCGAGCGGCGCTTGATTCCGCTCGCCATCTTCGCCATCGCGCTCGGCATCGGCCTGATTCCCTTTGTCTGGAACGTGCCGACGCTCCTCGGCGCGCTTGGCGTGCTCGCGATCGGCATGGGCTTCAACAATCCGTCGCTCACGTCGATGGTGTCGCGGCTGGCCGATCCAAACGATCAGGGCGGCATCCTTGGCCTGGCGGCGTCGCTCGGCAGCCTCGGGCGGGTGGTTGGTCCCGCACTCGGCGGGTATTTGTACGACGCCTACGGCATGACCACGCCGTACCTGACCGCGGCGGCGTTGATGCTCTTTGCGTTCTCGGTGTCCTTCGTCGGGCTGCGGCGCGCGGAATGAATCCGAAGTTCCTGCACGCCGCCAACCCGGGGCCGATGACCGGAGAAGGGAACTGGACCTACCTGATTGGCGATCGCCATCCGGTGCTGATCGACGCGGGCGTCGGCAATGCGTCCCACCTCGATGCGATCGCGGCTGCGGCGCCGCGTGGTCCCTCGCTCGTGCTCGTCACTCATGCGCACAGCGATCACGTGTCCGGCGCGCCGGCGATTCACGCGCGATGGCCCGCGGCCGAGTTCAAGAAATACCGTTGGCCATCAAGAACTGGAAACCGGGAACTGGGAACTGATTCCGGTGTCCGATGGATCTGGCTCGAGGACGGATCGATCGTCGAGACCGACGACGGACCGTTGTTGGTGCTCCACACGCCGGGACACTCTCCGGATCACGTGACGTTCTGGCACGCCGGCTCGCGCACGCTGTTTGTGGGCGACATGCTCGTCCAGGGCAGCACGGTGGTCATTCCGGCCTCACACGGCGGCAGCCTTGCCGCTTACCTGCGATCGCTCGAGCGCATGCTGCAGCTCAATCCGGCGCGCGCGTTACCGGCGCATGGTCCGGTCATCGACGATCCAGCCGCGCTGATTCACAAGTACATCGAGCATCGCGCCGATCGCGAAAAGCAGGTACTCGGTTCGCTGGCCGATGGCGTGTCCACCGTTGAGTCGATCACCGCCGCGATCTATCCGTCGCTCACCGACGCACTGGTGCCGATGGCGCGCGAGAGCGTGCTCGCCCACTTGCAGAAGCTCGAAGGCGAGGGCAAAGTCTCGCGCGACGGGGAGAGATGGATCATCGCCTGACTTGATTAATGTACATTGTCTGTGTACATTATACAAATGGCTGCCGCGCCACTTGTCTCCATCGACCTCGGCTCTCCCACGCCCGCCTACCGTCAGATCGCCAGCGACCTGCGGCGTCATCTCGTCGAAGAGCGGCTCAAGCCCGGCGACCTGTTGCCGCCGATTCGCCAGCTCGCGCTCGATCTCGGCGTCCACTTCAACACCGTGGCGATCGCGTACCGCATGCTCGCTGACGAGGGCTGGCTCGAGCTGAAGCGGCGGCGCGGCGCCGTGGTCATCGCCCGCGACGCGCCGCGAGCGATGGATCGCAATCGCGTCGACCAGTTGTTGCAGCAGCTCTCGCACACCGCCGCCGAATTGCGCAGCGCCGGCATGAGCGCGCGGCAGATCTCGGCGGCGCTGCAACGCATCGCGCAAGGAGCAAAACCATGACGTCCGAATCGTGGCCCCTGCTGTTCATCATCGCGTTTCACGGCCTGCTCTTTCACGCCATGCCGCGCTTCAGCCGTCCCGGCATCCTCTTCGCGGCGACGGTGCCAGAGGCGTTCGTGTCGGGGGCCGGCCGCACGCTCGTGTCGCGCTACCGAGCCATCGTCTGGAGTGGCGCCGCACTCGCGCTCGGGGTCGTGCTGCTGTTCCCGGCCGCGCTCGATCCCGAAGCCCAGGGGTTTCTCTACCTTGGTGCGGTCGCGGGCAACCTGATCGTCGGCATCTCCGCGTGGCTGTGGGCATACCGGCGAGCGCATGCGCATGCCGTTGCCCACTCCGAGATACGCGTGGCCTCACTCGTTCCTCGCGACACCTCGCTGCCGGGCGGCGCGCTCTTCGCCAGCGGACCCGTTTTCATGCTGCTGATCACCGCGGTGCTCGTGGCAACGCACCGGGACCAGATTCCGGAAGGCATGGGCATCACAGGACCACCGGCCCTGCTGGCGTTTGGCGTTTTCTACGTCGCGATGATGCTGGCGATGGCGGTGTCCATGTCGCGGCGGACGCGTCAGATCGCGGTGGAAGGCATGGCCGTGGCGGTCGAGCAGCGGTTTCGGCGCCTGAATGTGTTCGTGCTCGTGCTGGCCGCCTATGGTGTGGCGATGATGGTGTCGACGGCCATACTCGAATCGATTCCCGCTCTCGGTGTGAGGCTCGGCGAGAGAATCGCCTTCATCGTGCTGCCGCTGATGCTGTTCAACCTCGCGATTGCACTCTGGATGTTCCGGGTCGGCCAGGGCGGGCACCGAGCGATCGCTGCAAGCGCGCGGCCCGAGACATGGGGGGACGCCACGCCGGACGCCGCCTGGAAAGTTGGCGGCCTGTTCTATTTCAACCCGAGCGATCCGGCCATCTGGGTTGAGAAGCGAATCGGCGTTGGCTACACGCTCAACATCGGCAATCGGAGCGCGTGGTTGCTGATCGGCATAGCGCTCCTGCCGATGATCGCCGCGCCGTTGCTCTTTCTCCTGAAAGGAGGCTGATTCTAGCTCGAAGGATATACTTGTGGCCCCCACATGCAGCGCAGGATTGGCATCGCCGCCGCGGCGTTCCTGATTGGCTACGCCGCACTGTCGGTGGCGACGGGCCAGCGTCTCGCCGCGCTTGGCGATATCGCGCAACTGATACCGCCATTCGCGTTCGCCGCCGTCACGTTGTGGCTGGCGGAGAAGAGCCGCGGCCAGGTCCGCGTGTTCTGGAACATCAATGCCGCCCACGGAATCCTGTGGGGCTCAGGCCAGGCGCTCTGGACTTACATCAATCTGCTCGGCGACGGCGTGCCGGTGGTGTCGCCGACTGATCCGATATTTTTCATTTCGAGCATTCCATTCGCGGCGGCTCTGTACGGGCGGCCTGAGCGCGATCGCCCGCGCTGGCTCTTCGACATCGTCGTGCTCGACCTCATTCTGATCGCGCTGTTTGGCGCGTTCGTCTACACCTACTTCGTCGTCACGATCACCGTGACCGATGGCGCGATGGAGCTCTACGACGCGAACTTCCGGCAATTGCAGAACGCGAAGAACCTGCTGCTGGCGTTGTGGGCAATGTGGGTGTGGCGGACGGCGCGATCGGCGCCGTGGCGGCGCATGCTCGGCATCTACGCCGCGGGGCTCGCCGCGATCTTCGCCGGCGGCGTCATCAGCGATGCCGTCGATCCGGCCGGCACGCTGACGACCGGCAGCCTCTGGGACATGGTGTTCATGGCGCCGTACGCGGTGCTGCTCCTTTCGGCGGCCGCGGCCTACGACGCGAAGTTGTTCGAGCCCGAAGACGAGGCGCCGCCGCTCTCGACGCTGCCGATGGTGTCGTTGATTGCGATCGGCCTCCTGATCGCCATTCCGGTGATCGACGAAGTGGCGCGCCGGCTGCTCACTGTGTCTCCGGACATCGAGATGCTGCGCACGCGCGTGGCGCTCACGTGGATGATCCCGTTCGGCGTCGTCGTGGTCGCGCGCGAGTTCCTGTCGAGGCGCGCGCTGATTCGCGCCGGGCAGGATCTGGCCTCCACCAAGCAGCAGCTGGTGCAGCGCGAGAAGCTCGCGGCCGTCGGCCAGCTCGTCTCCGGCGTCGCGCACGAGTTGAACAATCCGCTGCAGGGCGTGCTCGGCTACGCGGAGCTGATGCTGGCGAGCAAGCCCGCCGCGCTCGAGAACGAGGAGCTGCGCGCGATTCGCGACAACGCCAACCGCGCCGCGGGCATTGTCCGCAACCTCCTGACCTTCGCCGGCAGCGGCACGTCCGCGCGCGGCTGGCAGCAGATCAACGTCGTGGTTCGCGACGCAATCGGCGCGCGGCAAGCGCGCCTGCAAACAGCCGCCATCGAGTTGAGACTCGACGCCGCCGATCGGTTGCCACTCGTCTACATCGATTCGGGCCGCCTCCAGGACGTGATCGTCAACCTGATCGAGAACGCGGAGGCGGCGATCGCGGCTCGGCGCGACGGCAAGTCGTTCAGCAACGCGATTCCTACGTCGGCTCCCGGCGAAATCAGGATCGCCACGCGCATGCAGGCCGATCCCGATCGGATCTTCGTCGATGTCGTCGATAACGGCAGCGGGTTGAAGCGGGAAGACCTGACGCGGATTTTCGATCCCTTCTTCACGACCCGCGAGACCGGGCAGGGGACCGGCCTGGGTCTCTCGGTGTGTTACGGCATCGTTCGCGAGCACGGCGGCCAGATCACCGCAAAGAATGGCGCCGTCGGCGGCGCCGTCTTCACGATCGAGCTGCCGGTCACGGCGGAATCGCTGATGGTCCAGTCCGCGGCCGCGGCCGGGATTGTGCCGGCGCCGGCCGAGCCGCGCGCGGCCGCATCCGCGCCGTCACGCGCCGCGGTGCCGCCGCGTGCCGCCGAAGCGCCGCCACGACGCAAGAAGGCACTGGTCGTGGACGATGAAGAGTCGAATGCGGCGCTGGTGCGTCGAGTGCTCGCCGGCGCCGGCTACGATGTCGAGAGCACGACGCTGTCGCGGCGCGCGCTCGTGATGATCGAGCGGACCGCCTACGACGCCGTCATTGCCGACGTGAAAATGCCCGAGCTCAGCGGCCAGGAGTTATACGGCCGCGCCTGCCAGATCCGTCCCGAAATGACGGGCCGGTTCATTTTCATCACCGGCGACATCGACGGCCAGGATACGCGTCAGTTTCTCGATGAGTCCCGCTGCAGTTACTTCATGAAGCCCTTCAACCTCGAGCGTTTGACCTCCGCGGTTGACATGCTGACGGGCGCTCGATCTCCGGATACGATGTCGTGAAGGCTGTTTGTGAATCCCGATCCCCGATCCCCAATCCCTGATCCCCGATATGGATAAAGTAGTCGACTTCATCAACGTGAACCGCGATCGCTACATCGACGAGATGAAGCGCTACCTCGCGATCCCCAGCATCAGCGCCCTGCCGGAGCACAAGGGCGACGTCCGCAAGTGCGCCGAGTGGACGCGCGACGAAATGACCCGCATCGGGCTCAAGAACTGCCGGCTCGAGGAAACGCCCGGGCATCCGGTGGTCTACGGCGAGTGGCTCGGCGCGCCCGGCGCGCCGACGATTCTGTTCTACGGCCACTACGACGTGCAGCCGGTGGATCCGCTGCACCTGTGGACCTCGCCGCCGTTCGAAGCGACGATTCGCGACGGCGAAATCTACGCGCGCGGCTCGGCCGACGACAAGGGCCAGGTGTTCATGCACTTCAAGGCCGTCGAAGCGCACTTGAAGCAGAACGGCAACCTGCCGGTGAACATGAAGTTCCTCATCGAAGGCGAAGAGGAAGTCGGCAGCGAGAACCTCGATAACTTCATCAAGGGCCACAAGGATCTGCTGAAGGCCGACGTGGTGGTGATCTCTGATTCGCCGATGTTCGATCGCGGCATTCCCTCGATCTGTTACGGCTTGCGCGGCCTGACCTACTTCCAGATCGATCTCCGCGGCAGCAAGTCGGATCTCCATTCCGGATCCTTCGGCGGCGCGGTTGCGAATCCCGCGATGGTGCTCGCGCAAGTGCTGACGCAGATGAAGGACAAGAGCGGCAAGATCAAGATCGACGGCTTCTACGACGACGTCGTGGAGCTCAGGCCCGAAGAGCGCGCCGAGTGGGAGAAGCTGCCGTTCAACGAGAAGAAATACAAGCAGGAGCTGGGCGCGCCGAAACTTTTCGGCGAGAGCGGCTTTACGACGCTCGAGCGCGTCTGGGCGAGGCCGACGTTCGAGGTGAATGGCCTGCTGTCTGGATTCACGGGTGAAGGCGCGAAGACCGTGCTGCCGGCCGTGGCGATGGCCAAGGTCAGCATGCGCCTGGTGCCGAACCAGGATCCGAAGAAGATCGGCGACCTGTTCGAAGAGTACCTGAAGAAGGTGACGCCGAAGACCGTGGAGCTCAAGATCACGCGCATGCACGGCGGCAAACCGTGGATGACGGCGTTCGATAATCCATACGTGCAGGCCGCCGGCCGCGCCATCGAACAGGGCTTCGGCCAGCGCCCGGTGTTCAATCGCGAAGGCGGATCGATTCCGGTGGTCTCGACCTTCCAGGAAGAGCTCGGCCTGCCATGCGTGCTGTTCGGCATCGGCCTGCCGGACGAAAACGCGCACGCTCCCGACGAGAAGCTCGATCTCGGCAACTTCCACGGCGGCGTAATCGCGTCCGCATATCTTTACCGTGAGATCGGGGCGCTCAAGAACTAGCCGTGAGCGCTTCGCTGACCGACCGCCAGGAGATGTGGAAGCACGTGCTTCTCTACGGTGTCGTCGGCGGCGTGCTGATCGCGATTCTCAAGCTGACTGAGTATCGCTACCTTATCGTTCAACACTCGCTCGAGATCTACGGCGGCATCGTGGCCGCGATCTTTGCCGCGGTCGGCATCTGGCTCGGGCGCAAGCTGACCCGCAACACCGAAACCGTGGTCGTGAAAGAGGTCCTGGTGCCGGCGCCATCGGAATTCGTGCGCGATCAGGGCAAGGTCGAGTCCCTCGGCATCACGCCTCGCGAGCTGGAAATCCTCGAGCTCATTGCGCAAGGCCTCAGCAACAAGGAGATCGCCGACCGCGTCTTCGTCAGCGAAAACACGGTGAAAACGCATTCGAGCCGCGTGTTCGACAAGCTCGGCGCGCGCCGCCGCACCCAGGCCGTGCAATTGGGCAAGGATCTCCGCCTCATTCCGTAAACTTTCGGGTGATTCTTCGCCACAAACGGGAAAATCATCCTTTCGCATGACGCGCCATCCCCGATCCGGGTGGTCGAATCGGACAGGTTCAACCACCAAGGAGCTTGCGATGAAAAAAGTTGTACTGACGTTCGGGCTGATCGGCGGCGGGATTCTGTCGGTGATGATGATGGTCGCCCTCGCGTTCAAGGAGCAAATCGGTTTCGACCGCGGCGTCTACGTGGGCTACACCACGATGGTGCTGGCCTTCCTGATGGTGTATTTCGGCGTCCAGTCCTATCGCGACAACGCTGCCGGCGGCAGCGTCACGTTCGGCCGGGCATTCGTGGTGGGCGGTCTGATCTCTCTCGTGATCATGGCGTGCTACGTCGCGATCTGGGAGGTCGTCTATTACAACTTCATGCCCGACTATCTTGCCGACTACACCGCGTACGCACTGGAGCAGGCCAGGCAATCCGGCAAGAGCGCGGCGGAGATCGCGGCGCAGGCGAAGGAGATGCAGGAATTCAGCGAGATGTACAAGAACCCGCTCGTCAACATCGCCTTCACGCTGCTCGAGCCGCTGCCGGTCGCCGTCGTGTTCACGCTCTTGACCGCGGGGATCATGAGCCGCAAGCGCTCGCCGCAAGGGAAGACTGCCGCCGCCGTCCTGTGACGGAGCGTCCGCCTTCGCCTATGGGCTACGGCGCGACAAATGCTAGGATGCGGGCCCGTATGGGCGATCCTGCAGCCGTGACTCGCCGGGAATTCCTGTCGGTAGGCGCCGTGGCAGTGGCCGGAGGTTTCAAGGTGTCTGCGCAGCCAATGTCTTCAGTGAAAGCGCTCGTCTTCGACACCTTCGGCACCGTCGTCGACTGGCGCTCATCGATCGCGAAGGAAATCGACGACCTCGCGAAACGAAAAGGCTTCACCGTCGACGGCGCGAAGTTCGCCGATGCGTGGCGCGGCGGCTACGGCCCGAGCATGAATCGCGTCCGCACCGGCGAGCTGCCGTGGACCGTGCTCGACGACCTGCATCGGATGATCCTCGACAAGATCCTCGTCGACTTCAACATCACCGGCCTCTCCGCCGCCGAGACCGACGCGCTCAATCGCGCGTGGCATCGCCTGAAGCCGTGGCCGGACGCCGTTGGCGGGCTCACGCGGCTGAAGAAGAAGTTCACGATCGCGCCGTTGTCGAATGGCAACATCGCCCTGATGACCGCGATGGCCAAGCATTCCGGATTGCCGTGGGACTGCATTCTCGGCGCCGAGCTGGTTCGTCATTACAAGCCCGATCGCGAGGTCTATCTGTCCGCGGCGGCGTTTCTCGATCTCGAGCCCGGCGAAGTGATGATGGTTGCGGCGCACCTCGGCGATCTGCGCGCCGCCAAGGCACTCGGGTTGAAGACAGCATTTGTGGTGCGGCCGCTCGAATACGGACCGAACGGCAAGCCCGATTTGAAAGCGGATGCATCGATCGCCGATCTGTCGGCGAAAGACTTCAACGATCTCGCTGCGCAAATGGGCGCCTGATTACTTCGCGCCTTCTTTCAGAAACGCCACCAGCGGCGGCAGCGTCTTCGCGGCATCTTCCATGTGCGGCACGTGGCCGAGTCCTGGAATCAGGTGCAGCTTGCCGTTGCCGTTTGGAATCTGATCGACGAGGTACTTCATTCGATCCTGAAAGTTCTTCGGCGTTCCGGCCAGCATGTCTTCCGCGCCGCCGAAGGCGAGCGTCGGCGCCTTGATGTTCGGCCAGTCGTAGACGACCGGATCGGCATAGTTCACGTTGTTGATCAGCGTCTGCACCATCGCCAGCCGCGGCCAGTCCGCGCCGAGCGTCCACGAGTAGCGGATCTTCGCGTAGTTTTCGAAGTCCGCGTTCCACGCCGCCGGATTGTGCGCGACGTAGCGCATCAGGCTCGCGCGAATGCCCTGGTAGTTTGCATTGAGCGCGTTCTTGTACTGCTCGTCGATGCTGCCCGCGGCCCGTCCGAAGCGGCCATCTGTGAGGCCGATCGGGTTGTAGATGACCAGCCGCTCGGTGACGTCGGGGTACTGCGTCGCAAAGCGCGCCGCGAGCATGCCGCCCATCGAGTGACCGACGATCATCGCCTTGTCGATCTTCAGGCTCTGCAGGATCGCGCGCGAGTTGCGCGCCATGTCGTTGAAGCTGTAGGGAATGATCGGCTTCGACGATCGGCCGTAGCCGATCTGATCCGGCACGATCACGCGGAAGCCTTCCTTGCGCAGTGCATCGATGATGTTGCCGAAGTAGAAGCCGGCGAAGTTGTTGCCGTGGAAGATCATCACGGTGTGGCCGTTCGGCGTTCCCTGCGGCGCCACATCCATGTACGACATCCGCACGTCCTGGCCATACAGCGTGAGCGGCAGGTACGACGAGGGAAACGGATACGGACACTCCTCGCACGTGATGCTGCCGGGTTTGACGTCCGTTGGTGTCGGCACCGCGGGGCGTTGCGTCTGAGCGGTTGCCGTCGTCGTGACGAGCATCAGCGCGACGATCATCAATGGCACAGCGTTGATCATGGTGAGAGATTCTATTCAACCGGCAAAGAGCTCGTCGAGAAATGTTTGGAGCGCGCCG
>Ga0207428_10000134_pt1 | contig 99640 bp, 98 predicted proteins | sample RhiMethybrSRZTD1_FD_187600 | JGI IMG/M metagenome (GOLD analysis project Ga0207428, IMG submission 187600) | Populus rhizosphere microbial communities from Tennessee, USA - Rhizosphere MetaG P. TD hybrid SRZTD1 (SPAdes) (version 3) | ecosystem: Host-associated > Plants > Roots > Rhizosphere >... | reverse complement strand
CCATCACCGCGTCGTAGGTATCCCTGCGCGCCCAGTCGCGCTGCCATTCCAGCAGCACCTGCTGCCAGGTCACCGGAACCACGCCGGCCTGGATCATGCGCTGCATCGCCATGTCATGCGCCTCTTTCGAGGTGCCGCCCGAGGCATCCGACACCATGTAGATCTCGTACCCGCCCTCGAGCATGGCGCAGAGCGCGAAGGTATTGTTGCAGACCTCGGTCCAGAGACCGGAGACCACGACTTTCTTGCGACCGGCGGCGGCGAGCGAATCACGCACCTTCTTGTCGTCCCAGGAGTTCATGGATGTGCGCTCCAGGACCTTCGCGTCCGGAAACACGTCGAGCAACTCCGGGTAGGCGAACCCGGAAAAGCTTTCGGTCTCCACCGTCGTGATGGTGGTCGGGATGCGGAACACCTTCGCTGCCTTCGCAAGTCCGACCGTGTTGTTCTTCAACACCTGGCGGTCGATCGATTGGACGCCAAAAGCCATCTGCGGCTGATGGTCGATGAAAATGATCTGCGAATTCTGCGGCGTCAGCACTTCGAGCTTGGTCTGTGTCATGGATGACTCCCTTGTTTTCCGATGAGTGAAAAATGGCGGGGTGCCATCAGAGAAAACACCCCGACCAAAGTGTGAGTTAGATCGCGTCGACGAGAACCAGTTCAGACTCGTCGAGCGCGGTGACCCGGATCATGGATTCGTTCCGGATCGCGGCTCCGTCGCGCGCGTTGATGCGGACGCCGTTGACCTCGACCGAGCCTTTCGCCGGAACGAGATAGCCATGGCGGTCCGCGCCCAGCGCGTACTCGGCGGTTTCACCGGCCTTGAGCGTCGCACCTAGCACCCGCGCATCGGCACGGATCGGCAAGGCATCGACATCGCTCTCGAATCCGCTGGCAAGCGTCACGAAGCCGCCGGACCGGCCCGCTTTCGGAAACGGCTTGGCACCCCAGGCGGGCGCGCCGCTCTGCCGGTTGGGCAGGATCCAGATCTGGAAGATCCGCGTGGTGTCGGGCTCCAGATTGTATTCCGAATGCCGGATGCCGCTACCGGCGCTCATCACCTGGACATCGCCCGCCGTGGTGCGGCCCTGATTGCCCTGGCTGTCCTTGTGGCTGATGGCACCTTCGCGCACATAGGTGATGATCTCCATGTCCGCGTGGGCATGCGGCGGGAAGCCGGAATTGGCGGCGATGGTGTCGTCGTTCCACACGCGCAGCGCCCCCCAGCCCATGCGCTTCGGATCGTGATAGTCCGCGAATGAGAAATGATGCTTGGCGTCCAGCCAGCCATGGTTGGCGCCGCCAAGGGTTTCAAAGGGTCTGCGTTCGATCATTTGGTCCTCTCGTGAGCCGCCTTGCGCGGCCGTTCGTCTCGTCTGGGATTGACATGGGGCCTCGCGAGACTTACGAAAATAGAAAAGATAGAAACCCATCGTTTCCATTTGATGTCACGACTGCCCGATTTCGAAGCCTGGGCGATTTTCGCCAAGGTCGCCTATACCGGCTCGTTCTCACGAGCCGCGGACGAACTCGGCCTCTCCAAGGCGACTGCCTCCAAAGCGGTCACCCGTCTGGAGCAGAAGCTGGGCGCCCCCCTGTTCCATCGCACCTCGCGACGCCTCTCCTTGACCGAAGGTGGCCGGGCGGCGCTTGAGCGCGCCGAGCGCATCCTGGCCGAAGGCGAGGCCGTTGAAGCCGAAGCGCGCGCCCAGTCGGCAACGCCGCGCGGCCTGGTACGCATGGCGGCGCCCATGTCGTTCGGCATCGCCCACGTCGCGCCGGCGCTGCCCGACTTCTTCGCGCTTTATCCCGATATCAGCGTCGAGCTCGAATTCAGCGACCAGCGCGTCGATCTGGTCAGCGGGAATTTCGATTTGGCGCTGCGCATCGCCAGCCTGGCCGATTCATCGCTGATTGCCCGGCGGCTGTGCCAGGTGCGCGTCCTGCTGGTGGGCTCGCCCGACTATTTCAAACGCCACGGCCGCCCGAAGCATCCCAAGGACCTGGGCGCACATCGTGCCTTGTTCTACACGCTCTCTGGATCGCGCGACGCCTGGCGGTTCCTGCACCAGCGGCACGGCGAATATACCATCAGCGTGCCGAGCGTGCTACGCGTCAACAATGCCGACGCGCTGATGCCGGCGCTGCTGGCGGGGCTTGGCCTCGCCCTGCAGCCCGAGTTCCTGGTCTGGCGCGAACTGGCGAGCGGCGAGTTGGAGACTGCGATGCCGGATTGGTCGCCACCGCCTATCGCACTGCATCTGGTGACGCCGCCCAGCGCGATCCGCCCGGCACGGGTCCAGGTGCTGATGGATTTTCTGTCGCAACGTTTTCCGATCGCGCCGTGGGCCGCGCAGCCGAAGCTGTGAACGCCTACTTCTGCCCCGCGCGGAACGAGTTGGCCGGATAGACGCCGAGGATGCGCACCTCGCGCGAGAAGAAGCTCAGCTCCTCCAGCGCCAGGCGCACCGGGCGCTGGTCGGGGTGGCCATCGATGTCGGCGTAGAATTGCGCGACGGTGAAATTGCCGTCGATCATGTAGCTTTCAAGCTTGGTGATGTTGACGCCGTTGGTGGCGAAGCCGCCCAGCGCCTTGTAGAGCGCGGCCGGCACCGACCGCACCCGGAACACGAAGCTGGTCACGATCGGCCCCTTGGCCGGATCGGGATCGATCGGATCGCGCGCCATGATGACCATGCGCGTGGTGTTGTGGTCGGCATCCTCGATATCGGTCGCCAGCACTTCGAGCCCGTAGATCTCCGCCGCCAGCGATGAGGCGATGGCGGCGATGCTCTTGTCGTTCTGCTCCGCGATCTCCGCCGCGGAACCCGCCGTATCGGCGCGCACGATCGGCTTCAACCCCTGCTGCTTGATATAGTTGCGGCATTGCGAGAGCGCCTGCACGTGGCTCCAGACCGACTTGAGGCCGGCGAGGGTCGCGCCCTTCGGCGCCATCAGGCAGTGATTCACGCGCTGGAAATGCTCGCCGATGATGTGCAAGCCGGCTTCGGGCAGCAGGTGATGGATATCCGCGACACGGCCCGCGAGCGAATTCTCGATCGGGATCATGGCAAGCCGCGCATCGTTGTTCTTCACCGCCGCGAACGCATCCTCGAAGCTGGCGCAAGGCAGGGTCGTCATCGAAGAAAACGCGGCGCGGCAAGCCAGGTCGGAATAGGCGCCGGGCAGGCCCTGGAACGCGATGGTGTTGTCGGATTTGCTCGCCACTGTCCGCGCTTTCAAGTTCGGGGAATCATCGCGTCGATTGGGCGAGGATCGCCCGTGCGCGCTCGAGTTCGGCCGGAGTATCGACACCCAGCGGAAGCGTGTCAACGAGCGCCACGTCGATGCGCATGCCGGCCTCCAGCGCGCGCAACTGCTCGAGCTTCTCGCGCCGCTCCAGCAAGCCCGGCGGCAGCGCCACGAACCGTTCCAGCGCCGCGCGCCGATACGCATAGATGCCGATGTGATGATAGTGCGGCCCTTCATTCGCCGGCACGGTGGCACGGCTGAAATAGAGCGCGCGCGCGATGGCCTTGCCCGCCTCGAACGCCGCCACCGCCTTCACCACGTTGGGGTCGGTGCGCTCGTCCTCGCGTGCGATCACCACCGCCAGGGTCGCGATATCGACCGCGTCATCCGCGAGCGGATCGACCACGCGCCGGATCATGGCGGGATCGATGGTCGGCAGATCGCCCTGCAGATTGACGATGGCATCGTGCCGGCTGCCGGGATCGATCTTGCGCAGCGCTTCGAAGATGCGGTCGGACCCGGACGGGTGATCGGGGTCGGTCAGCACCGCATTGCCGCCCGCCTTGGTGACGGCCTCGGCGATCTCCGGCTCGGCCGCCGCCACGCAGACCGGGCCCAGCCCCGCCTCCATCGCCCGGCGCCACACCTGCACGATCATCGGCTGGCCGCAAATGTCGGCCAGCGGCTTGCCCGGCAGGCGGACCGATTTCATGCGCGCGGGGATGAGGATGACCGGCGATCGCGGGCGTGCCATGGAAACCTTGCTCGAGGGCGAACTCAACCCCTGTCATCGCCCGTTTCATCCCGCCTTGGCAAGGCGCGACATTATGCCGCTCGAACGCCCGTGGCCGGCTCGCTCAAGCATCCGGAATGCCTGAAGAAATTCGCGCTTTCCTGGAAAGCGACGCGGTGATAGCCCGCATTGGACAGGCCAAGGCAAAGCCGTTAAATTCGCGCCCGAAATCGGCCCGAGCGTGGCCGGGGGTCTTCGAGAGAGTTACCTTAAGTCCGGGGCAAGCGGTTTGGAGAATCTCGTCCAGCGGAGGTGGTTTGCCTCAACCGCGATGGACGATCCGGACGCCGTTCGAGCGAAGGGTTGAGTGATGTCGTCATTGGAAGGCAACAAGATCGCCGCCGCTATTTTGGTGGGCGGCATGATCACCTTGAGCGTCGGGATCCTCACCGACTTCATCTATCGGCCGCATCACGCGGCGGAAGCCGCGCACGAAGGCGGCGCAGAGGGCGGCGCGGCACCGGCCGCCAAGCCTGCGCCGCTTGAACCGGTCCTGGGACTCATCGCCAAGGCCGACGCCGCCAAGGGCGAGACCATCGCCAAGAAGTGCCAGACCTGCCATTCCTTCGACGCCGCCGGCACCAACAAGGTCGGCCCGGGCCTCTATGGCGTGATCGGGCGCATGGCCGGGACGCATCCGGGCTTCACTTATTCCGACGCCATGAAGAACCATGGCAAGCCCTGGACTTTCGCGGACCTTAATCACTTCCTGGCCAGCCCGAAGACCTTCGTCCCGGGCACCAAGATGAGCTTCCCCGGCTTGCCGAAGGTGCAAGAGCGCGCCGACCTGCTGGCCTGGCTCGACAAGCAGTCCGCCAGCCCGGCGCCGCTGCCGACGCCGGACGAGATCGCCGCCGAAGAGGCCGCGCTCAAGCAGGCAGCGCCCGCCGAAGGTGCCGCCCCCGCGGAAGGCGCCGCCCCTGCCGAAGGCGCGGCTGCTCCGGCCGAAGGTGCGGCCCCGGCGCAAGGCGAACAGGCGGCGGCAGCCGCGCCGGCCGGCAATGAAAACGCGGTCGCGATGATCGCCAGTGCCGATCCGGCCAAGGGCGAGAAGATCGCCGCCAAGTGCAAGGCCTGCCACGATCTGACCCAGGCGCAGAAGAACAAGGTCGGCCCGCATCTGTGGGGCGTCATCGGGCGCAATCACGCGGAGGTCGCCGACTTCGCCTATTCCGATGTGATGAAGGGCATGGCGGGCAAGCCCTGGACCTTCGAGGATCTGGACCATTTCCTGACCAAGCCGAAGGAATACGCGCCGGGCACCAAGATGAGCTTCCCCGGTCTGCCGAAGGCCGAGGACCGCGCGGCGCTGCTGCGCTGGCTGCGCGACCAGAGCGATTCGCCCGTTCCACTGCCGCAATAGACTTGGGCCAGGTTCAACAGGACTTCATCGATCTCGCGAGCCGGCTGGCCGATGCCAGCCGGCCGATCCTGCGTTCCTACTACCGGCGCAAGATCGACGTCGACATCAAGTCGGACGCTTCCCCGGTGACGCAGGCCGACCGCGAGGCCGAGGCAGCGATCCGCATGCTGATCAACGCGACCTTTCCCGAGCATGGCATTTTCGGCGAGGAGTTCGGCAAGGAGCGTGCGGATGCCGAATATGTCTGGGTGCTGGATCCGCTGGACGGCACCCGCGCCTTTGTCACCGGCCGCCCGACCTTCGGCACGCTGATCGCGCTGACCCGCAACAATGCGCCGCTGCTCGGCGTCATCGACATGCCGGTGCTGGGCGATCGCTGGATCGGCGCCATCGGCCGACCGACGACGCTGAATGGCGAACGCGTCACCGCGCGCCCCTGCGGCAAACTCGCCGAGGCCTATCTGTCCGCCTCCATCCCGCTGATGTTCGACACGCCGGAAAAGCGCGAGAAGTTCGAATCGGTGCAGGCCAAGGCGCGCTCCACCACCTTCGGCGGCGATTGCTACCAGTACGGCATGGTGGCGACCGGCTTTCTCGACATCGTGATCGAATGCAGCCTGGTCGAATACGACTACCTGGCGCTGACCCCGATCATCGAAGGCGCCGGTGGCAGGATCACCGATTGGCACGGAAACGGCCTCAAAATGGGCTCCGGCGACCGCGTCGTCGCGGTGGGCGATGCGCGCTTGCTGGATGAGGCGCTGCCGCTGCTCGCCGGGTGAACCGGCGCTTGGGCCCCTTGGGATTCCGCCTTTTTTCAGGCGCCAGATGAACTAGACTGCGGGCCGGTGTTAATAAGATCGGAGGATGCCGATCCATGAATTTGCGTCGCTGGTTTGCCCTTGCCCTCGTGCTCAGCCTGTCCGCCCTCCCGGGCGCGACCACCCAGGCACAAGAAGGTGGGACTAAAGTCCACGCCCTCACGCTCATGGACGCCCCCAAATACGGTCCTGATTTCAAACACCTTGACTATGTCAATCCGGATGCACTGAAGGGCGGCAGCGTCACCTACGGCGCGATCGGCACCTTCGACAGCTTCAATCCCTTCATCATCAAGGGCACGCCCGCCGGCCTCGGCGGCCTGTTCGAAACCCTGACCACCAGAACCGAAGACGATGATCCATCGGGTTACGGCCTGATCGCCGAAAGCATGGAGGTCGCGCCCGACAATTCGTGGATCATCTTCAATCTGCGTCCCGAAGCGCGCTGGCACGATGGCAAGCCGATTACGGCCGACGATGTCGTGTTCTCGTTCGACACGCTCAAGGAATTCAGCCCGCTCTATCACAACTACTATGCCAACGTGGTGAAGGGCGAGGCGCTCGACGAGCACCGCGTCAAGTTCACTTTCGACAGCGGCGGCAATCGCGAGCTGCCGGTGATTATGGGCGAGCTGCCCATCCTGCCGAAGCATTGGTGGGAGGGGCGCAAGTTCGACGAAGTCCTGCTTGAGCCGCCGCTCGGCAGCGGCGCTTACAAGCTCGGCAAATACGACCTCGGCCGTTCATACACGATGGAGCGCGTGCCCGACTATTGGGGCAAGGATCTGCCGATCAATGTCGGGACCGACAACTTCGACAGGGTGACCTACACCTACTACCGCGATCCGGAAGTTGCATTCGAAGCCTTCAAATCCGGCCGGATCGACTTCCGCAGCGAGAATTCCGCCAAGCGCTGGGCGACCCAGTACGACTTTCCTGCGGTCAAGGACGGTCGCGTGAAGAAGGACGTGATCCCTCACAAGCAGCCTGTCGGCATGCAGGGCTTCATCTTCAACACGCGTCGCGACTTCTTTTCCGACCGTAGGGTGCGCGAAGCGATTGGCTACGCGTTCGATTTTGAATGGTCGAACAAGACTCTGTTCTTCGGCCAATACACCCGTACGCGTTCCTATTATCAGAACTCTGAAATGGCGGCGACCGGAACACCGTCAGCGGAAGAGCTTGAGATCCTGAACCCTCTCAAGGGCCAAATCCCTGACGAAGTCTTTACCACCGAGTACAATCCGCCAAAGACGGATGGATCCGGCAACAATCGCGACAACCTCGGCAAGGCCGCCCAATTGCTCGACGACGCCGGCTGGAAGGTCGAAAACGGCAAGCGCGTGAAGGATGGCAAGCCCTTTGCTTTCGAGATCCTGCTCGATGACCAGGCCTTTGAGCGGATCATGCAGCCCTTCATACAAAACCTGCAACGCATCGGGATCACGGCGACCATGCGGACGCTGCAGGACGCCTCGCAATATGAGCAGCGCAGCGACGATTTCGACTTCGACATGGTGGTGGGCGGATGGGGCGAGACCCTGTCCCCCGGCAACGAGCAGCGCGAATTCTGGAGTTCGGCAGCCGCGGACGAGAAGGGCAGCCGGAACCTCGCCGGCATCAAGGATCCGGCGGTCGACAAGCTCGTCGATCTCATCATCCATACGCCGAGCCGAAAGGATCTGATCATCCGCTGCCGCGCGCTCGATCGCGTGCTGCAGTGGAACTACTTCGTGGTTCCGAACTTCCACCTCGCCGCCTTTCGCATCGCATACTGGGACAAGTTCTCGCAGCCAGCGAAGCGTCCGGATCCTCTCTTCAGCCCCGGAACCAGCGGCTGGTGGATCGATCCGCAGAAGGCGAAAACGATCGAAACGTTGAAGACCGCCCAGTCAGGAACGGCGGAGGCCCAGTCAGGAACGGCGGAGGCCCAGCCGCAGCAACCTGCCGCGCAGACGACGGAGCCGGCAGCGCCCGCCGCCACGGAACCCGCGCCGGCCGACCGTGGTCGGTCGCCCATCATCTATGGTGTCGCAGCGGTCGCCGTCGTCATCGTCGCGTACCTGCTCGGTCGCCGTCGGCGCAAGACCTAGAGCCGGCGGCGACCGTACCCCATGATCGCATACATCATCCGACGCTTGCTGCTGATCATCCCGACCCTGTTCGGGATCATGGTGCTCAACTTCGCCATTGTTCAGTTCGCGCCCGGCGGACCGGTCGAACAGACGCTCGCGAACATCAAGGGCTCTGCAAGTCCGGCGACGAACGCCATCACGGGCAACCAGTCGGATCTGATCCGTTCGCAGACCAAGGACGTCACCAGCTCCCGCGAGGTCACGAAGTATCGGGGCGCGCGTGGACTGGATCCCGAGCTCGTCAAGCGGATCGAGAAGATGTACGGCTTCGACAAGCCGCCGACCGAGCGCTTCTGGATGATGATAAAGGACTATGCGACGTTTGATTTCGGCCAGAGTTTCTTCAAAGGACGGCCGGTCATCGATCTGATCCTGGACAAAATGCCGGTCTCCATTTCGCTCGGCCTATGGACGACGCTGATCGTCTATCTGGTGTCGATCCCGCTCGGCATCGCCAAAGCCGTGCGCGACGGCGCGCCATTCGATGTGTGGAGCAGCACAATCATCGTCGTCGGCACGGCGATCCCCGGTTACCTGTTCGCGATCCTGCTAATCGTGCTGTTCGCCGGCGGCAGCTATTTCCAGTGGTTTCCGCTGCAAGGATTGACCTCGCCGGACGCGGACACATTTCCCTGGTGGAAGCAGACGCTGGACTACTTTTGGCACCTCGTGCTTCCCATCACGGCATTGCTGGTCGGGGCGTTCGCGGGCCTCACGATGCTCACGAAGAATTCGTTCCTGGACCAGATCAATCAGCAGTATGTCATCACGGCGCGCGCCAAGGGCCTGACCGAACGCCGTGTGCTCTATGGTCATGTCTTCCGCAACGCCATGCTGATTGTGATCGCGGGCTTTCCAGGGGCGTTCATCGGCATCCTGTTCACCGGCGCGCTCCTGGTCGAGATCATCTTCTCGCTCGACGGCCTGGGACTGCTTGGCTACGAGGCAACGCTCAACCGCGACTATCCGATCATGTTCGGGACACTTTATATCTACACGTTGATCGGCCTGCTGACCCAGTTGATCAGCGACGTCACCTACATGCTCGTCGATCCGCGGATCGATTTCGAGGCGCGCGCCGCATGACGGATATCGTTGCGGGATCGGCTCCTCGGGCACCGCGCCTGCTCGGCATCCAGGTACGGCCGCTCACGATGCGGCGCTGGCTGGTGTTCCGCAGCAGAAAGCGGAGCTTCTGGTCGCTGATCATTTTCCTGGTGCTGTTCCTGGTTACATTGTGCGCAGAGTTCATCGCCAACGATCAGCCCATCCTGGTGTACTATGACGGATCGCTCTATGCGCCGGTGTTCAAGGCGTATCCGGAGACGGCGTTCGGCGGCACCTTCACCACGGAAGCCGATTATCGGGATCCGTTCGTGCAGGAATTGATCGACGCCAAAGGCTGGACTCTCTGGCCGCCGATCCCCTTCAGCTACAACACGGTCATCGCCAATCTTCCCGGCCCTGCGCCGACATCGCCTGACAGCATCAATTGGCTTGGCACGGATGACCAGGCCCGGGATGTCATGGCACGCATCATCTATGGCTTCCGCATATCCGTCCTGTTCGGATTGGTGCTGACGGCAATCAGCACGGTCATCGGTGTCTTGGCGGGCGCGGTGCAGGGCTTCTATGGCGGATGGACCGATCTGATGTTCCAGCGCTTCCTGGAAATCTGGGGCGGCATGCCGTTTCTTTTCGTCCTGCTCATCCTCTCGAGCGTAATCGAGCCCGGCTTCTGGACCCTCCTTGGCATCATGCTGCTCGTGAGCTGGACCTGGCCCGTCGGCGTGGTTCGCGCCGAATTCCTGCGTGCGCGCAATCTCGAATACGTGCGCGCCGCCAAGTCCATGGGCATGACCGACTGGCGCATCATGACCAAGCACATCCTGCCGAATGCCGTGGTGGCGACGCTGACGTTCCTGCCCTTCACGCTGAGCGGCTCCGTCACCACGCTGACGGCATTGGACTTCCTGGGGCTGGGGCTGCCGCCGGGCTCGCCGTCGCTCGGCGAGTTGCTGCAGCAGGGCAAGGAAAATTTGCAGGCGCCGTGGCTTGCCTTTACTGGATTCTTCGTCATCGGCGCGCTTCTGACTCTGCTGATCTTCATCGGAGAAGGCGTGCGCGACGCGTTCGACCCGCGAAAGACCAATGTATGAGCGCGGATCAAGCGCCCTTGCTGCAGGTCGAGAACCTCTCCGTCGCGTTCCGTGACCGGGTGGTCGCGGAGAACGTCAACTTCACCATCGAGCGCGGCGAAACGCAGGCGCTGGTCGGCGAATCGGGCTCGGGCAAGTCCGTGACCGCGCTTTCGATCCTGAAGCTGCTGCCCTATCCGCTGGCGCGCCACCCTTCCGGACGCATCCTGTTCAAGGGCGAAGACCTGATGACGGTTTCGCCCGAGAAATTGCGCCAGGTGCGCGGCGGCAAGATCGCGATGATCTTCCAGGAGCCGATGACCAGTCTCAATCCGCTGCACCGGATCGAGCGGCAACTGGTCGAGACCCTGACCCTGCACCGCGACCTGTCGCGGGAGGCCGCGCGCAAGGAGGTGCTCGAGCTGCTGAAGCTGGTGCAGATCCGCGATGCGGAGAAGCGCCTGAGCGCGTTCCCGCACGAGCTGTCGGGTGGCCAGCGCCAGCGCGTGATGATCGCTATGGCGCTCGCCAACAAGCCGGACCTGCTGATCGCCGACGAGCCGACGACCGCGGTCGACGTAACCATCCAGGCGCAGTTGCTGAAGTTGCTGCAGGAGTTGCAGCGCGACCTCGGCATGGCGATCCTGCTGATCAGCCACGACCTCGCGCTGGTGCGCAAGATGGCGCGCGAGGTCGCGGTGATGCAGAACGGCAAGATCGTCGAGCAGAGGCCGACCGAAGACCTGTTCAAGGCGCCGCAACATCCCTATACGCGGCATCTGCTGGCGGCGCAGCCGCGGCCGAAAGGCCAGCTCAAGACCGACGGCGCCGAGATCATGTCGACGAAGAACTTGAAGGTCTGGTTTCCGATCAAGGCCGGCGTGTTCCGCCATGTCGTCGGCCACGTCAAAGCCGTCGACGGCGTCGATATCGACGTGCGCGAGGGGGAGACCATCGGCATCGTCGGCGAATCGGGATCGGGCAAGACCAGCTTGGCGCTCGGCCTGCTGCGGCTCGTCCAGTCGGAGGGGCCGATCCTGTTCATGGGGAGGAACATCGAGAAGCTCAAACGCAGCGAGCTGCGCGCGGTGCGCCGGGAGATGCAGATCGTGTTCCAGGATCCCTACGGTTCGCTCTCGCCGCGCCTGTCGGTCGGCGAGATCGTGGCCGAAGGCCTCGACGTCCATAATCTGATGAAAGACGAAGCGGAGCGCGATCAGGCCGTGGTCGCGGCGCTGAAGGAAGTCGGCCTCGACCCCGAGACCCGCCACCGCTATCCGCATGAATTCTCCGGCGGGCAGCGCCAGCGCATCGCGATCGCGCGCGCGCTCATCCTGAAGCCCAAGCTGATCCTGCTGGACGAGCCGACCTCGGCGCTCGACATGTCGGTGCAAGCACAGATCGTCGACCTGCTGCGCGATTTGCAGAAGAAGCACGGCTTCACCTATTTCTTCATCAGCCACGATCTGCGGGTGATCCGCGCCATGAGCGACCGCGTCATCGTGATGCGGGGCGGCAAGGTGGTGGAAAAAGGCACCGCCCAGCAGATCTTCGAAGCGCCGCAGGAGGATTACACCAAGGCGCTGCTGGCCGCCGCGCTCCACATGGAGGTGGCGCATCTGGAGGCGATCCGGCAATGACCCGCACCTTGCTGTTTGTCGGTGCGGACGAGCGCAACGAATCCTGGGTAAAGGCCTTTGCCGAGATCGCGCCGGAGATCGACTTTCGCCCCCACGCACCGGGGCAGGATGTGTCGACCGTTCCTTACTGCCTGGCCTGGAAGGCGGCGCCGGGGCTGTGGCCGGCGATGAAAGATCTGAAGATCATTTTCGGCCTCGGCGCCGGCGTCGACCGCCTGCTGGCCGATTCCACCTTGCCGCTCGACGTGCCGCTGGTGCGCATGGTGGAGCCGGAGCTGACCCGCGGCATGGTCGAATACGTGCTCTGGCAATGCCTGTTCCATCATCGCAAGGTGTGGGAGCTGGAGGCGGCGCAAAGCTGCGCGACCTGGCGGCCGAACACGTATCCCGCCCCGTGGGACCGCACCATCGGCATTTTGGGGCTGGGCGAGTTGGGCGCGGCCGCCGCGGAAAAGCTGGCGGAGTTCGGCTTCAAGGTGCGCGGCTGGAGCCGCTCGCCCAAGGCGCTGCCGAAGGTGGAAAGTTTCGCGGGGCCTGATCAGCTGCCCGCCTTTCTTTCCAAGGCCGAGATCCTGGTGTGCCTGCTGCCGCTGACGCCGGAGACGCGCGGCATCCTCAACGCATCCCTGTTCGCGCAGCTTCCGCGCGGCGCCAGCCTGATCAACGCGGCGCGCGGCGGGCACCTGGTCGAAGCCGATTTGTCGGCGGCGATGGCCTCGGGCCAGATCGTTGCCGCCACCCTCGACGTGTTCGAGACCGAGCCGCTGCCCGAGGACCATCCCTTCTGGTCGACCGAGCGGCTCTACATCACGCCGCACAATGCCAGCATCACCGACCCCCGCTCCGCCGCCTGGCGCATCGCCAGGCAGATCGCGCGATACGAAGCCGGCGAAGGATTGGACAACGTGGTCGATCGCGCGCGGGGATATTGAGCGGCGCTATCGTCTCCGCCGCGTCCGCTGCTTGAGCGGCCGTGGCCGCGGCGAAGCCTTCGGCGCGATGATGGCGGCTCCCTTGCCCTTCTTCGGCTGCGCCCAGGCGGACACGAAGGCGAACAAGGCGCGCAGGCCCAGCGCTTCGCCGCCCTCGGGACGGCCGGGGCGGTCGCGGGTGTTCCAGGCCAGGGTGTCGATATGGGCCCAGCGCATGCCGGGATCGATGAATTCCTGCAGGTAGAGCGCGGCCGTGATGGCGCCCGCATAAGGGCCGCTGCTGACATTGTTGATGTCGGCAACCTTGCTGTCGAGCATCGCGCGATAACCCTTGTGCAGCGGCATGCGCCATAGCGGATCGTCCTCCGCCTTGCCGTGGCGCAGCAGCGCGTCCGCAACGTCATCGTCGTTGCAGAACAAGGCCGGCAGATCGGGGCCGAGCGCCACGCGCGCGGCACCGGTGAGGGTCGCGGCGTCGAGGATGAGATCGGGCTTGTCCCGATGGGCTTCGGCCAGCGCATCGCACAGGATGACGCGGCCCTCCGCATCGGTATTGCCGATCTCCACCGTGATGCCCTTGCGCGTGCGGATGACGTCGAGCGGGCGATAGGCGTTGCCGCTGACCGCATTCTCGACCGCGGGGATGAGCAGGCGCAGGCGGATATTCAGCCTTGCGTTCATGATCATTTGCGCCAGCGCCAGCATGAGGGCCGCTCCGCCCATGTCTTTTTTCATCAGCAGCATGCCGCTGGACGGCTTGAGATCGAGTCCGCCGCTGTCGAAGCAGACGCCCTTGCCGACCAGCACCAGGCGCGGCCCGCTATTGCCCCAGCTTAGATCGATCAGTCGCGGCGGACGCGCGGCGGCACGCCCGACGGCATGGATGGCGGGATAGTTCTTCTTCAGCAGATCGTCGCCGGCGATCACCGTGAACTTCGCCCTGTGGGCCTTCGCGACGCCCTTCGCGGCCTCCGCCAGATGCGGCGGTCCCATGTCTTCCGCCGGCGTATTGATGAGATCGCGCGCCAGGGCGAGCGCCGTGACCATGCGGCGGATCGCCGCGCGATCCACGCCTGCCGGCCACACCAGCCGCGCCAGCTCGCCTTCCCGCTTCTTGTAGCGCTGGAACCGATAGGCGCCGATCGCCCAGGCGAAGCAGGCGGCCTCGGCATCCGCGCCATCGACCGACTCGGCAAGACTGTAATTGCCCTTGGGCAGCGAGGTCGGCAGCGCGGCGATCGACCAGCGATCCAGCCCCTCTTCGATCCCGACCAGAACTTGCGCGAGGCCGCCTTGCGGATTCGGCACCAGACAGACGCTGGCCGGCTTGGCGGTGAAAGCGGCGGCGCGCACCCACTGTCCGACGGCCGGCGGCTGGCGCTTCACCCAGGCTTCCAGGCGCTGGGCGCGCAGCGGCACGATCTCGACGGCGTCCGCCGCGCGGTCGATCAAATGGTCGAACAAGATCAAACTCCCTGCTGGAACGGGCGCAATGGGCGCGGATTGTAGCCATGCTTTCGGCCGCTTCCTAGAGCGCGATGGCGTCGATATGCTAGGTCCAAAATGAGGATGACCTATTTGAGTCTGGCGATCGGCAACGAGAACGATGGGTCCTGGTCCATGCGGGAGAGCGCGGCGCGATGACCGCCGAGGCGCTGCCCGACGAAACGTTCCTTTCCCCGTTCCTGCAGAAATTGGCGCGGACGGCGCCGTTCCTGTTCATGGGCGTGCTGATCTTCGGCGCTCTGGCCTGGCGGCCGACTACCGCGCCGATCGAATTGGAGACTTTGGCCTCCGCCTGGCATATGCATCTGCAGCAGACGCTGGTGCCGCTGCGCAATGGCTACGCCGCCTCTGAGATTCCGCCGTTGCTGCAATGGCTGATCCTCGCCGGCTGGCGCGTCTTCGGGGTCAATGAATGGTGGCCGCGCCTGGTGCCCGCGCTGGCAGGCATCGCGACCGTCCTGCTGATCGGGCGCACCGCGCTGGTGCTGTGGCCGCATCGTGCCGCGACGCCGATTTTCGCGCGGCTGCTGCTGACCGGCGTCGGCGCCTTCGCGGTCGCCATGACCATAGTGGAGCCGCAGACCCTGGCCCTGCCTTTCATCCTCGCCAGCTTCCATGCACAGAGCGCGCTGTGGATGGGGCGGCCCGGCTTTTTCCGTATCCTCTTGGGCTGGATGCTGAGCGCGGCCGCCGCCGCGCTGGCGGTGATGGCGGGCGGCTGGAGCTGGGCGCTGATGCCCGTCGTCTGCGCCATAGGCATCTGGGTATTGGACGATGCGACGCGGCGGGAGCGCAATGGCGTCCTGTGGCTGCTGGGCGGCGCCATCATCAGCGCCCTCGCTTTGCTGCCGGCCTTCCTGTGGCTGCGCGAGCTGGGCAGCAGCTGGATGCTGCCCTATTTCGGCAATGGCTGGAGCGACCCCGCCACCGAAGCGTCGCGTGGCGCGGCCTGGAGCCTGCTGCTGCTGCCGGTCGCGCTCTATCCCTGGATCTGCTGGAAGACCCTGTGGCGCGCGCTTCGCCGCCATCTGCGCGAGAAGGTCGGCGTCGGGTTCCGCCTGTGCCTCGCCTTCCTGGCGGCTGCTTTCCTGGCCGGCATCGTCTCAGGCTGGCAGCTTGTCGGCTTGCTGTCGATCGTCCTGCCGTTGTCGCTGCTGGGCGCGCGGCTGCTGGCGACGCAGGAGATCAAGCCGAAGGATTTCCACGCCGTCGTCCCCGGCTTCTTCGCCTTGTTCGTCGGCCTCATCTTCTTCCTGATGAACATCGTGCCGACCGCGCATCTGGACGCGGTCTGGCGCCAGGTGTTTGGATCGCCGCTGCCGATCTGGCTGGGCGGCATCGGCCTCATCTCCGGCCTGTCGCTGCTGGTGATCGGCTATATCCTGGCGCAATTATCGCCAAGCCATCAATTGTCGCGCACGCTGCAGGTCGCGATCCTGCCGACCTTGCTCATGACCTCGCTCAATCTGGAGTTCGACGGCAACCTGCGCCCGTTCTTCGATCTGACGCCGGTGGCGAGCCGCATAGAGCAGCTTCAGGATGCTGGCCTGTCGGTCGCCGTCTTTTCCCACTACCGCGGCGAGTTCGATTTCGCCGGCCGGCTGGAGACGGCGCCGCAGCCGCTGCCGACGCGAGTCGAGGCCGCCCGCTGGGCAGCCGCCCACCCGGCGGGGGTACTGGTCACCTATTTCGACGGCTCGCCCTTGCGCCTGCCCGCCCTGCCGATGTTCCGCGGCGTGGCGCGCGACCGCTGGGTCGCGATCTGGCCGGCCAGCGCGATCCAAGGTCCCGATTCGCCCGTCCTCAACAGCCAGTTTTAAGGCCGATCCGGCAGACAGGATTCCACTGGTCTGCTACAGTGACTCGAGCGCTAGGACCGGGGGAATCATGACGTCTTACACCACGGGCTACCAGACTGTGCGCGGCGCGGAGCGCCGGCGCGACCGACGCCTGCCACTCCCGATCTTCACCGTGCGCCTGGACGAGGTGGTCTATCAGACCCTGAACTGGTCGCTGGGCGGCCTGCTGATCGAGGGCTATTCGGGAACGCGTGCGGCCGGCGATACCGTGCAGATCGAGATCAAGGCCAAGGACAACGTCGCCGACTTCCGCATGAAGATCGCGGTCAAGGTGATCCGCGCCGTTCCCGGCGAGAGCATCGCCCTGCAGTTCGAGGCGATGGACACTGCGATCTACGAATTCTTCGAGCGCTGCTTCGCCGACCGCTTCAAGCGGCGCTAGGCCTGCTGAGCGCCGGCTTCGATGATCTTCGACGCAAGCTTCCTGGATTGGCTGGCGCTGATCGCCTTCTTCGTCGCGATCATCGCCTACTCGCGCCATGCGGATCATGTAGGCGACCGCCTGCTCAATGCCCGCATGCGCGAGATCCGTACGCGCTGGATGCGGCGCTATCTGGAGCGCCACGACCGGGTGCTCGACGCGATCCTGACCGGCCATTCCATCAATTCGATCGCTTTGTTCTGCTCCGCCACCCTGTTCATCGTGGTGGCGCTGCTCGGCGTGCTCACCAACGCCGATGCGGCCTACCGCATCTCGGCCACCAGCAGCTTCGTCACCCACACGACGATCGAACTATTCCAGGTCAAGCTGATCGGACTGGTCTGCGTGTTCGTCTATGGCCTCTATCGGTTCACCTGGGCGCTGCTGCAATACAATTACTTCCTCGCCTTGATCGGCGCGGCGCCGTTCCGGGAGCACCTGACGCCGGTGGCGATCGACGAACTGGGAAACCAGATGTCGGTGGTGCTGAACAGCGCCGTCACCAGCTTCCACAGCGGGTTCCGCACCTACTATTACGCTCTGGCCTGGGTCGGCTGGTTCTTCCATCCGGTCGTCTTCATCACCGCGACGGCGTTCGTGACCTTCGTGCTGGTCTATCGGCAGATCGCTTCGCCGTCCGCCGGTGCCATCAAGGGCTACGCGGCGCTGCTGCAGGAGATCGAAGAGAAATCCAAGCGTTGATCGCATTTTCTGCGCCGAACCGGTACCCACTCCGGTACCCACTTCGGCGGAAAATGCTTCAGGCGTTAAGTGCGTCGAGCCGCCGGATGCGGACCTGCATGAACCGGCACGCGATCGCGGTCAGCCAGCGATTGAGCCGGCCGGTGGGGGAAAGGCCGGTGGCTTTCAACGCCATCGCCATGCCGCGCTCGATATGGTGGCGGCGATAGACCGCATAGGCCCGCCTTGCATAGGCCCGGGTGAAGCGCTTGCGATCATAGGTTTCGCCCGGATGATTGGCGGCGAAATAGGCATAGGCGAGCTCGTCATCCTCCGATTCGCCGATCCGGCTCAGCGTCACTTTCAGCCGTCGCCAGCCGTTGAGCCCTTCGCGTTCCAGATAGCGCTGCAGGTAGGTATAGAACAGCTTGTAGTGCCGGAGTTCGTCGGCCGCGATGTTGCGGCAGATCTGCTTCAAGACCGGCTCGTCGGTCGCTTCCATCAAGGCCGCGTAATAGGAGGATGTGCCGGTCTCCACGATGCAGCGCGCCACCAGCTCGCCCGCCCGCGACCCGCGCACCGATTTCTCGACATGGAGATCGATGGAATAGCCGTCGGTGAAGCGTTTGAAGGCGGAGTCGAAATCGAAGGCAGGGTCGGCCAGCTTGGCCCAGCCGGCCAGCGCCTCGCCGTGCTGCACTTCCTCCTGCGCCCACCTGGCGGCGACGGTCTGGAACTCAGGATCGTCGGCGAATACCCGCTGCAGATAGGTCGCGTAGTCGCCCCCGTTGAATTCCACCATGGCGGCGGCCTTCACCAGCTTGACGATTTCCGGATCGACCCGCGCGGGATCGAATCGGGTCCAGGGAATCTGCTCCAGCGTCCAATGCTTCATGGTCGTCGGCGCGCTACGACTGAACTGGCATGGCCGGCTCCCAATGACCCGGGGTTCCAGCCAAAAACAGGATGGGTCCGGAGGTTAGGCGAGGCGTGCTTCTCTGACAAGCATGTGACACTGCCACCGCCCTGAAACCTGCGGATCAGTAAACGACCACGTCGATCGCTTGTAACCTGGCCTCGGCAACTTCCAGGGCCTTGTTGGCCTCTTTGCGGGCCGCGTCGTCCTTGGCGTCCTCGACGTCTTCCCTGGCGTCCTGGATGGCCTGCTGGGCCTGATCGCGTACGATCTCGGACACTGGAACGGCATGTTCCGCAAGGACGGTGCAGCCGGTGCCGGTGACTTCCGCGAAGCCGCCCTCGACGAAGATGCGGTCCGTGACCTTGCCGTTCTGGAACACCGAGATGACCCCCGGCCGGACGGTGGAGATCAGCCGGGCGTGGCCGGGCAGCACGCCAAAGTCGCCCTCGGTGCCGGGCACCACCACCGACTCGACGTCCGCCGAGAACAGCAACCGTTCGGGCGAGACCAGCTCGAATTTGACCGTATCCGCCATCTTCTATCCTTCCCACCTAGCCGAGCCGGGAAACCCAATCCCGGATCGAGCGGCGATACCCTTCCGGCATGTTAAGCCCGCCGATCACGGCCGGGGCGAAACGCCCCAATTCCTTATGTTCGTCGCTGAGCCGGAGTTCCCGGTCAGCCATCGGCAGGACGCCGAAAGTCACGATCAGCACCGAGCGGGTGGGGAGCACCGGATAGCGCCAGCAATCCAGCAGGTCGCCGATCTCGGCCTCGATCCCCAGCTCTTCCGCCAGCTCCCTTCTCAGGCAAGGAACCGGATCCTCTCCCGCCTCCAGCCGGCCGCCGGGCAGCTCCCACTCGTCGCGCTCGTTCTTCAGGAGAACGACCTTGCCGCCGACCAGGCACACGCCCTTGATGGAGACCGGCCAGACAGGCGGCTGAGCCATTCCGGCGACCAAGGGAGCCTTACGCCGCCTCCGCCATCTTCTGCGCCTTGGCGACCGCTTCCTCGATCGTGCCAACCATGTAGAAGGCCGATTCGGGCAGGTCGTCATAGTCGCCGTTCGCGATGCCCTTGAAGCCCTTGATGGTGTCTTCGAGCTTCACGAACACGCCGGGCGAACCGGTGAACACTTCGGCCACATGGAACGGCTGCGACAGGAAGCGCTGGATCTTGCGCGCGCGCGCCACCACCAGCTTGTCCTCTTCCGAAAGCTCGTCCATGCCCAGAATGGCGATGATGTCCTGCAGCGACTTGTAGGTCTGCAGTACGCGCTGCACGTCGCGCGCGACCTTGTAGTGCTCCTCGCCCACGACGCGCGGGTCGAGCATGCGCGAGGTCGAGTCGAGCGGGTCGACCGCCGGATAGATGCCGAGCTCGGCGATCTGGCGCGACAGCACGGTGGTCGCGTCCAAGTGCGCGAACGATGTGGCGGGCGCCGGGTCGGTCAAGTCGTCGGCGGGCACGTAGATGGCCTGCACCGAGGTGATCGAGCCTTTCTTGGTGGTCGTGATTCGCTCCTGCAGGGTACCCATGTCGGTGGCGAGCGTCGGCTGGTAGCCCACCGCCGAGGGGATGCGGCCCAGCAGCGCCGACACTTCGGAGCCCGCCTGGGTGAAGCGGAAGATGTTGTCCACGAAGAACAGCACATCCTGGCCCTGCTCGTCGCGGAAATATTCGGCGAGGGTGAGGCCCGTGAGACCGACGCGCGCGCGCGCTCCCGGCGGCTCGTTCATCTGGCCATAGACCAGTGCCACCTTGGAGTCGCCGCCATCCAGCTTGATGACGCCGGCATCGATCATTTCATGATAGAGGTCGTTGCCCTCGCGCGTGCGCTCGCCGACGCCCGCGAACACCGACACGCCGCCGTGCGCCTTCGCAACGTTATTGATCAGCTCCTGAATGAGCACGGTCTTGCCCACGCCCGCGCCGCCGAACAGGCCGATCTTGCCGCCGCGCGCGTAGGGCGCGAGCAGGTCGACGACCTTGATGCCGGTGGCGAGGATCTGCGCCTCGGTCGATTGCTCGACGAATGCCGGCGCCGGGCGGTGAATTTCGAGGCGCGTCTTGGTGTTGACCGGACCACGCTCGTCGATCGGGTCGCCGATCACGTTGATGATGCGGCCCAGCGTCTCGTTGCCGACCGGCACCGAAATCGCGCCTCCGGTATCGCTGACCTCCTGGCCGCGGACCAGGCCGTCGGTCGTGTCCATCGCGACGGTGCGCACGGTGTTCTCGCCCAGATGCTGCGCGATCTCGAGCACCAGGAGCTTGCCCTGGTTCTGGGTATGAAGCGCGTTCAGAATCGGCGGCAGGTCGCCGTCGAACTGGACGTCGACGACGGCGCCCATCACTTGCGTGACCTTGCCGACCAGGTTCTTGGCCATCGATTTCTCCTTCAATCCATCCGTGCTCTCACAGCGCCTCGGCGCCGGAGATGATTTCGATCAGTTCCTTGGTGATGTACGCCTGACGCGAGCGGTTGTAGGTGATGGTCAGCTTGTTGATCATATCGCCCGCGTTGCGGGTCGCGCTGTCCATCGCCGACATCCGAGCGCCCTCTTCGCTGGCCGCGTTCTCCAGCAGAGCGCGATAGACCTGCATGCCGATATTCCGCGGCAGCAGCTCCTCCAGGATGGCGTCCTCCTCAGGCTCGTATTCGTAGCTGGTCAGTTCGGGATCGGCATCGTCGTTGGCCGCGGCGCCCGACGCGAACGGGATCAATTGCTGCGCCGTGACGATCTGGGTCATCGCCGATTTGAACTTGTTATAGATGACGGTGCAGACGTCGAACTCGCCATTGTCGAACATGTGGCGGATGCGCCTGGCGATCTGGTCCGCGGCCTCGAATTTCAGGCGCGGCTTGCCGACGCTTTCGAGCGTGCCGATGATCTCCTGCGCGAACTCGCGGCGCAGCTGGTCGCGGCCCTTGCGCCCCACGCACAGGATCCTCACTGTCTTGCCGTCGCGCTTCAGATCGCGCGCCATGCGCCGCGCCTGCCGCACGATCGAGGAATTGAAGGCGCCGCACAGACCGCGGTCGGAGGTCATGACCACCAGCAGATGGACCTGGTCCTTGCCGCTCCCGGCGAGCAAGGCCGGTGCGCCGTCCCGCCCTGCGACGCTCGCCGCCAGCGACGCCAGCACCCGTTCCATCCGTTCGGCATAGGGGCGCGAGGCTTCCGCCTGCTCCTGGGCGCGGCGCAGCTTCGCCGCCGCCACCATCTTCATGGCAGAGGTGATCTTCTGCGTGGATTTCACGCTATTGATGCGGACCTTCAGGTCCTTGAGGCTCGGCATGCCCTAGCTCTTCTGCGCTTCAGGTCAGGCGAACGACTTCACGAAACCGGCGAGGATTCCGTTCAGCTTCTCTTCGGTCGCCTTGCTCAGCTCGCGGTCCTTGCGGATGGCTTCCAGCACGTCGCCATGCTTGGCGCGCACATCATTGAGGAACGCCGCCTCGAAGCGGTTCACATCTTCGACCTTGATGGTATCGAGGAAGCCGCGGACGCCGGTGAAGATCGAAACCACCTGCTCCTCGACCGGCATCGGCTGGAACTGGCCCTGTTTCAACAGCTCGGTCAAACGCGAACCGCGCGCCAGCAGCCTTTGAGTCGCGGCATCGAGGTCGGAGGAGAACTGAGCGAAGGCCGCCATTTCGCGGTATTGCGCGAGCTCGAGCTTGATGCGGCCTGCGACCTGCTTCATCGCCTTGATCTGGGCGGCGGAGCCGACGCGGCTGACCGACAGGCCGACGTTGATCGCGGGACGAATGCCGCGATAGAACAGGCCGGTTTCCAGGAAGATCTGGCCGTCGGTGATGGAGATGACGTTGGTCGGAATGTAGGCCGACACGTCGCCGGCCTGGGTTTCGACCACCGGCAGCGCGGTCAGCGACCCGTTGCCGTGCTCGTCATTCATCTTCGCCGCGCGCTCCAGCAGGCGGGAGTGCAGATAGAACACGTCGCCCGGATAGGCTTCGCGTCCCGGCGGGCGGCGCAGCAGCAGCGACATCTGGCGGTAGGCGACCGCCTGCTTGGACAGATCGTCATAGAAGATGACGGCATGCATGCCGTTGTCGCGGAAGAATTCGCCCATCGACGCGCCGCTATAGGGCGCCAGGAACTGCAGAGGGGCCGGTTCCGACGCGGTCGCAGCGACCACGATGGTATATTCCAGCGCGCCCGCATCCTCCAGCGTCTTCACGATTTGCGCCACGGTCGAGCGCTTCTGGCCGATGGCGACATAGACGCAATACAGCTTCTTGGATTCGTCGCCGCTGGCGTTGATGGTCTTCTGATTGATGATGGTGTCGACGATGACGGCGGTCTTGCCGGTCTGGCGGTCGCCGATGATCAGCTCGCGCTGGCCGCGTCCGATCGGCACCAGGCTGTCGATCGCCTTGAGGCCGGTCTGCATCGGCTCATGCACCGATTTGCGCGGGATGATGCCGGGGGCCTTCACTTCCACGCGCACGCGCTTGACGTCGGTCAGCGGGCCCTTGCCGTCGATCGGGTTGCCGAGGCCGTCCAGCACGCGACCGAGCAGGCCCTTGCCGACCGGCACGTCGACGATGGCGCCGGTCCGCTTGACGGTGTCGCCTTCCTTGATCGAGCGGTCGTCGCCGAAGATCACGACGCCGACATTGTCGGTCTCGAGGTTCAGCGCCATGCCGCGGATACCGCCGGGGAACTCGACCATCTCGCCGGCCTGCACCTTGTCCAGGCCATAGACGCGGGCGACACCGTCACCGACCGACAGGACGGTCCCGACTTCGGTGACATCAGCCTCGTTGCCGAAATTCTCGATCTGCTGCTTCAGAATGGCGGAGATTTCGGCGGCGCGGATTTCCATTATCCAACCCCTTTCATCGCGAGCTGCAGCTTCTGCAACTTCGTTTTCACGGATCCATCGATCATGCGGCTGCCGACGCGGACGATCAGTCCGCCGAGCAGACTGGGATCGACCTTCATGTCGATCGAGACCTTGCCGCCGACCACGCGTTTGATTGCTTCGCTGACGGCCGCCTTCTGCGCATCGGTCAGGGCGTGGGCCGCGGTCACTTCCGCCGCCACTTCGCCGCGCTTGTCGGCCAGCATTTTCCGGAATGACTTGATGATCGCAGGCAGCGCGAACAGGCGCCGGTTGGACGCCACCAGTCCGACGAAACGCTGGGTCAGCTCGCCCAACCCCGCCGCCTTGGCCACGGCGCCGAGCGCGCGCGATTGGTCGGCGCGCTCCATCAGCGGGCTGGTAATCAGTTTCTGCAGGTCTTCGCTGTCGGCGATCATATGGCCGAGCGCGGCCAGATCGCCGGACACGGCATCGAGCGCGTGCTTTTCTTCCGCCAGTTCGAGCAGCGCCGCGGCATAACGCTGCGCCAGCGCGCCTTGCTCCGATGTCTGGGCTGCCAAATCCGCCCCCTGCCCTGCTCTGCGGTCGCCGGCTTGAGCCGCCGCCGATCCTGCTCAACGTTTAAAACGATTTGCTGATATCGCGTGAAAATCCGCGACAAACTCCGCGGCGCCGGACCCGTCAGCCAACACCACAGCCGCCCGTCGCAACCCACCCCGGCCGCGAAAAGCGTGCGGTGTGTAACACAGGAAGCAGGGGTGCGCAACAGCACCGGGTCAAGGTGCCGCTCCAATGGTCAAACCGCTGAAAGCTCTACATAAAACTGTAAGGGTCGATATCGATCTCGAGCATCAGATCGCCGCGTGTTTTGATGCCCGCCAGCCATTTGCGCAGAACCGGTTGAGGGGCGAGATCGCGACGCGTTTTGACCAGGAATCGACGGCGATGCCGTCCGCGCAACAAGGCGAGCGGCGCCGGCGCCGGCCCTAGCACCTGAACGCCGTCCTGGTGCGGAGCTGAGCGTGCGAGATGCTGGCCCAGGCGATCCACCTCGTCCGGATCGCCGCCCGAAAGAATGACAGCCGCCAGCCGGCCAAAGGGTGGCATGCCGGCCTGTTGGCGCTCCGCCGCCTCCAGCGCATAGAAGCGGTCGCGGTCTCCCGCCTTCAGCGCCTGCATGACCGGGCGGCTGGGATCGTAGGTCTGGATGAGGACGAGGCCGGCCAGGTCGGCGCGGCCGGCGCGGCCCGACACCTGGTGCAGCAACTGGAAGGTCCGCTCCGCCGCGCGCAGATCGCCGCCGGAGAGGCCAAGATCGGCATCCACCACGCCGACCAGGGTGAGGTTCGGAAAATGATGTCCCTTGGCGATGATCTGGGTGCCGATCACCAGATCGACCTCCCGGTTCGCAATCATGCGCAACAGTTCCGCAGTCTTGGCCGGACCGCTCGCGGTGTCGCTGGTGAGGATGAGGCGCGCTGCATCGGGGAACAGAGCAGCCGCTTCCTCGGCCACCCGCTCGACGCCGGGGCCGCAGGCCGCCATCGAACCTTCCGCGCCGCACGACGGGCATTTCGCGGGCGGGGCCGACTCAAAGCCGCAATGATGGCATTGCAGGCGCCCGAGATAGCGATGCTCCACCAGCCAGGCGCTGCAATTCGGACATTGCATCCGGTGTCCGCAAGCGCGGCACAGCGTCAGCGGCGCATAGCCGCGGCGATTGAGGAACAGCAGCGCCTGTTCCTTGCGCTCCAGGGTCGCGCGCACCGCGTCGCGCAACGGCGGCGACAGCCAGGATTGCCGCGGCGGCGGCTCGCGGCGAAGATCGATCAGCCGCACTTCCGGCAATCGCGCCACCCCGTGCCGGTCCGGCAGATGCAGGAAGCGATAGCGCCCCGTCTCCACATTATGCATGGTCTCGAGCGAGGGGGTGGCGGAGGCAAGGATCACCGGAATCTGCGCCAGGTGTCCGCGCACCACCGCCATGTCGCGCGCCTGATAGACGACGCCGTCCTCCTGCTTGAACGCCTGTTCATGTTCCTCATCGACGATGATAAGGCCGAGATCGCGGTAAGGCAGGAACAGGGCGGAGCGCGCGCCCACCACCACCTTGGCATCGCCGCGCAGCACCGCACGCCAGGTCAGGCGCCGCTCGAGCCCGGTCAGCTCCGAATGCCACTGGCCCGGCGGCGCACCGAAGCGCTCCGTGAAACGTTCCAGCCATTGCGAGGTGAGCGCGATCTCCGGCAACAGGATCAACGCCTGCTGCCCGCGTTTGAGGCATGCGGCGATCGCTTCGAAATAGACCTCCGTCTTGCCCGATCCGGTGACGCCGTCGAGCAGCGTGACACCGGCATGGGCCTGGATCAGTTCATCAGCGGCTGCGCGCTGCGCATTCGAGAGTTGTGCGCCGGGCAGATCGGGATCAGGCCGGCCGAAGGGTTTCGCCGGCGGCTGCGCGACGATGCGCAATTGCCCCTGCTCCGCCATCTTGCCCAGCACGCTTGACGTCACACCGGCGGCGCGTGCAAGCTCGCCGGGTTGCATCGATGGCACGTCAGCCAGCGCATCCAGCACGCGTTGGCGTGTGGCCGTCACTGCGCCCGAAGCGGGATCGCCGATCGCATAGGCCTTCAGGCTGCGCTCCGGCTTGAACGCGTCGCTGACGCTCATCGCCATCTTGAGCACGGCGCCGGGCGCGGACAGGCAGTAATTCGCGACCCAGTCTATGAACCGCCGTGAAATCTCCGGCAACGGCGCCATTTCGATCTTCGCGTCGATCGCTTTCAGTTTCGCGCGCGGCACATCGTCCTTGGCATCGCCCCAGACCACGCCCATCACGGAGCGCGAGCCGAGCGGTACCTCGACGAAATCCCCCGCTGCTACCTCCAGCCCGTCGGGCACCCGATAATCATAGGCCCCGCTCAACGGAAGCGGCAGCAAGACCCCGATCCGGCGATCCGTAGCCGGCTCCGTTTCAGGTGGCGTATTGCTGGCGAAGAGCGAAGCCATGGGCTAGACTCGGGGTCACTTTCGGGGATCGATTCGGACAGCGGCATCGTACCGCGCCGCCCGATCCGCCGGAACCTCGATTTGTGACGAATTGATGCGAGTGAAGCAGCGCCATGAAATTCTTTCTCGATACCGCCGAGATCAACGAGATCAGGGAGCTGTCGGCATCCGGTCTGGTTGACGGCATCACCACCAATCCATCGCTGGTGATGAAGTCGGGGCGGCAGTTTGTCGATGTGGTACGCGAGATCTGCGAGATTGTCCCCGGGCCAGTCAGCGCGGAAGTGATCTCCACCGATCATGAAACCATGCTGGCCGAAGGACGCAAGCTGGCGAAGATCGCCAGCAATGTCGTGGTGAAAGTGCCGCTGACGCCCGATGGCTTGAAGACCTGTAATCGCCTGCACAAGGAAGGCACCAAGGTCAACGTGACCTTGTGCTTCACGCCGGCGCAGGCGCTGCTCGCCGCCAAGTCGGGCGCCACTTACATTTCGCCGTTCGTCGGCAGGCTCGACGATATCGGCACCGACGGTATGCAGCTGATCGCGGACATCATCGAGATCTATAACGCTTACGACAGCATCAAGACCGAGGTGCTGGTCGCCTCTGTCCGCCATCCGATCCACATCATCGAGGCCGCGAAAATGGGCGCTCACGTCGCGACCATGCCGCCCAACGTGCTGAAGCAGATGTTCAATCATCCGCTGACGGATAAGGGCCTCTCTGCCTTCCTGGCAGACTGGGCCAAGACCGGTCAAAAGATTCTCTAGGGCTTAGGCATGGCGGAACGCAACGAGGAGCTGCAGAAGAAATCGCCGGCCTTGCCGAGCGCCGCGCAGGTGATCGCCTATCTCAGGCGGCATCCCGATTTCCTCTATCGTCACCCCGAGCTGCTGGACATCCAGGCACCGCCGGCGCGCCACAATGACGGCAGCGTAGTCGACCTGCAGCATTTCATGGTGGAGCGCCTGCGCAACGACGTCGCCAAGCTGCGCGCCAACCAGGACGAGATCATCGCCAACAGCCGCGACAATCTCGGCACCCAGGAGCGCATCCACAAGGCGGTTCTCGCTTTGCTGGAAGCCGACACGTTCGAGGAGTTCATCGAGATCATCACCGGCGACCTGGTGCTGCTGCTCGAGGTCGACGTGGTGTGCCTGTGCATCGAGCGCACCGAAGGCTACAACCGCCGCCCCAAGCTGGATGGCCTTGAGCTGCTGGAGCAGGGCGCGGTCGACCGCATCATGGGCAAGGGCAAGCTGGTCCTGCTGCGCGACGACACGACCGGCGACCCGGAAGTGTTCGGCGGCGCGGCGGAGCTGGTGCGCTCCGACGCATTGCTGCGCCTCAAGCCGAGCAAGGCCGCGCCCAATGCCCTGCTTGCCTTCGGCACCCGCCATCCCGGCTACTTCCATCCGGGACAGGGAACGGAGTTGCTGAACTTCCTCGGCCGGATCATCGAATTCGGCATCCGGTCGTGGCTGGACCTGCCGCGGCCTTGAGTGACGAGGCCGAGGCGGCTGGCGGATTCCGCGTCGCCCCGGATTTGCAGAATGCACTTGGTCAATGGCTGGCGTGGCTTTCCCATGAGCGGCGGGTCGCCGACCTGACACGCGCCGCTTACATGCGCGACATCGGCCAGTTCCTCTCCTTCCTCGCTCGCCATCAGGGTGAATTGCCGCGCCTCGCCAGCCTCACGGCGTTGACCCGCGGCGATTTTCGCGCCTGGATGGCGGCACGTCAGGCGGAGGGGATCGAAGCGCGGTCCCTGGCGCGGAGCCTGAGCGCGCTCAAGAACCTGTTCCGGTTCCTTGGCCGGCGCGGGCTTGCCGCGAACGGCGCCATCGCGACCCTGCGCGCGCCCAAGCTGCCGCGCGCCGTCCCCAAGCCGCTGACCGTGGGCGAGGCATTGGAGACGGTCGATGCCGTCGCCTCGCTGCAGGACGTGGATTGGATCGGCAAGCGCGATGCCGCGATCCTGATGCTGCTCTATGGCGCGGGCCTGCGCATCGGCGAGGCGGTCTCGCTCAATCGCCGCGACCTGCCGATGGCTGGGGAAGCCCGTACCCTCACCGTCACCGGCAAAGGGCGCAAGACCCGCATCGTCCCCCTGTTGCCGGAGGTCGTGACGGCGGTGCGCGACTATCTCGCCGCTTGCCCCTGGGGCGGGACCGGCAGCGACCCCTTGTTCATCGGCGCCAAGGGCGGGCGGCTCAGTCCACGCCTGATCCAGAAGGCGATGCAGAGCCTACGCCTGGCGCTCGGCCTGCCGGAAACCGCAACGCCCCACGCCCTGCGCCATTCCTTCGCCACCCACCTGCTGGGTGCCGGCGGCGACCTGCGCGCCATCCAGGAGCTGCTAGGGCATGCGTCGCTCTCCACCACCCAGCGTTATACCGACGTCGACGCCCAGCACATGTTGTCGGTCTATCAGGCCGCCCACCCCCGCGCCAAAGCGCAAGGCGGCCACTGAAACAGTGCCGGGCATTGGCGGGGGGGCCGACCTGTGGCATGGAACTTCCATGACAGTCGTCATCCGCCCCCTGACCGCCGTCGACGCCGATGCGGTCATCGCCATGAATGCGGCCTTCGTCATCTATCTGCGGGAGATGGGCGATCCGGATTCGCAGGCGCAGCATTTCACCAAGGAAAAGTATCTTGCCGAAGGGTTCGGCCCGGATCCGGTCCTCGCCGGCTACATCGCCGAAGACGATGGCGCGCCGCGCGGCTACCTGCTTTATTTCAAAGGGTATAATGTCGATCTCGCGCGGCGGCTGTTCTTCATCTGCGATCTGTGGGTGCAGCCCGACGCGCGCGGCAAGGGGATTGCCCGCGGTTTGATGGTCCGCTGCGCGGCGGACTGCCGGGCATGGGGCGGGGAATGGCTGGAATGGTACGTATACCGGCCCAACAAGATGGCGTTCGATTTCTATCGCAAGCTCGGCGGGCGCGAGCCGGATGGGCTGGCCGTCATGTCGATCCGGGCCGACGCGCTCTGATCCGGCTCGCGGCGATCCTGCTCCTGCTGCTGCCGGTGTCGGCGCACGCGCTGACCGTGCAGGGTAACCAGTTCGTGGAGAACGGCCATCCGGTCGTCCTGCGCGGCGTCGCGGTCGGCGACGTCACCGACCTGCCGTCGGACGTCAACCCATATCCTGAGATCGCGACCGGGTGGCACGCCAATGTCGTGCGCCTGTCGATCCATCCCGGCACCTGGCGCGACAAGAAGGACAAGGCGCTGTCGACCCTGCGGCACCACATCGAGATGGCACGGGCGGCCGGGCTCTACGTCATCATCGACTACCATGCCATCGGATTTCCTGACGGCTACGCGCTGGATTATTTCGACGTCACCGACACCAGCACCAAGACGAACTATTACGATTCGCGCTTCACGCTGGCGATGGATTTCTGGATGACCGTCGCCCTCAATGTCCAGGACCCCGCCATCCTGTTCGAATTATGGAACGAGCCGAGCAGCAACACCGAAGAGGAGGACGGCGGCGACCTCTCCTACTGGAAGAAATACCGGCCCTATTGGCGCGTGCTGACCGACGCGATCCGCGCCAGCGGCAACCAGAATGTCATCCTGGCGGCGCCGCCGCTCTGGGCCTTCAACCTGCGCGGCCTCCGTGAATCGCTGCTGCCGGATGAGAACACCGCCTATGTCTGGCACGTCTATGCCGGCGAAGCGCCGGAGGAGTGGGCCGACGCGCTCGATGACCTGGACAAGGAGAAGCCGGTCGTCGTTACCGAATGGGGCTTCGAGCCGGATGCCAAGCAGCATTGGTCCGGCACGGCGGAGGATTTCGGTACGCCGTTCGCGGACTTCATGGATCAACGCGGCTTGTCATCCACCGCCTGGTGCTGGAACCCCGCCTATGGCCCCGCCTTGCGCAAGCAGGGCGGCAAGCTGACGGCGTGGGGACAGTTCGCGCGGGACTATCTGGCGAAGCACACGGTCGTGCAGTAGAGAGCGCTCCGCTCTCTCCAACTTCACCCGCTCTCTCCCCGTCATGGCAAGGCTTGGCCTTGCCATCCACGAGTTTCTCAACGCGAAATCGAATTGCCGCAGGCAAACTCGTGGATCCCAAGGCCAAGCCTTGGGATGACGGAAGGTGATCTACCCTTTTCGCAGATAGGCGATGTCGTCGAGATAGTAACTTCTGATATCCGCAGGTGCGTCACACCTGACGAATTCTTCTGAAATCTGATGCGTCGAAAAATCGGCCACGACCTCGGTGCCAATGGCACCCAGGTCGCCCTTCAGTTCATTCGAGATCGCACCGTCAACAATCCATCGCAAGACGATCCTGTCGGGGTCAATTCGACAGGTCACCGCGCGGATATTCGGCGTCACCTCGCCCAGCAGCGCGCGCTGGATCGAGAGCAGCAGTGCCGCCCGCAGATTGGGCGATTCGTTCAGGAGAGAACTCACACGTGAATCGGCTTGCTCGCAATGACGAGCGCAGCTTCCTTGATCGCCTCGTTGAGCGTCGGGTGGCCGTGGAAGGCGCGGGCGACGTCTTCCGCCGAGCCGCCGAATTCCATCGCCATCGAGACTTCGTGGATCAGGGTGCCGGCTTCCGGCCCCAGGATGTGCGCACCTAAGAGCCGGTCCGTATTCGCGTCGGCCAGCAATTTCACCATGCCATCCATGTCGGCATTGGCCCTGGCGCGCGAGTTGGCGAGGAACGGGAACTTGCCGACCTTGTATTGCACACCGGCGGCCTTCAGCTCTTCCTCGGTCTTGCCGACGCTGGCCAGCTCCGGCCAGGTGTAGACGATGTTGGGGCAGGTCTCGTAATTCACGTGGCCGGCCTGGCCCGCGATGATTTCCGCGACCGCGATGCCTTCCTCTTCCGCCTTGTGCGCCAGCATCGGGCCGTGGATCACGTCGCCGATCGCATAGATGCCGGGAACGTTGGTCTGGAAGTGATCGTCGACTGCGACCCGGCCCTTGTCGTCCAGCTTCACGCCAGCGAACTCCAGAGCCAGGCCGTCGACATAGGGCCGCCGGCCGATTGAGACCAGCACGACGTCGCCGCTCAGCTCTTCCGCCGCTCCGCCTTTCGCAGGCTCCAGGGTCAGCGTCACCTTAGCCCCGGCCTTTTTCGCCGCCGTCACCTTGGTGCCGAGCTTGAACTCGATGCCTTGCTTGCCGAGGATCTTCTGATAGGCCGCGCCGATCTCCGCATCCATGGTGGCAACGATGCGGTCGAGGAACTCGACCACGGTCACCTTGGCGCCGAGCCGGCGCCAGACCGAGCCCAGTTCCAGCCCGATCACGCCGCCGCCGATCACGATCAAATGCTCCGGCACCTTTTCAAGCTCGAGCGCGCCGGTCGAGGTGACGATCTGCTTCTCGTCGATCTCCACGCCCTTGAGCGGCGTCACGTCGGAGCCGGTGGCGATGATGACGTGCTTGGCGCTGACGACCTCGCCTTTTCCGTCGTTCAGCACCTCGACCTTGCCGTTGCCGACCAGCCGGCCGAGGCCCTTCAGCCATGTCACCTTGTTCTTGCGGAACAGGAACTCGATGCCCTTGGTGAAATCCGCGACCACCTTGTCCTTGCGGCCCATCATGGTGCCGAAATCGAGCTCCACCTTGCCGGCTTTCACGCCGTGCTTGGCAAGGTCATGCCCAGCCTGCTCGTAGAGATGCGAGGATTGCAGCAGCGCCTTCGACGGGATGCATCCCACATTGAGGCAGGTGCCGCCGAGGGTTCCCTGCTTTTCGACGCAGGCGGTCTTGAGGCCGAGCTGCGCCGCCTTGATGGCGCAGACATAGCCGCCTGGGCCGCTGCCGATCACCAATACGTCGAATGACTGTTCCGCCATGTCTGATCCTTCGTTGTTCAGCGCCCCAGATTCAGCGACGTCTTAGCAGCACGGTCGCGCGTTCCTTGCGGGCGCCATACGCCGTCATCGCCGGAAACTCCGCGCACGGCACCAGATAGTCCGTCACTTTGCGGGGCGTGTGGCCCAGGTCCTTGGAGATCCAGGGATCGTTGACGGTCACGTTCTCATCGTCGATGCCGGTCACCACCACCCAATGGGCCGTCGGGTCCCTGTGGATATAGTCCATGCTGACCAGCACGACCGGGATGGCGCCCTGCGCCATATCGCCGCGCAGCTCGTCGATCGAACGCGCGCCGATGCGATAGGGGATTTTCAGCCGCTTCATTTCGGCGAGGTCGGCCTGCTGCACCAGCCCCATCACCTTGGCGTGGTCCTTGTCGTTGGGCCGCGAGCCCAGCAGCGTGCGCTTGTGGTTGACCCAGACCTCGACACCGAAGCCGCGGCGGTGGGCGGCGAGCGCGAGCCCAGTGGCGCCGCAGCCGCCATGGCCGCCGCTCATGAAGATGGTGTTGGCTTCGCGCCACAGCAGCAATTCGTGGGTGCGCGAGAAATCGATCTTGGGATCGAGCGCCTTCATCGCCATCAGCAGCGATGACGGCCCGCAGGAAAAATCGGTGGTCTGGTTGTAATAGGGAATGCTGCCGCGCCGGCCGATTTTCGGCGCCGCTTTGCGGGCGGCGCGCTTCGCCTTCGCCACGATCACAGTTCCAGGATCAGTCGCTGCGGATCTTCCAGGCATTCCTTCATGCGCACCAGGAAGGTGACGGCCTCGCGTCCGTCGATGATGCGATGATCGTAGCTCAGGGCCAGATACATCATCGGCCGGACCTCGATCTTGCCGTCCACCGCCATCGGGCGCTGCTGGATCTTATGCATGCCGAGGATGCCGGATTGCGGCGGGTTCAGGATCGGGGTCGACATCAGCGAGCCATAGACGCCGCCGTTGGAGATGGTGAAGGTGCCGCCCATCAGGTCCTCGACCGCCAGCTTGCCGTCGCGGGCGCGCTTGCCGAGCTCGCCGATCTTGGCCTCGATCTGCGGCAGGCTCAGCTTGTCAGCGTCGCGCACGACGGGCACGACCAGGCCCTGCTCGGTGCCGACCGCGACGCCGATGTCGTAGTGGTTCTTGAAAATGATATCCGTGCCGTCGACCTCGCCATTGACCGCCGGGATCTCCTTCAGCGCCTGGATGGCCGCTTTCACGAAGAAGCCCATGAAGCCGAGCTTCACCTTGTGGCGCTTCTCGAAGCTCTCCTTGTACTGCTCGCGCAGGCCCATCACCGCGCCCATGTCCACCTCGTTGAAGGTGGTGAGCATGGCAGCATTGTTCTGTGCCTGCTTCAGCCGCTCCGCAATGCGCCGGCGCAGGCGCGTCATCGGCACCCGCTCCTCGCTCGGCGCTAGAGCGCGCGGCACGTGCGGGGCTTCGGGTTGCGGCGCCGGTCGCGCCGCGGGGGGTTGCGGCGCGGGAGATTGCGGCGCCGGAGAAATCTGTGGCGCTGCCGGCTTGGCCAGGTGCGCGGTCACATCGCCCTTGGTCAGGCGCCCATCCTTGCCGGTGCCCGCAATGGCCGACGGATCGACGTTGTTTTCCGCGACTGCCTTGCGCACGGCGGGCGACAAAGTCTCGGTTGCGGGCCTGGCTGGCGGAGCGGCAGGCGCAGGCGCCGCCTTGGCGGCTGGCTGTGCCGGTGTCGCGGGCTGGGCGGCTGCGGCGGCAGGGGCCGGTTTTGCGGGTGAAGCGGCGGCGACCGCGCCATCCGTGATCTGCCCGATCACGGCGCCGATCGCGACCACGGTGCCGGCCGGAGCAGTGATCTCGCCCAGCGTGCCGGCGGCGGGGGCATAGAGCTCCTGCGTGACCTTGTCGGTCTCCAGCTCCGCCAGCGCCTCGTCGGCTTTCACCGGATCGCCGACATTCTTCATCCATTTGGCGACCGTGGCTTCGGTCACAGATTCGCCGAGCCCCGGCACAACAATGGGTGTTGGCATTTTTACGCTCTCCTATTGCGCTGCGCGCCGCGCGGGCGCATCGACGACCAGCGCGTCTTGGACCAGCGCCGCTTGTTCCTTCAGGTGCCGGCGCAACAGGCCGGTCGCGGGCGACGCCGCCGCCGGCCGGCCGGCATAGCGCAGCCGCTGCTGCTTCATTCCCATATCGGCCATGACGGATTCGATCTCCGGCAGCACCGTCGTCCACGGGCCCATGTTCTTGGGCTCCTCCTGGCACCAGACGATCTCGGCGCCGGGGAAGCGCGCCAGCTCGGTCTTCAGCGGCTTGTGCGGGAACGGATAGAGCTGCTCCACCCGCAGGATCTTGACATCGCTGATCTCGCGCTTCTCGCGCTCCTCAAAGAGATCGTAATAGACCTTGCCGCTGCACAGCACGACCCGTTTGATCTCGGCATCGGGCGCGGTCTTGCCGCTGTCCCACAAAATGCGGTGGAAGCTGGAACCCGGGCCAAGCTCCGCCAGGGTCGAGACTGCGAGCTTATGCCGCAGCAGCGACTTCGGCGTCATCACGATCAGCGGCTTGCGGAAGTTGCGGTGCATCTGCCGGCGCAGCGCGTGGAAGTAGCTGGCCGGCGTGGTGCAATTGACGACCTGCAGATTATCCTCGGCGCAGAGTTGCAGATAGCGTTCGAGCCTTGCGGAGCTGTGCTCCGGCCCCTGCCCTTCGTAGCCATGCGGCAGCAGCATGACCAGGCCCGACATGCGCAGCCATTTGGATTCGCCGGAACTGATGAACTGGTCGATGATGACCTGGGCGCCATTGGCGAAATCGCCGAACTGCGCTTCCCACAGCACCAGCGCCTTCGGATCCGCCAGGCTGAAGCCGTATTCGAAGCCGAGCACGCCGGCTTCCGAGAGCGGCGAGTTGATGACTTCGAACTCCGCCTGCCCCCCTTGACCGCCCATGGCAGCGATGTTGTTGAGCGGGATGTATTCGCTTTCATTCTCCTGGTCGACCAGGACGGCGTGACGCTGGGAGAAGGTGCCGCGCTTCACATCCTGGCCCGAGAGGCGGACGTAATAGCCGTCCTTCAGCAGGGTGCCGAAGGCCAGGGCCTCACCGGTCGCCCAGTCGATGCCCTCGCCCGATTTGAACATCTGCTCCTTCACCGCCAATTGCCGCGCGATCTTGCGGTTGACGTCGAAGGTGGCGGGAACGGTGGTCAGCGCCTTGCCGACCTCCTGCAGTGTCTCGAGGCTGACCGCAGTGTCGCCGCGCCGCTCGTCGCCCGACGCAATGGCAAGGCCGGACCAGGCCCCTTCCAGCCAGTCGGCCTTGTTGGGGCGATAGGAATTGGCGGCCTCGAACTCCGAATCCAGCTTGGACTGGAACTTCTCGGTGATGGCATCGACATCCTCGCGGGTGAGGGTGCCATCCTCGATCAGCCGGTCGGCATAGATCTGCCGGGTGGTCGGATGGGTTCCGATCTTGCGGTACATCAGCGGCTGGGTGAAGGCCGGCTCGTCGCTTTCGTTATGGCCGAAGCGGCGATAGCAGAACATGTCGATGACCACGTCGCACTTGAATTCCTGGCGGAACTCCATCGCCATGCGCGCGACGTGCAGCACGGATTCCGGATCGTCGCCGTTGACGTGGAAGATCGGCGCCTGCACGCCCTTGGCGATGTCCGAGCAATAGGGGCTGGACCTGGCCGCGGTCGGGCTGGTGGTGAAGCCGATCTGGTTGTTGATGATGAAATGGATGGTGCCGCCGGTCTTGTAACCGTCCAGCTCCGACATATCGAGTGATTCCGGAACGAGGCCCTGGCCGGCGAAGGCCGCATCGCCGTGCAGCAGCAGGCCCATCACCTCTTCCCTGGACTTGTCGTTGCGCTGGCGCTGCTTGGCGCGCACCTTGCCCTGCACCACGGTGTTGGCGGCTTCCAGGTGCGAGGGGTTGGCGGTCAGCGACAGATGGACGATGCGCCCGTCGAACTCGCGGTCCGCCGAGGTGCCGAGATGGTATTTGACGTCGGCCGAGCCCTGGACATCCTCCGGGTTCGCGGCATTGCCCTGGAACTCGGAGAAGATCGCGGCGAACGGCTTGTTCATGAAATTGGCCAGCATGTTGAGCCGCCCGCGATGGGCCATGCCGATGACCACTTCCTTCACGCCAAGCTGGCTGCCGCGCTTGATGACCTGCTCCAGCGCCGGGATCATGGATTCGCCGCCATCGAGGCCGAAGCGCTTGGTGCCGGTATATTTCTTGTCGAGGAACTTCTCGAACATCTCGGCCGCGGTCAGGCGCTCCAGGATCGCGATCTTGCCGCGGTCGGTGAAATCGCGCTGGTTGCGGCTGCCCTCGATCCGCATCTGCAGCCATTTGCGCTGATCCGGATTCTGGATGTGCATGTACTCGACGCCGATATTGCCGCAATAGGTCTGGCGCAGCACATGGACGATCTGGCGCAGCGTCGCGCTTTCATAGCCGAGGATGTTGTCGATATGGATCTCGCGGTCCATGTCGGCCTCGGTGAAACCGAGGGTTCGAGGGTCGAGGTCGGCATGCTTGGCGCGTGGCTTCAGGTCCAGGGGATCGAGGCTGGCTTCCAGATGGCCGCGCACGCGATAGGCGCGGATCAGCATCATGGTGCGGAGGGAATCGCGGGCGGCGCGCTTCAGGTCCTGCGGGCGCGCGCTGCGGACCGTCACGGCCTCGTCATACTGCCCGTTGCCATAGCCATTGCCGTTTTCGCGCACGATCTCGACCGCGCGTTCGCGCGGGGCCCAGGATGCGCCGCGGATGTCGTTGAAGACGGTCTCGCTCTCGTCCTGGAGCTCGGCAAAGAATTGCCGCCAGGATGGATCGACCGATTCCGGGTGATCCAGATACCGGGCGTAGAGTTCCTCGATGAACGGTGCGTTGGAACCGGAGAGGAAGGTCGACGGATTGGTGCTCATGCGTCGCTCGCTGCAGGGACCGCGATCGGGCGACGGCCCATCAATGCTACTGGTTCATCGAAGCAGGTCCGCCCGTGCCCGATCGCCGCGAACCCTGACCCGCTTCCCGTTTATCCCCCTACCGCCCCATCGCCTTCAGCATAGCGGAGCCGAGGCTTGCGGGCGATTCCGCCACCTGTATGCCGGCGGCCTTCATGGCCTCGATCTTGTCGCCGGCACCGCCCTTGCCGCCCGAGATGATCGCGCCTGCATGGCCCATGCGGCGGCCCGGCGGCGCAGTGACGCCGGCGATGAACCCCACCACCGGTTTCTTGCGCTTTTCACGCTTCAGGAAGTCCGCCGCGTCTTCCTCGGCGGTCCCGCCGATCTCGCCGATCATGACGATCCCCTGGGTTTCATCGTCCCCCAGGAACATTGCCAAACAGTCAACAAAATTGGTGCCATTGACCGGGTCGCCGCCGATGCCGATGCACGTCGTCTGACCCAGGCCGGCGGCCGTGGTCTGGGCCACTGCCTCATATGTAAGCGTGCCGGAACGGGAAACAATGCCGATCCGCCCGCGCTTGTGGATGTGGCCCGGCATGATGCCGATCTTGCACTCGCCGGGCGTGATGACGCCCGGGCAGTTCGGCCCGACCAGGCGGGTATGCGAGCCGGCCAGCGCCCGCTTCACCTTGACCATGTCGAGAACAGGGATGCCTTCGGTGATGCAGACCGCAAGGTCGACCCCCGCATCGATCGCCTCCACGATGGCGTCGGCCGCGAATGGCGGCGGCACATAGATGACGCTGGCGCTGGCGCCGGTCTTGGCCACCGCCTCGGCGACCGTGTCGAACACCGGCAGGTCGAGATGCGTGGCCCCGCCTTTGCCGGGCGTGACTCCGCCCACCATCTTGGTGCCATAGGCGATCGCCTGCTCGGAATGGAAGGTGCCCTGCGAGCCGGTGAAGCCCTGGCAGATGACCTTGGTGTCCTTGTTGACCAGCACTGCCATGGCTCAGGCCTCCTTCACCGCTTTGACAATCTTTTCGGCGGCGTCCGCCAGATTGTCGGCGCTGAGGATCGGCAGGCCGGATTGCGCCAGGATCTTCTTGCCCAGTTCGACATTGGTGCCTTCGAGCCGCACCACCAGCGGCACGTGCAGGCTGACCTCGCGCGCGGCCGCGACCACGCCTTCGGCGATCACGTCGCAGCGCATGATGCCGCCGAAGATGTTGACCAGGATGCCTTCGACATTGGCGTCGGAGAGGATGATCTTGAAGGCGGTGGTGACGCGCTCTTTGGTCGCACCGCCGCCGACATCCAGGAAGTTGGCCGGCGTGCCGCCATAGAGCTTGATGATGTCCATGGTCGCCATGGCGAGGCCGGCGCCGTTCACCATGCAGCCGATATTGCCGTCCAGCTTGATGTAGTTGAGGTTGTGCTTGCCGGCTTCGAGCTCCGCCGGATCCTCCTCGTCCTCATCGCGCATCTCCTCCACGTCCTTGTGGCGGTAGAGCGCGTTGTCGTCGAAATTCATCTTGGCATCGAGGGCGATGACATCGCCGGCGCCGGTGACCACCAGCGGATTGATCTCCACGATCGAGCAATCCAGCTCCTGGAACGCCTTGTACATGGCGGTGATGAACTTGATGCAGGACCCGACTTGGTTGCCCTCGAGCCCCAGGCCGAAGGCGATCTTGCGGCCATGGAAGGGCTGGATGCCGGTGGCCGGATCGACCGCCACCTTGAGGATCTTTTCCGGATGCTTGGCGGCGACCTCTTCGATCTCCACGCCGCCTTCGGAGGAGGCCATGATGGTCACGCGCGAGGTGGCGCGGTCGACCAGCATGCCGAGATAGAGTTCGCGCTTGATGTCGCACCCGCTCTCCACATAGATGCGCTTCACCAGCTTGCCCTTGGGGCCGGTCTGGTGGGTGACCAGGTTCATGCCGATCATGCGGCGCGCATTCTCGCGCACCTCGTCCAGCGATTTCGAGACCTTGACCCCGCCGCCCTTGCCGCGGCCGCCGGCATGGATCTGCGCCTTCACGACCCAGACCTGCCCGCCCAGCTTCTTGGCTGCCTCGACCGCCTCGTCGGGTGTATAGGCGACCTGACCCGAAAGGACGCCGACGCCGAATTTGGCGAGCAGTCCCTTCGCCTGATACTCGTGGATGTTCATGTCTGGGCCTCAGTTACTGCGACGCAAAACGCGGCGCTGTGATGCAGGTCGCATCCGCCGAAACCCTGACCCCAAACCTTCGCGATGGGAAGGCTGATCTACCTGGAGGAAAGCGGGCGACAGCGGCAGTCCTGGAATTGCTGTGGTGCAGCAATCCAAATTTACCCATCTCTGCGGCCGGTTCAAGCCGATTGTGGCCTGGGCCGGTTTAGGAGCCGGGCGGTGTGCGGACTGCCGCCGTCGCTAGCCGATTGCTAGAAGCGAATCGGAAAGGCCTAACTACTTCTTCTTCGCGGCCTTCTTCTTGGCGCCCTTTTTCGAGGCCGCCTTCTTCACACCCTTCTTCTTAGCAGCCTTCTTGGCCGCCAATGCGATACTCGTCATTGCTTCTCTCCTCTTTGAAGCTTCCTCACCACATCGATGAGGCCCCTAACGGCCGCGACCGATTTATCGAACATGGCTTTTTCGGCCTTGCTCAAATCGATCTCGACCACCTTCTCCACGCCGTTCGCGCCGATGATGACCGGCACGCCGACATAGAGCCCTTTCACCCCGTATTCGCCATTCAGCATGGCGGCACAGGGCAGAACTCGCCGTTTGTCCTTGAGATAGGATTCCGCCATGGCGATGGCGGAAGAGGCCGGCGCATAGAACGCCGACCCCGTCTTCAACAGATTGACGATCTCGGCACCGCCGTCACGGGTGCGCTGAACGATCGCATCGATCTTTTCCTTGGTGGTCCAGCCCATCTTGACCAGATCGGGCACAGGAATGCCGGCCACCGTCGAATAACGGGTGAGCGGCACCATCGTGTCGCCGTGGCCGCCCAGGACAAAGGCCGTCACATCCTCGACCGAAACCTTGAACTCGTCGGCCAGGAAATAGCGGAAGCGCGCCGAATCCAGCACACCCGCCATGCCCACCACGCGGGCGGCGGGGAGGCCCGAGGCCTCCTGCATCACATAGACCATCACGTCGAGCGGGTTGGTGATGACGATGACGAAAGCCTTCGGGCACTGCTTCTTGATGTTCTTGCCGACGGCATCGATGACCTTGGCATTGGTCGCGATCAGGTCGTCGCGCGACATGCCGGGCTTGCGCGGGATGCCGGCAGTGACGATGACGACGTCCGCGCCCTTCAGCGCGTCATACGTGTTGGTGCCGGCATAGATCGCATCGAAGCCCTCGACCGGCGATGCTTGCGCGAGGTCCAGGGCTTTGCCTTGCGGCACGCCTTCCACGACGTCGAACAGCACGACGTCGCCGAGATCCTTCAAGCCAGCGAGAAGGGCGAGCGTTCCACCGATTTGTCCAGCGCCGACAAGCGCGATTTTCTTGCGTGCCATTCAGGACCCTAGACCCGGTTTACGCATCGCGGCCGTTGCATTCGGCAGCACAGATTGCCCCATTGCACGTAACACAAGGTGTTGTGTTAATACTATCATTTAACCCCAAGAGCAAGCGTTAACGACATTCCTCATTTTGCGTCACGCATTCACGTCAAATGCGGTCGGGTGAGGTAGTCGACCGATTGCATCTCATTCAAGCGCGAGATCGTGCGCTCGAAGTCGAAAGACCCATCCCCCGATGGGTAGAGCCGCTCCGGCGGAGCCGCCGCGGCGATCACCACGTTGACGCGATGTTCGTAGAGCTCGTCGATGAGCGTCACGAACCGCCGCGCCTGGTCGCGATGATCCGGCGACAACGTTGGCACGCAATCGATTAACACAGTGTTGAAATGTGTCGCGATTGCGAGGTAATCGGCAGCACCCAGCGGCCGGGCGCACAGTTCCTCGAAGTCGAACCACGCGACACCCTCGGCTTGGCGCGGCACATCGAGGCGGCGCTCCTGCACGATCAGGCGATCGGGCCGCGCCGCCGCGCCGCCGGTCAGGCGCGCGAAGGATTCCCTCATGTGGCGCGCGGCGGGTTCCCCCAGGGGGAAGAAATAAAGCCGCATGTCCTTGATGCGCTGCAGGCGGTAGTCGCGTGCCGCATCCAGCTCCAGCACATCCAGCTTTTCCTTGATGAGCGCGATGAAGGGCAGGAAGCGGTCGCGCTGCAGCCCGTCCTTGTAAAGATCGTCGGGCTCGTAGTTCGAGGTCGCGACCACCACGACCCCGCGATCGAACAGAGCCTCGAACAGGCGGCCGAGGATCATGGCGTCGGCGATGTTGCTGACGTGGAACTCGTCGAAGCAGAGCAGGGTCGCCTCGCCGGCGATCTTGTCGGCGAGGGCGGCGATGACGTCGTCCGGCCCGTCCTGCTCCTGCCGCCAGCGATGCAGCGTCTCCTGGACCTCGATCATGAAGGCGTGGAAATGGACCCGACGCTTGCGCTCGATCGGCGCGGTCGCGAAGAACAGGTCCATCAGCATCGATTTGCCGCGGCCCACCGGACCGAAGATGTAGAGGCCCTGCGGCGCGTCCACCTCGCGCCGGCGCGCAAGACCCAACCGCTCGCGCCAGCCGCTCGCTTTCTCGCTCGGCTGATAATGCTTCAACGCCTTGTGCAGGGATTGCAGTTTTTCCGCCGCCAGTTCCTGCGCAGCGTCATGCGCCAACGCGCCCGTACGTTGAAGAGCACGGTAGCGCGACAGGGGTCCGTCTTCGAGGGATGAAGAGACCAGCGCGTCAGACACAGCGAAAGCGGCGACTCGGTCAATATGCATGTTGCGCATATCACATCACATTTTGCGTCACTTGACTACTCGGAAGTGATTCGCCGCGTCGCGCACCGCTTCCTTTTCGGCACGCGACTGAGTCATCGCTGCAACAGATGACGCTTCGATCGCGCGGACTCCACGCGATGAAGAGCCGCACCGATGATGGATCATCGATGCGGCCGTCGGCGAAATGGTGATGATGCGACTATGACGCGGGTCACACCGCCCAGGCAGCACATCGAGACTAGATCGGCTTGCCGTTGACGAGGATCTGGCCGGCTTCGTTGATCTCGATCTTGAACTTGTCGACCGGCTTGCCGTCAGCGCCCTGCTCGCGCTGTGAATATTGCTGCAGCATGCCGGCCGCGCCGATCGCCTGCTGCGACTCAGAATGGTCGGGCGTCTGTTGCGCCAGCGCCACCAGGTCATCCAGGCCGCGGATCGCGACATTGAGCGCACCGACAAGGCCGTATAGCGACTGCGACGTCACGCTGAAATTGCCGTCTGCCTTGAGTTCCATGAGCTTCGAGACCAGCTGCGAAGGTGCGACCTCGATCTTCGCGCCGGAGCTCTGGAACACCGCATTCAGCGCCACCAGCATGGCCATCGCGTTGGCCTCCGCCATCGAAGCGTCGCTGGACGCCACGCCCGGCAGATTGTCCGCCAGCACCTTCACCATGTCCTTGCTCGGGATATCGGTGACCTTGAGGCTGAGGTTGCCGCTGCTGGGCAAGGCGGCCTGATTGATCGGGTTGCTCATCTCATCCATCGCCAAAACCAGTTCCTGATGCGCGATGTCGAAGGCGAGAGTGGCCTTCTCCTGATTGATACCGTCGATCAGCGTGCCAATGGTCAATGAGCCCATGGTGAAAGGCTCGCTCGCGCCATCGCCGTATTTGAGGCCCTTGAGCGCGATCTTGAAATCCCCCCCTTTGACCGAGGCGGCCATGGTGGTGATCGCATCGGTCAGCGCCTTCTGGTCCTCGGGACTGGGGGACGGCGGCGGCGGCGTGCCCTGCTCCGCCAGCGCGACCTGCTTGACGGTCAGTTCCTGGTATTTGGCGACTGCGGCTTGATAGTCGACCAGCTTCACCGAATCATACTTGCCGTCCAGCCGGGCCTCGGCGACGGAGAAGACGCCACCGCCAGTATCTTTCGCTGTAAAATCCGACAGCACCACGTTGCCGATGGCATCGAACAGGCCGCCACCCTTGTCCGCCAGCGCGTTGGTGAAGGTGGCGCTGGCAACCCGGACGTCGCCGCCCTTGTCGTCGGTCGCGGCGATGTCGGTGAACGTGCCATCCAGCGTCTGGAACGCGCTCAGCTCCTTCGACCACAGGCCGCTGAAGGCCTTGGTGGTGAGGGCGAGCTTGCCGCGCTCCTTGCCGTCCAGCTCCTTGAACGGCATCGTCGCCGGCAGCTTCAGGTCCGAGACCTCGTAGGATTTTTCATCCTTGGGCTTGGCGAGATAGCTGACCGTGCCGATCTCGAGATAGCCGTCCGGCGCCGGCTGGATCTTCAATCCTTCGATCGAGACCAGATAGGCGCCGTCGTCCTGCGCCGTCACGTTGACCGCGCTGTGGCTGATGACCTTCCGGGCCGAGGAGCCTTCCAGCTTCTTCAGCTGCCCTTCGACGCCGCTCTTGATCTCGGCGGCGGTCTCGGCCTTATCGGGACCCTTGTCGCAAGCCGCCAGCGCCAACAGGCCAGCGAAGCCGGAAGCCAACAGGATACGGCCCAGCCTGGCCCGTCGATTGCTTGTCATGTCGCAAGTCTTTCCCAGATGTTGAACGTGCCGGCCCACCGACTCGTGGCGAACATATCCATGGCCGGGGAGATTGTCAGCCGAACTTGGCGGGACTGTGACGCACCGCACGCAGGAGAAGACCGGAAGCGGCGTCAGAGCCGCTCCACCATCAGCTTCTTGATCTCGCCGATCGCCTTCGCCGGGTTGAGGCCCTTGGGGCAGGTCTTGGTGCAGTTCATGATGGTGTGGCAGCGATAGAGCCGGAACGGATCTTCCAGGTTATCGAGCCGCTCGCCGGTCGCCTCGTCACGCGTATCCGCGATCCAGCGATAGGCCTGCAGCAGGACGGCGGGGCCAAGATACCGGTCTCCGTTCCACCAGTAGCTCGGGCACGAGGTCGAGCAGCAGAAGCACAGGATGCACTCCCACAGGCCGTCGAGCTTGGCGCGCTCTTCCGGCGATTGCGGGCGCTCGCGCGCCGGAGCCGCGGTGTCGACCTTCAGCCACGGCTCGATCGATTGATATTGCGCGAAAATGCGGTTGAGGTCGGGCACCAGATCCTTCACCACCGGCAAATGCGGCAAGGGATAGATCTTCACGTCGCCTTTCACGTCCGCGATGTAGTGGGTGCAGGCGAGGGTGTTGGTGCCGTCGATATTCATGGCGCAGGACCCGCACACCCCTTCGCGGCAGGAGCGGCGGAAGGTCAGGGTCGAATCCACCTCGTTCTTGATCTTGATCAGGGCGTCCAGGATCATCGGCCCGCAGCTGTCCAGATCGACCTGATAGCTGTCGATCGTGGGACTGCCCCCTTTGTCGGGGTCCCAGCGGTAGATCTTGAAGGTGCGCGTGCGCTTGGCTCCGGCGGGCGCGGGAAACTTCTTGCCCTCGACCGGGCGATCCTTCGCGGCGAGCATCAGTTCAGCCATGTTGCACCTGAACCTCGACAACAAACCTCCCCTTCCCCACTTGCGGGGGAAGGTTGCGCAGGCTTAGCGAACGCAGTGAGCTTAGCCGGAGCTGGATGGGGGGTAGCGCGCCGATAGGCGCGCGCGCTCGAAAGAGCGCAACTCGTTGGGAGCGTCGCGCTGCCACCCCCCTTCCCAACCTTCTCCCGCAAGGGGGGAAGGGGTTCAGCGAGCGACTCATTGCGCAGGATGTAACTTGACATCAATACACCCGCGCCTTGGGCGGGAAGCTTTGCACGTCGTTGGTGAGCGGCTGCAGATGGACCGGGCGATAGTCGATCTTCACCCTGCCCTCCTCGTCCGCCCAGGCGATCGTGTGTTTCATCCACTTGGAATCGTTGCGCTCCGGGAAATCCTCGCGCGCGTGCGCGCCCCGGCTTTCCTCGCGGTTGCGCGCGGATTCGATCGACACCACCGCCTGATAGAGCAGGTTGTCGAGCTCCAGGGTCTCCACCAGGTCGCTGTTCCAGATCAGGGAGCGGTCCTCGACCTTGATGCGGTCGCGCTGGCCCCACAAAGCGCGCAGGTGATCGCAGCCTTCGCGCAGGACCTCGCCGGTCCGGAACACCGCGCAGTTGGACTGCATCACCTTCTGCATCTCGAGGCGCAAGGCGGCGGTCGGCACGTCGCCCTTGGCATTGCGGGCCCTGTCCAGCCGGCTGATGGCCAGCTCCCCGGCGTCCTTGGGCAGGGAGCGCGCCGATTCCTCCGGGTTCAGGATTTCCGCGCAGCGCAAGGCGGCGGCCCGGCCGAACACCACGAGGTCGAGCAGCGAATTGGAGCCGAGACGGTTGGCGCCGTGGACCGAGACACAGGCCGCCTCGCCGATCGCCATCAGCCCCTGCACCACCGAATCCGGGTTGCCGTTCTTCAGCGTCACCGCCTCGCCCCGATAGTTGGTCGGCACCCCACCCATATTATAATGACAGGTCGGCAGGACCGGGATCGGCTCCCGCGTCACGTCGACGCCGGCAAAAATGCGCGCGGTCTCGGCGATACCGGGCAGCCGCTCGTGGATCACCTTCGGATCCAGATGCTCGATATGCAGGTGGATGTGATCCTTCAGCGGGCCGACGCCGCGCCCCTCGCGAATCTCCATGGTCATGGAGCGGCTGACCACGTCACGCGAAGCCAGGTCCTTGGCCGATGGAGCATAGCGTTCCATGAAGCGCTCGCCCGCGCTGTTGGTCAGGTATCCGCCCTCGCCGCGCACGCCTTCGGTGATCAGGCAGCCGGCGCCATAGATTCCGCTGGGGTGGAACTGCACGAATTCCATGTCCTGCAGCGGCAGGCCGGCGCGCAGCGCCATGGCGTTGCCGTCACCGGTGCAGGTGTGGGCCGAGGTGCAGGAGAAGTAGGCGCGGCCATAGCCGCCGGTCGCCAGCACCACCATCTTGGCATTGAAGCGATGCATGGTGCCGTCATCGAGGTTCCAGGCGACCACGCCGACGCAGTTCCCCTCGTCGTCCATGATGAGGTCGATGGCGAAGAACTCGACGAAGAACTGCGCCTGGTGCTTCAGCGCCTGCTGATAGAGCGTGTGCAGGATGGCATGGCCGGTGCGGTCGGCGGCGGCACAGGTGCGCTGGGCGATGCCCTTGCCGAAATGGGTGGTCATGCCGCCGAACGGGCGCTGATAGATCTTGCCCTCCTCGGTGCGGCTGAAGGGGACGCCGTAATGCTCCAGCTCGATGATCGCGGGCACCGCTTCGCGCACCATATATTCGATCGCATCCTGGTCGCCGAGCCAGTCGGAGCCCTTGATGGTGTCGTACATGTGCCAGCGCCAATCATCCTCGCCCATGTTGCCGAGCGAGGCGGAGATGCCACCTTGCGCCGCCACGGTGTGGGAGCGGGTCGGATAGACCTTGGAGATGCAGGCGGTCTTCAGACCTTTCTCAGCCATGCCGAAGGTGGCGCGCAGTCCCGCGCCGCCGGCGCCGACCACCACCACGTCATAGACGTGATCGGTGAAGGGATAGGCCTTGCCGTTGATCTTGGGCGCGCCGTTGGCCTTGGGCGTATCGTGGACGTTTTCTTCGGGCATGTTGCCTTTTTCCCGATGTTCAGCCGCCGTAGAGGGTGATCAGCAGCATCGCGATGATGCCCGTCGCCGCCAGGCCGAAGCCGGCGAACTGGATGATCAGCAGCAGGATGAGCTTTGCCGCCTTGCCATGGATATAATCTTCGACGACGACCTGCAGTCCCAGCACGGCATGATAGATGAGGGCGATCAGGAACAGGCTCATCAAGCCCAGGGTCACCGGCGAGCCCAGCCACTGGACGGCGGTCGCGCGATCGACGTCGATCAGGAACACGATGCAGGCCACGAACCAGAGCGAGAGCGGGATGAGCGCGATGGCGGAGACGCGCTGCGCCCACCAATGATGCACGCCTTCCTTGGCCGAGCCGAGGCCGCGCACCCGGCCGAGCTCGCTGCGCAGGCTGCCTTTGGCGCTCGCCATCAGAGGCCACCCCGCGCCCAATAGCCGAGCGCCCAGGCCGCGAGCGACAAGACCACGGAGCCGATCAGCACGGCCCAGCCGCTGCGATAGACCGCGGTGAGCTCGAATCCCCAGCCTGCATCCCAGGCGAGATGCCGCAGGCCGTTCAGCAGGTGATAGAAGAACGCGCCGGTCCACAGGAACAGCAGGCTGCGCCCGACGATCGAGGCCGCCAGGCTCTGTGCCTGGTCGAAAGCCTCCGCGCTCGAGGCCGCCGCCACCAGCCAATAGATCAGGGCCAGGATGCCGAGAGACAGGAATATCCCGGCGATGCGATGCAGGATGGACAGGATCGAGGTGAGTTGCGGCCGATAGATCTGGAGATGCGGCGAAGTCGGTCGCGGATGCGAAGCCATGCTCTTGCCCTGATGAATTACGCACCGTGGCGCGGGCGGGTCCCAGAAACCGGCCTGCCGAACCCCGCGCCGGCCGGCAGGATAAGTCAGCGCTGACTTATATAACTATGTGCTGACTTACCGTTTTTGCAGTGCAGCGTCAATGCGACGAGGCGGGCCACCCATGCAACGATGTCATGCCGCCCGGCGCGGCAGCAGCACGGTGTAGTCCAGATCGAGCACAACCTCCGCCGGGTATTTGCCGTCGGCGGCCGGCCTCGGGAAGTCGGCGCAGGGCCGGTCCTTGGTGGCGATGGTGCGCAGGCGCAGGGCGCCGACGTCACCGCGGCCCGGCAGCTCGATCGCGTCCAGAACCTCACTCCAGGCATAGATGGTGTCGCCGGCGAGGCTGGGATTGGCATGCCGTCCGCCATTGAGGCTGAGCACGCGGAATGCGTTCGCGAGGCCGTTGAAGCTGAGGGCGCGCGCCAGGCTGATAATGTGCCCGCCATAGATCAGGCGCTTGCCGAAGCGGCCCTTGGATTCGGCATGCTGGTTGAAATGCACCTTGGCATTGTTCTGGTAGAGCCGCGTCGCGGTCATGTGGTCGCTCTCTTCCAGCGTCATGCCGTCGACGTGGTCGATGCGCTCGCCCTTTGCATAATCCTCCCACACATGAGGCGAGCCGGCGAGGGCAAGATCGTACTCGCCCATCTGCAAACCGGCCGGGATATAGAAATCCGACGGCGCAACGGCACCGGCCATATCCGGGACATGGGACGTCGGCGCCGCCTTCGCCTGGTCACGCTTCTTCACCATCACCCAGCGCACGTAGTCGAGCACGACCTCGTCGCGCTGGTTGCGGCCGACGGAGCGCACATAGACGATGCCGGTCTCGCGATTGGAATTCTCCTTGAGCCCGATGATGGTGGAGCGCGTCGCCAAGGTGTCGCCCGGATAGACCGGGGCGCCGAACTTGCACTGGGCATAGCCGAGATTGGCGATCGCGTTCAGCGAGATGTCGGCGACCGTCCGGCCGAACACGATGTGGAACACCAGGATGTCGTCGACCGGCGCCTTGCCATAGCCGATCGATCGCGCGAAGGCATCCGAGGAAGGCAGCGCGAAGCGCGAGCCGGTCAGGCCGATATAAAGCGCGACGTCGCCGGTCGTCACAGTGCGCGGCACGGCATGGACAATCTCCTGCCCCAGCCGGAAATCCTCGAAGAAGTTGCCTGGGTTGGTCTTGAGGGACATTCCGCGCCCACTCCTGCTGTTCCTGGTCGCACCGCACCATACGTGCGCTTGGCGGAGCGCGCAAAGTCGCGCCAAACCCATATCAACGACAGATGAAATGCTAACAAATATTAATGCCTTGTTGTGAATTTGAGGATAGTGACTGTCCCCGGGGGACGACAGCGACGATCGCCGGACAGGGGGAGCGTTCGATGGAGTCCAAATACACGACTGTGCTGGACGCGGCGGTGCCTCAGTTTCCGCCGGTTCCATTGATCGTGGTGCTGGCCGTGCCGGTGCTGTTGCTCGCTTTCGCCCATGTGGCCAGGGCGCGCAACTGGCGTTCATCCAGAGGCCCGCTCAAGCCGTTTCTCTGGGTCGTCTATCTGTCCTACGCGCCGATGGTCCTCTATCAATATTGGACCTTGTGGACCAGCCAGGCCTCTGCCCAGAACGCTACGCAAGTCTCGGTGGAAGCCGGCCGCATCGACGGGCCGGTGGTGAACCAATCGCCTGACGGACTGTTCGTCGAAACCAGGCAGCGCTTCGCGGTGAACGGTGTCGGATTCGAATATCGGCACCAAAGCCTGCGTTACCTGGACTTCCTGTTGCCACAAGCGGACCTGGTTACGCTGCCCCAGGTCCAGGACGCCCACGTACGCGTTACTTATCGCGACGAAGGCGACGTGCGGCAGCTCTTGAGAATCGAGATCGCCACCCGCGATCTGGATGCACACGATTAGTGCGTCCCACCAACAACCGGATCGTGAAGCTGGAAGCGGCTGAGCCGTCAGTCGTGAATGCCATCTCGAGTTCCGGTGGCGGAATTTCTTAGATCGGTAGAACTGCGACCCCCGACGCCGTCCAGAATGTGACCGCGAGCGCCGGCGCGCGTCGGCACAACCCTCTATCCGGCTTGGATTTTCCGCGCGCTTAATTTCAGTATTGACTTAATTAAGCTATGACTGCATTATCCGTTCATGCAGTCCCTGATCGCCCTTGCCGACCCGAACCGCCGCCGCATCGTGGAGATGCTTGCCGGGCAGGAACTTTCCGCTGGCGAGATCGGTTCAGGGTTCGAGATCAGCGCACCGGCCGTATCGCAGCATTTGAAGGTTCTGAAGGAAGCAAGCATCGTCACGGTGCGGGTCGAGGGGCAGCGCCGCATTTATGCGCTCGACCCGGCCGGCTTTGCCGAGCTCGATCGATGGCTCTCCAGCGTCCGCCGCTTCTGGATTCCGCGGCTGGACGAACTGGAGCGGCAGATGCAGCGCCACAAAGAGGAAGAGAGCAAGCAGCGGAAACCCAAGCCGCGCAAGCCAAAAGGAAGAAAGCCATGAGCCGCAATGGAACGCTCCTCGATTTGCACACCGTCGAATTCAAGCGCCTGATCCCCGGCCCGATCGAGCTGGCGTGGGACTATCTGACCAAGCCGGAATTGCTGAAGACCTGGTTTGCCGATGTCACGTTGGAGCCGCGCGTCGGCGGTGCCGTCAATGTGCGCTTCAGCACGGAGACCTGCGGCGGCGGTACGGGCGGCGTCCATGGAATCGTCCGCGAGTTCCGGCGGCCCCACGTGATCTCCTTCACGTGGATCCAGCGGCGATCGCAGCCGGGCGGCTCGAGCACGGATAGAGATGACGGCGAGGTGCGCTTCGAGCTGGCGGAGAAAGGCGGCAAGGTGCTGCTGACCCTGCTCCATTCGCGCCTCCCGACCGACGAGCTGGCCGGCCACAGCGGCGGCTGGCACGCTTATCTCGACAATTTGGAATCGCGGATCTCCGGCCGAGGCGGCATCGACTTCATGGGGGTCTTTCACGACCATCATCCGCGATACGAGGAGCGCCTGGCGGCCCTGCAGCGCTCGGGAGCGGCGTGATTGTTCTGAGCCGCCGCGCCCCAAGACCTGGACCGAGAGACCAGTTTCAAACCGCGAACGCCGAAAGGAAGAAAGCCATGGGTCACGATGGAAGCATTCTCGATCTGCACACGGTGGAGTTCAAACGGCTGCTGCCCGGCCCGATCGAGCTGGCGTGGGACTATCTCACCAAGCCGGAGATGATAAAGACCTGGTTCGCGGACGTGACGCTGGAGCCGCGCATCGGCGGCTCGGTCGAGGTCCGCTTCGGTGATGGCAAGGACGGCAAGGCCTGCGATACCAGCGGCATTCGCGGAACCGTGCGGGAGTTCCGCCCGCCCCACGTCTTCGCCTTTTCCTGGATCCAGCAGCGTCTGCAACCGGACGGCTCGCGCAAGGCCAGCGACGAAGGCGAGGTTCGCTTCGAGCTTGCGGAACGGGGCGACAAGGTGCTGCTGACGCTGCTGCACTCGGGCCTCCCGCTCCATGAACTGGCCAATCACAGCGCCGGCTGGCATGCCTATCTCGATAACCTGGACTCGCGGATCTCCGGCCAGGGTGCCATCGATTTCATGAAAATCTTCCGCGACCTTCACCCGCAATATGAGGAGCGGATCGCAGCCTTGCAGCGGCAGGGAGCGGCCTGATTGACGCCGCCGACGTGGCAACAGGAAGGAGACAAGAGCGATGACGAAACACATGACTGGGACACGAGATGAGTGGCTGGCGGCGCGGCTCGAGTTGCTCAAGGCGGAGAAGGATCTGACGCATCGCAGCGACGCGGTGGCGCGGCAACGGCAGGAGCTGCCGTGGGTTCGGATCGATAAGGAGTACAAATTCGAGACCGACAACGGCAGCGCGTCGCTGAAGGAACTCTTCCGAGGGCGCTCGCAGCTGCTCATCTATCACTTCATGTTCGGGCCTGACTACAAGGCGGGCTGCCCCTCCTGCTCGGCGATCGCCGACGGCTTCAACGGCATAGCGACCCACTTGGCCAATCATGACGTGATGCTTTGGGCGGTCTCGCGGGCGCAGCTCGCGAAGCTGCAGGCCTTCAAGCGGCGCATGGGCTGGACCTTCCCCTGGGCGTCGTCGTTTGCCAGCGACTTCAATCCGGACTTCAACGTGTGGTTCAGCGAGCAGCAGCAGCGCGACGGCGGCATCGAATACAACTATCGGCGCGAGCCGCCGCTGCAGCAACTGATCGCCGACAACAAGCCGGCCATCTCCTCGCGCGAGACACCCGATGGGCCCACGCAGGGCGCCGCAATGAGCGGCACGGACGTTGCCACCTACACGCGCGAACGGCCGGGCATGAGCGCCTTGGTACTGGAAGACGGTGTCATCTACCATACCTACTCCGCCTATGCCCGTGGACTGGACGATCTTTGGGGCATGTACAAGTGGCTCGACCGCGCACCTAAGGGACGCAACGAGAAAGGCGTCTGGTGGCGCCACCACGACCAATACGACAAGCATTGAGTCCGCCGGTGTTGGCGCAGCCAGGGGACGGGAGGTCCCGAGGCATGGCGTCCGAGCGAGCCTTCTTCGGCTTCTCGGCGCTGCTCTTCGCCGTCAGCGCGGTAGTGACGATGGTCTGGTGCGCGTCCATGTCGGCGATGGACGGGATGCCGATGCCCGGCGGTTGGACGATGTCGATGGCGTGGATGCGGATGCCCGGACAGACATGGGCCGGCGCTACGGTATCGTTCCTCGGCATATGGGTCGTGATGATGGTGGCAATGATGCTGCCGTCCCTGGTGCCGATGCTGTGGCGCTACCGCCGTATGGTCGGCAATGCGAGCGAGACACGCCTGGGTCGGCTGACCGTGCTGGTGGGCGCGGGGTATTTCTTCGTCTGGACCGTGTTCGGACTGGCCGCCTTTCCGCTGGGTGTCGCGCTGGCGGCCATCGCGATGGAGTTGCCGGCGCTGGCGCGCGTCGTTCCGATGGCGGTCGGCGTGGTCGTCCTGATCGCCGGTGCGCTCCAGTTCACCGCATGGAAGGCACACCACCTCGCCTGCTGCCGGGAGTCACCGGGGCACGGCTGCGCGTTGCCGGCGGACGCCGCCAACGCCTGGCGACACGGCCTGCACCTCGGCCTCCACTGCAGCTGCTGCTGCGCCGGCCTGACGGCGATCCTCCTCGCCATCGGGGTCATGGATGTGCGCGCGATGGCTGTCGTGACGGCAGCCATCATCGTCGAACGTCTCGCACCGGCCGGTGAGCACGTCGCCCGAGCCACCGGGGCCATCGCAATCGGGGCAGGATTGTTCCTGATCGCGCGAGCAGCCGGGTTCGCATGACAGACCTGCATCGTCGATTGTAGCCGGACAAACGCGCGCAAAACCTGTCGCGATTTTGCTTGCAAGCCAGGCGGCGATCATGAGGATACCGGACGTCCCGCTCCCTACAGGTCGCGCCCGCCGGTTTCATGAACGTCCTCTCCATCCAGTCGCAAGTCGTCTACGGCCATGTCGGCAATTCCGCCGCTGCCTTCGTATTGCAGCGCCAGGGCCATGCGGTCTGGCAGGTGCCGACCGTCCTGTTCTCCAACCATCTGGGCAAACCGACCTTTCGCGGCCGCGCCGTGCCGGCGGAGCAGGCGCGCGAGCTGATCCAGGGCCTCAAGGAGCTGGGTTATCTCGACGACGTGGACATGCTGCTGACCGGCTATCTGGGGACACCGGACACTGCGCGGCTGGCGGCGGAGCTGGCCGGCATCATCCGCGCGCAGAAGCCAAGCGCGATTTTCGCCTGCGATCCGGTGATGGGCGATGACGACGCGCTCTATGTGAAGCCGGACCTGGCAGAAGCCATCACCACCGATCTGGTGCCGATCGCCGATGTGCTGCTGCCCAATATATTCGAGCTGGCGCGCCTGACCGGCCGGACCATCAAGGACAGCGGCGCCGCGCTCGAGGCCGCGCAGGCTTTGCAGCGATCGTCGGGCGCCAAGGTTCTGGTGGCGACCGGTATTCCCGCCGACCGGCCCGACCGCATCGCCGCGCTGGCGCTCTCGGGCGGCAAGGTCCACCGCGCCGACGCGCCGCGCCGCAAGCTGCGCGTCTCAGGCACCGGCGACACTTTCTCCGCCCTCTTCACCGGCCACTATGTGCGCGACCGCGACGCCGCCGGCGCGCTCCAGTTCGCGATGAAAGCGATGGACATCATCTGCGCCGCCACGGAGAAGGCGGATGCGGACGAGCTGCTGATCGTGCAGACGCAGCAGCAGTGGGCCGAGTAGCGACCAGCCATTCGCCGGACGTCCTTTGTGATTGTTTCGACAATTGGGCCTAAGTCCAACGGACTTCTCTAGGCCGCCACTGTAGTCTTTGCCATCCAGGAAGACGGCCAACCGTACTGCGCGAATTTCGCGACGCATTCGTGCGAGGGCAAGCCATATAGGGACAATGGAGGAAGCTCATGAAGATTGCCACCTTGTTGATTGCCCTCGGTTTCGTCTGTGCGGCAGTTCCGGCTCACGCCGGCCCCTGTAGCAAGGAAATCGACATGGTCACGAAGTTCCTGGGCGGCAGCGGCGGCGGCGCTTCGGTACCCAGCGTGGGGTCCGCCGCCCCCGCGGTTTCGTCGACCAACTCGACCAGCGCCTTGAGCGCCGTGACCGGTGGCGGAGCAACGGCAGGGGCGCTGGGCTCCGGCACGTCCGGAGCAAGCCCGGAAGCGCTGGGCGCCGTACAACAGGCGCAGACGGCAGATGCCGCGGGCGATGAGACCAGCTGCATGGAATACATCGGCAAGGCGAAACAGCTGCTCGGCCTCGCCCAGTAGCCTCACACTGTCGCCCTCCTCCATGACCTGGAGGAGGGGCCACGACCTCGTGAGCTACGCTGCGGCCTTCCCGCTCAGATAGTCGCTGACCAGCTTTTCCGCGATCTGCACGGCGTTGAGCGCGGCGCCCTTGCGCAGGTTGTCGGCCACCACCCAGAGCGAGAGGCCGTTCTCGATCGTCGCGTCCTCGCGGATGCGGCTGACGTAGACCTTGTCTTCGCCAGCCGCTTCGACCTGGGTGACGTAGCCTTCATCGACGCGATGGTCGACCACGGCGATGCCCGGCGCGGATTTGAGGATCGCGCGCGCCTCATCGGCGGACAGCGGACGCTCGAACTCCACGTTCACGGCCTCGGCATGGCTGACGAACACCGGCACACGCACGCAGGTGGCCGTCACCTTGATCTTGGGGTCGAGAATCTTCCTGGTCTCCACCGACATCTTCCATTCTTCCTTGGTGTATCCGTCGTCCATGAAGACGTCGATGTGCGGGATGCAGTTGAAGGCGATCTGCTTGGTGAAGCGTTCTTTCTCCACCGTCTGGTTCACGTAGATGCCGCGCGTCTGGTTGAACAATTCGTCCATCGCATCCTTGCCGCCGCCCGAGACGGACTGATAGGTGGCGACCACCACGCGCTTGATCTTCGCGGCATCGTGCAAAGGCTTCAGCGCTACCACCATCTGGATGGTGGAGCAGTTCGGATTGGCGATGATGTTCTTCTTCTTGTAGCCGGCGATCGCCTGCGGATTGACCTCCGGCACCACCAGCGGCACATCGGGGTCCATGCGAAAGAAGGAGGTGTTGTCGATCACGATGGCGCCGGCCGCGGCGGCCTTGGGCGCGAAATCGGCCGAGACCTTGGCGCCGGCCGAGGACAGCACGATGTCGATGCCCTTGAAATTGAACTGGTCGAGGCGCTGCACCTTCAGCACTTCGTCCTCACCGAAGGAGACGTCGCCGCCGGCCGAACGCTGCGAGGCCAGCGCGACCACCTCGTCGACCGGGAAATTGCGCTCCGACAGCGTCTGCAACATTTCGCGGCCCACATTGCCCGTGGCGCCGACCACCGCTACCCGATAACCCATGACTTAAGCTCCTTCGCCCAAAAACAAAGAGGGCCGCATCTTGCTGCGGCCCCCGGTTTCATCTGATCTCGTGAAATCCCGTCAGGCCGCGTTCCATCCCCCGGTCTTGGTCCCGGCGGTCTTCTTGGTCTTCAGGGTGATCACGGCCTGGATCACGTTACAAATTCCCTAAGCTGAGGCGTCCTGGCCCCGGTCGGCGGCTTTTTTACCGAGCTTCGCCACGCCTGTCGACAGAAAAGTGACGGGAAAGCCGGCGAAACGCCGGAGGCTCGACCTTTCATCTTCTGGAAGAGTCACTCCCGATTTGCCCAGCTACCCGGTACCTGGTGAAATAATCATCTTGAGCCTCGTTAAGGGAGCGCACCAGCCTCCCGAGCCACACGGAGAGGCACCATGAAACTCTATTACCACCCGCTCTCGGGTCATTCCCATCGCGCCCGGTTGTTCCTGTCGCTGATCGGGGTCGCGCATGATCTCGTCGAAGTCGATCTCGCCGCCGGCGCGCACAAGGCGCCGGCCTTCCTGAAACTGAACCGGTTCGGCCAAGTGCCCGTGCTGGATGACGACGGGACAATCGTCAGCGATTCCAACGCGATCATGGTCTATCTCGCGAAGAGATACGGCAAGATCGACTGGCTGCCCGAGCTGCCGGCGGCCGCGGCGGCGGTTCAGCACTGGCTGTCAGTCGCGGCCGGCCAGGTCGCCTTCGGCCCGGCAGCGGCCCGCCTCATCACCGTGTTCGGCGCGAGTTTCAATGCCGAAGAAGTCATCGGACGCGCCCACGCGATACTGAAGCTGATCGACGACGCACTGACGGGCAGGCACTGGATCGCCGCATCCGATCCCACGATCGCAGACGTCGCGCTCTACAGCTATATCGCCCGCGCGCCCGAGGGTAATGTCGATCTCTCCACCTACCACAACGTCAATGCCTGGCTCGGCCGGATCGAGGCTCTGCCCGGGTTCGTGCCATTCCAGAAATCGGCAGCAGGCCTCGCTGCCTAGCCCACGAAGGGGATCGCATCATGTCGAATGCTGCGGAACAGGTCCAAGGCTCGCCCTGGCACGCCGGCGAGGTCGCGGTTCAGCGCAGCGCCGGCGTCGCCGAGAAGATGGCGGCGCGCGGCCGCGTCATCCGCGATCATATGATCGATCAGCATCGCGAGTTCTATCCGCAACTGCCCTTCATCCTGGCCGGCGCGGTCGACGCCGGCGGCGATGCCTGGGCCACCATCCTCACCGGCAAGCCGGGTTTTCTGCAGGCCCCCGACCCGGGCCGGCTCAGCATCACCGTCACCCGTGACCGCCAAGATCCGGCGGACAGCGGCATGAATAACGGCGATGCCATCGGCCTGCTCGGGATCGAGCTGCATACAAGACGCCGCAACCGGCTGAACGGAACGGTGCGGCGGGAAAGCCCGAACTCGTTCGATGTCGTAGTTGCGCAGAGCTTCGGCAATTGCCCGCAATATATCCAACTGCGCGATTTCGAATTCGTGCGCGACCCGGCCCTGCCGACCAGCGAGGCGCCGTACACGCTCAATCACCTGGACAGCCGCGCGCGGGCCATGATCGCCGAAGCGGATACGTTTTTCGTTGCATCCTATGTCGATCACACGGATGGAAGCCGGGAGGTCGACGTCTCCCACCGCGGCGGCAAGCCCGGCTTTGTCCGCCTGGGTGAGGATGGCGTGCTGACGATCCCGGACTTCTCCGGCAATCGCTTCTTCAACACGCTGGGCAATCTCATCGCCAATCCCAAGGCCGGATTGCTGTTCGCGGATTTCGACACCGGCGACCTGCTTCAGCTTTCCGGCGATGCCGAGGTGATCTTGGATTCGCCGGAGATCATTGCCTTCCAGGGCGCGGAGCGGCTGTGGCGTTTCATCCCGCGCCGCGTCGTCTATCGTTCCCGGGCGCTGCCGCTACGTTGGACATTTCAGCCCGACGGCTGGTCGCCCCAGGCCCTGAAGACCGGAAGCTGGGAGGAGGCGGCCAGACGCTCCGCCGAAAGTCACGCTGGGCGATAGGTATGCGCGACCGCGCCCAGCTTGCGCGAACGCGAACATTCGGATTCGTCGACCAGTCCGGCGCCTCTATCGAGCTTTGGCAGCGCGGTACGTCAATGCGTCATGAAGACAGGGATGTTGGCGGCATCGATCATGTGGCTGGTGACGCCGCCCAGCACCAAGTGCTTCAGCCGGCTGTGGGTATAGGCGCCCATCACCAGCAGGCCGGCCTCCGCCTGGCGCGCGGCCATCAACAGCTTCTCGGCGATGCTGCCGGCCTCGCTGGTCTCGCCGACCGAGGCCGCGATGCCTTGCCAAGCCAGATAGTGCACCAGGTCGGCCGCCGACTGAACGCCGGCGTGACCGTCCTGCACGTTGATCACGCGCACCCGCGGGCGATCCTGCAGCAACGGCCGAGCCGCGCTGATGGAGCGGATCGCCTCGATGCTGCCGTTCCAGGAAATGACGGCAGGGCCCTTGATCATCGCGTCGAGGTGCGCGGGCGTGCAATCCGACGGGATCAGCAGGACCGGCCGCCCCGCGGAGAACAAGGCATCCTCGACAGCGACGGCAACGAGATCCAGCGCCTGCTCCGATTTCGGGCGTGCCATGATGATGAGGTCGGTCAAGCGGCCGAAGCGCGCCAGCAGTTCCGATTCCTGGCCCTTCTCGGCGCGGAATTCCGCGGTCGCGCTGGGATGCTGCTCCGGCCGATCGCCGAGCGCGACATTGTTCGCGCGCACCCAGCTATCGAAGGCGGACTTCGCCTGGGCAGAGCGTGCCTCTGCATGGCGCTCCGCCGCCGCCACCACCTCCGCGATGGCGACGCCGACATCCACCATCAAAGGCGTCGTCTTCAAGGGATCGGCGACGGCATGCAGCGCCTGGATATGCGCCTGATGAGCCCGCGCGACGGTCAAAGCTGCATCGAGCGCATTGCGATCCGAGTCCAGCCCGAACAACGGAACCAGGATATGCTTGAACATGATCCGACCCTCCCTACCCATTGTTGTTCAAACCGAGCATAGCGCAATTTCGTTCCCAAAGCTTGAGGTGGGTTCTACGTATAGGCACTCACAATGCGGCCCCCCGCCGCAGAGTCACCGCCGATCCCTATAGGCGTGCCGGAAAGCCCGCGGCGTGATGCCTTTCATGGCTTTGAACTGGCGGTGGAAATTGGCGAGATTGCGATAGCCTGCCTCGTCCGCGATGTGGGCGACCGGCCGGTCTCCGCCGATCAGCAGCGCAGAGGCATGGCCGATCCGAAGCTGTGCCACATAGTCCGTCACGCTCATGCGCGTATGACGCCGGAACAGGCGATGCAGCGTGCTAAGGGTCATATGGACCCGCCGCGCCAGGGAAGCGACTGACAAAGCGGCATCGCCGTAATGCGCATGCAGATGCGCCAGGACCAGCGCTATGCGTGCGTCTTCGCCGGCGGCCGGGGCCTTTGCCGCAACTGCAGGCGATGACAGCGGCGCGCTGTTTTCGTCGCGCGCGAGCAGGGCGAGCAGATCCATCAGGCCGATCACTTGCGCGGTCTGATCGCGCTCCAGCAGCGCCAGGACGCGCGTGCGCGCCTGCGCTGCGATCGCCGGCGAAAAGCCGAGGCCACGGATCGAGGCATCCAGCATGCGGCAAGCTGCGCGAAACTCGGGCAGCGGGCGCAACACCTGCTCGACCCAGCCTTGGGTGAACCACATGACGATCGCGACATGGGGCTCGGCTGCTTCGATGGAGCGTGCCGATTGCCAGGTGTGGGGCAGGTTCGGTCCCACGAGCGCCAGATCGCCATCGCCGTAGGGCGCGATGTGATCGCCGATATAGCGCTGGCCCAGGCTGTTGAGGGTGAAGGTGAGTTCATATTCGGGATGGTAGTGCCACTCGAACGGAAAGGCCGGCAGCCGCCGGTGGAACAGGGTCCAGGAGGCGCCCATCGGCACCACGACTTTCTCGAGAATGGGCTTCATCGTCCGAATAATACGCCAGAATTGACCGAATAGTATATGTTTTTGACGAAGCGGGCGAACATGAGCATGTCCGTCCGCCTTAGCATCCCGGCACGTCTGGCTCTGTCCTTGATCTTGGAGATGCGCGATGGACCGCTACGGATATGGCGACGGCAAGCCCGGCAACCCCTCGGTCGGCTATGTCGCGACCACGCAATTGAAGGACATCAAGAAGCGCCTGCCCCTGCGCGTGCTCTCGGCCGCCGACTGGGAGCATTGGACGAATTGGGGCTACGTCGTCGTGAAGAACGCGATCCCGGAACCGAACATCCGTCGCTTGGCCGATCTGCTGTGGGAGTTCCAGGAGATGGATCCGCGCGATCCGGCGAGCTGGTACCAGCCGCAGATGCGCGACCACGCGATGAAGGAGCTCAACAACAGCGGGATGGTGGAGGTCTATAACCACCAATATCTCTGGGACAACCGTCAGCACCCACGTATCCACGATGCCTTCGTCGATATCTGGGACCAGGAAGAGCTGTGGGTCACCATCGACCGCGCCAACCTCAACCCGCCGAACAAGCAGGCGCGCGGCTTCAACGGCTTCATCCATTGGGATGCCGACACACGGCTCGATCCGTTGCCGGTCAATGTGCAGGGCGTGGTCTCGCTGGTCGACACCGATCCGGAAATGGGCGGCTTCCAATGCGTGCCGGAGCTCTTCCGCACCCTGGAAGAGTGGCGCAAGACCCAGCCCGCCGATCGCAACGGCTGGGTGCCCGACACCACCGGCTTCGACATCGTCAACGTGCAGATGCAGGCCGGCGATCTGCTCATCTTCAACTCCCTGCTGGCGCACGGCATCCGCCCGAACCGCTCGCAGGACCGCGTGCGCCTGGCGCAATACATCTCGATGACGCCGGCCGACGAAGGTAACCAGGCGCTGCGCGAGCGGCGTGTCGCATCCTGGCGCGACCGCGAACCGCCGCAAGGCTACGCCTTCCCCGGCGACCCGCGCGGCTGGGAAAAGAGCCGCTACGACCGCGCCAAGCTCACGCCACTGGGGGAGAAGCTGCTGGGGCTACGGAGCTGGAAGGATCAGGTTGCGGCGGCGTAGTTCCGCGTCGTACTCACTCATTACTCTCCGTCATCCCAAGGCTTGGCCTTGGGATCCACGAGTTGACCTACAACGATGCGATCTCGCCCAGCGGAACTCGTAGATGGCAAGGCCAAGCCTTGCCATGACGAAGTAGAGAGCAGAGCTTGCTAGGGTGACTACTTCGCCAGTCTTCCCAGCTCTTTCAAAATCTCATCGCCCATGCGGGTGGTCGAGACCTTGGTGCAGCCGGCGGCCATGATGTCGCCGGTGCGGAAGCCGGCGGCGACCACGTTCTTTGCCGCCTGCTCCAGCAGGCTGGCGGAGTCGGCGAGGTCGAAGGAATAGCGGAACATCATGGCGAGGCTGAGCAGGGTCGCCAGCGGATTGGCGGCGTCCTTGCCGGCGATGTCGGGCGCGGACCCGTGGACCGGCTCATAGAGCGCTTTGCGCCTTCCGTTGGAATCGGGCGCGCCCAATGAGGCAGAGGGCAGCATGCCGAGCGAGCCGGTCAGCATTGCCGCGCAATCGCTCAAGAGATCGCCGAACAGATTGTCTGTCACGATCACGTCGAACTGCTTGGGCTGGCGTACCAGCTGCATCGCGCAGTTGTCGGCGTACATGTGGGAGAGCTCGACGTCGCTATATTCCGCCTTGTGCAGCCTGGTCACTTCCTCGCGCCACAACACGCCGCTTTCCATCACGTTGGCCTTCTCGACCGAGCAAACCTTGTTGCCACGCTTGCGCGCCAGCTCGAAGGCGACGCGCGCGACGCGTACGATCTCGCTGGTGGTGTAGACCTGGGTGTTGATGCCGCGACGCTCGCCGTTCGGCAGGGTCTCGATGCCGCGCGGCGATCCGAAATAGACGCCGCCCGTCAGCTCGCGCAGGATCATGATGTCGAGGCCGGCCACCAACTCCCGCTTGAGGCTCGAAGCGTCGGCCAGCGCGTCGAACACGATGGCGGGGCGCAGGTTGGCGAACAGCTCCATATCCTTGCGCAGGCGCAGCAGCCCGCGCTCCGGCTTCTGTTCGAACGGCAGGTTGTCCCACTTCGGTCCACCGACCGCGCCCAGCAGGACGGCGTCGGCCTTCATCGCCTTTTCCATCGCCGCATCGGTCAAGGGAACGCCGTGCTTGTCGATCGAGCAGCCGCCCACCAGCTCATCCTCGGTATCGAAGCTGAGGGCCTGGTTCTTGGCGAACCAGTCCAGCACGCGCTTCACCTGCGCCATCACTTCGGGGCCGATGCCGTCGCCGGCGAGGATCAGCAGTTTCTTGTTGGCGGGCATGGAGGCTCCTCAGTCTTTCACGCGGCTTCGCCGCTTTTCCGTCATGGTCGGACTTGGTCCGACCATCCACGAGTTTCATTGGGCGATGCCGAATCTGCGACTGACAAATTCGTGGATGGTCGTGCCAAGCACGACCATGACGATTGAGTGAGTGGCAGCCGGCGTTGCGATCACCACAGCCAGGGCTGGCCGACTTTTGCCTTCGCTTCGAAGGTGTCGATGTTCGCAGCTTTCTGCATGGTGAGGCCGATATCGTCGAGGCCGTTCAGCAGGCAATGCTTGCGGAAGGCGTCGATCTCGAACGTGACGCAGCCGCCGTCGGGGCCGCGGATCTCCTGCTTCTCGAGATCGATCGAGATGATGGCGTTGGCGCCGCGGTTGGCGTCGTCCATCAGCTTGTCGACATCCTCCTGCGGCAGCTTGATGGGCAGGATGCCGTTCTTGAAGCAGTTGTTGTAGAAGATGTCCGCGAACGAGGGCGCGATCACGCAGCGGATGCCGAAGTCCATCAGCGCCCAGGGCGCGTGCTCGCGCGATGAGCCGCAGCCGAAATTGGCGCCCGCCACCAGGATCTTGGCTTGGCGGTATTGCGGCTTGTTGAGGACGAAATCGGGGATCTCCTTCCCCTCCGGCGTATAGCGCATCTCGTCGAACAGGTTCTTGCCGAGGCCGGTGCGCTTGATGGTCTTCAGGAACTGCTTGGGGATGATCATGTCGGTGTCGACATTCATCATCGGCAGTGGGGCCGCAACGCCGGTCAGCTGATCGAATTTCTGCATCGGACATATCCGCAAAGAGCGGCCGCGCTTGGCCGCCGAAAGGCGGTTTATGTCATGGCGCGGCCGCTCCTAACAAGCCCTTCAGGCGGATGGCCTACCAGCGCCAATCGCGCAGGTCCGGGCGCGTCTCCGTGCGCGGCAGAAGGCCCACATCGCGCCGCAGATGATCGGGCAGTTCCTCGATCGAGCGTGCGCGATTGATGCCCAGGCGCAGGAAGGTCAGGTTCAGAAGGGCCTCGCCCAGCGAGTCCGAACCCAGCCCGGACGACGAGAAACGCAGAATGCTCAACATCACCAGTCTCCTTGTCTTTGGTGACAGGAGACTTAGGCGTCCTGGCAGCGATCCGGAGTGAACGAGTTCACTCAGCGCGGCCAGGGATCTGTGTCAGGTCGCCTTGCCTGCTGGAAGCCGAGCTCCCGCCACAGGTAGTCGGGCAGTGATTCCACCTCGATTTTCATGGGTGCCTGACCCTCCTGCCGAGAGTCTGGAGCCGGGCGGGCAGTGGTCGATGGCGAACGTCCGAGCCGGCTTGCGAATGTAAGTGTCATAGCGATCCTCCGTGTTAGAGAACATATGCCAGTCACTGATGGATAGACATTCGTCATGATTTTATATAATCCATTCAATAATGAATGAATTCACGGCAAACTGGGATGATCTGCGCCTGTTCGCGGCGATTGCGGCCGAAGGGTCCCTCAGTGCCGCCGCTCGACGGTTGAGGCTCAGCCAGCCGACCATGGGCCGCCGGCTCCAGGCGCTGGAGGAGCGGATGGGGGCGAAGCTGCTGGAGCGGACCCAGGCCGGGCCGGGCGGTAACTACGTCCTGACACCCAAGGGCGCCGAATTGCTGCCCCTGGTCGAGCGCATGGTGGAGGCGGGCGAAGCGATCGAGCGGGCCCGGCCGGATTTCGCCGAGGGCGCGACCGGCACGGTCCGCATCGCGTCCGGGCACCTCACCATCCGATTCATTGCGCGCCGGCTCCCGGAGCTGCTGGATGCGCTGCCCGGGATCGAGATCGAGCTTTACAGCTCCTATTCCCTGGCCAACCTGTCGCGGCGCGAGGCGGACATCGCCATCCGCAACCGCCGGCCGGAGGAGGGCCGTCTGGTCGCGCGATCCCTGCCGCAATATTCCTACGCGGTGTTCGGGGCGCGCAGCTATGTCGCGGAGCATCCCGAAGTCGCGACCGAGGCGCGCTACGAGCATTGCCGCTGGATCGGGTTCGACGACACGCGCGGCAGCAGCGAAAGCTTCGAATGGCTGTGCGCCAAGATCGGCCGGCGGCCGGAAATCCGCTGCAGCAACGCCAGCATGATCCTCAATGCTCTGCTGACCGGGTCGGGCCTCGGCGTGATGCCATGCTGGATCGGCACGGAAGAACCCTCGCTCATCCAGCTGTCCGCGCCGATCGAGGATCTGGATCGCGACCCGATGTGGCTGGTGATCCACGAGGACATGCGCGACCGCCCGCGCGTGCGCCTGGTCGCCGACCGGCTGGTCGCCTTGTTCCAGCGCTATCGCCATCTGCTGCAGCCGGAGGGCGCGGGCTAGACGTCAATTGTCGAAGCCCAGGTCGCGCCGCCAATGAGCATTCAACAATCGCAGGTCCAGAATCGGGACCCGCTTGCGGCGCGTCCGGCGCCACAAGCGTGCGACAGCGATCAGCGGCAGTTCCAATCCGTTCCGAAGACCGTTCCAAAAACAAGTCATCCCAACCTCCATCTTGCCAAAGGCCTCGGAGCGGTTTACGACCTTCACAAATGCATGAGAATGGCAGATATCAAATAGTCTAGTTTCATAAATGAATACTGTTCGACCGAACTGGGACGATCTGCGGATCTTCGCCGCCATCGCCGCGACCGGCAGCCTGACCGGCGCGGCGACGCAGCTCCGGCTGTCCCAGCCGACTGTCGGTCGGCGGCTGCAGGCGCTGGAGGAATGCCTGGGCGCCGCGCTGCTGGAGCGGACGCCGCGCGGCATGCAACTGACCGCCAAGGGCCAGGCGCTGTTGCCGCTGGTCCAGCAGATGGAACAGGCCGGCGATGCCATTGACCGCGCCGCGCCGGGATTGGCGGACCTGCCGCTCGGCACGGTGCGCATTGCTGCGGGTCCTTGGAACAGCCGCTTCATGGCGCGGCGATTGCCGGAGCTTCAGGCCGCGCTGCCGGGGATCGAGATCGAGCTGTTCAACGAGATGTCATTCGCCAACCTGGCGCGGCGCGAAGCCGACATCGCGATTCGCAACCGGCGTCCCAACGAAGGACGCGTGGCCGTGCGCCGGCTGCCGGAGCCGGCCTATGCGGTCTTTGGCGCGCGCGCCTATGTGGATGAGAATCCGGCGGCGCTCACCGAAGAGCGCTACCAGCGCTGCAGCTGGATCGGGTTCGACGACAGCTATCAGACCTCCGCCAGCCTGGTGTGGCTGCGCAGCAAGCTTGGCCGCTGGCCGCATGTGCGGTGCAGCCATTCGACCACCATCCATGACGCGCTGGTCGGCGGCGCCGGCCTTGCCATCATCCCCTGCTTTGCCGGCGCCGAAGAGCCGAGCCTGGTGCGCCTGACGCCGCCGCTCTCCGATCTCGAATCGCAGGGGCTATGGATGGCCGTGCACGAGGACCTGCGGCATCAGCCGCGCGTGCGCCTGGTCGCCGACAATGTGGCTGCATTGTTCGAGCGCCACCGTGCGGAGCTGCGGCCGGAAGGGTCTTCGGCGTGACCGCGACCCTCCGCATCCGCCGGCTGGAGGCCGATGAGCCGGCCTTCGACCTTGTCATGCGTTGGCGCTACGACGCCTTTTACGCGGACAGCGGAACTACTTTCGAAGAGTCGCGCGATGCCATGCGCTCATGGATGGGGCAATTGGGCTACGAGACCGCTTTGCTCGCCGAGCTGGATGGACGTCCGGCGGGAAGCTGCCTGTTCACGCGCGAGGAGATCGACCCGAAGCACGATCTGACGCCGTGGCTGGCCGCGCTCTATGTGGCGCCGGAATTCCGCAAGCAATCGATCGCCACTGCGCTGGTGCGAGCGATCGAGCAGCACGCACGCGATGTTGGCTGCACGCAGCTCTATCTCTATACCATCACCGCGGAGCCGTTCTATGCGAAGCTCGGCTGGATCGCGCGCGAGCGCTTCGATTGGCACGGCGAGAAATTCGTGCTGATGGCGCGAGAGTTGTAGACACGGCCGCATCTTCATGCGCCTTCGGCGCGACCCCTCACCCTACCCCCTCCCTCAAGGGGAGAGGGAATAGACTGCAACGAGCGAGATTCAAAGCCCCTCTCCCCTCGAGGGAGAGGGGTTGGGGTGAGGGGGTGTCGATGCCGCTTCGGATCGCTTAAGAGAGTTTCCGCACGTCCGTCAGGTGCCCGGTCACCGCCGCCGCGGCCGCCATCGCGGGGCTGACCAGGTGGGTGCGGCCGCCGCGGCCCTGGCGGCCTTCGAAGTTGCGGTTCGAGGTGGACGCGCAGCGTTCGCCGGGGGCGAGCTTGTCGGGGTTCATGGCGAGACACATGGAGCAGCCCGGCTCGCGCCATTCGAAGCCGGCGTCGAGGAAGATCTTGTCGAGGCCTTCCTGCTCGGCCTGGTGCTTCACCAGACCAGAGCCCGGGACCACCATCGCATTCACGTGGGACGCGACCTTGCGGCCCTGGGCGATCTTCGCCACTTCGCGCAGATCCTCGATGCGGCCATTGGTGCAGGAGCCGATGAAGACCCGGTCGACCTTCACCTCGGCCAGCTTGGTGCCGGGCTTCAGGCCCATATATTCCAGCGACCGCTCGACGGCCCGGCGTTTGTTCTCATCGGCGATGTCGGCCGGATTGGGCACGCTACCGGTGATCGGCAGCACATCCTCGGGGCTGGTGCCCCAGGTCACTTGCGGCACGATCTCCGAGGCCTTCAGCACGATCTCGGTGTCGTATTTGGCGCCGGGGTCGCTGGGCAGCGATTTCCAGAACGCCACCGCCTGCTCCCACGCGCCGGCCTTCGGCGCCATCGGACGGCCCTTGATATAGGCGAAGGTAGTCTCGTCCGGCGCAATCAGGCCCGCTCTGGCGCCGGCTTCGATCGACATGTTGCAGACCGTCATGCGGCCTTCCATCGACAAAGCGCGGATGGCGTCGCCGGCATATTCCATCACGTAGCCGGTACCGCCGGCGGTGCCGAGGCGGCCGATGATGGCGAGCACGATGTCCTTTGCCGTCACGCCGGGGCCGACATTGCCCTCGACCGTGATGCGCATGTTCTTGGCCGGCTTCTGGATCAGCGTCTGGGTGGCGAGCACATGCTCGACCTCCGACGTGCCGATGCCGAAGGCCAGCGCGCCGAACGCGCCATGGGTCGAGGTGTGGGAATCGCCGCACACGATGGTCATGCCGGGCTGGGTGAAGCCCTGCTCCGGCCCGATGATGTGGACGATGCCCTGCCGGATGTCGTCCATCGAAAAATACTCGACGCCGAAATCGCGGCAGTTCTGCTCCAGCGTCTCGACCTGGATGCGGCTCTCTTCCTCGGCGATGCCCTTGGAGCGGTCGGTGGTGGGGACATTGTGGTCCGCCACCGCCAGGGTCGCCTTCGGCCGGTGCACCTTGCGGCCCGCATTGCGCAGGCCTTCGAAGGCCTGCGGCGAGGTCACCTCATGCACCAGGTGCCGGTCGATATAGATCAGGCAGGTGCCGTCGTCCTGCTGGTGGACCAGATGGTTGTCCCAGATCTTGTCGAACAAGGTACGAGGTTTTGCCATGACCTATGCCGCTCTTCGCCGAGTTACGCCGATGTCTATTCTTCCGCTGCGGCCGCGACGCCGCCAGTCTTTTCGTTGATACGCGCCGACTTGCCGCGGCGGCCGCGCAGGTAATAGAGCTTCGCCCGGCGCACGTCGCCGCGGCGGATCACCTCGATCGACACCAGACGCGGCGAATAGAGCGGGAACACGCGCTCCACGCCTTCGCCATAGCTGATCTTGCGCACGGTGAAGGCCGAATTGATGCCGGCATTCTTGCGCGAGATGCAGACGCCTTCGAAGGCCTGCACGCGCTCGCGGTCGCCTTCGACCACTTTCACGTTGACCTTCACGGTATCGCCCGGGGCGAAGTCCGGCGCCTTGGCGCCGTTGGTCAGCTTGTCGACCTGACTCTTCTCGAATTTCTGCAAGGTGTTCATGATGCACGTCCTTTCTTTGCAACTTGTCCGGCGCCGAGCGCCGTCCGTTCCTGATAGGCGGCCCACAGATCGGGCCGCCGCGATTCCGTCGTCCGTTCGGCCTGCAGCTTGCGCCAGGCCCGGATTTTCTCGTGATGCCCGCTCATCAGCACGTCGGGCACCGCGCGGCCGCACCAGTCGGCGGGCCGCGTGTAATGGGGATATTCGAGGAGACCGGCTTCGAAGCTTTCCTCCTCCAAAGTCTCTTCCGCGCCCATGACGCCGGGCAGCAGCCGCACGGCGGCGTCGATCAGGGCGAGCGCCGCCGGCTCGCCGCCCGACAGCACGAAATCGCCGAGGCTGACTTCCATGAGGCCGCGCGCTTCGATCACGCGCTCATCCAGCCCTTCGTAGCGGCCGCACAGCAGCACCACGCCGGGGCCGGCGGACAGTTGCTTCACCAGTTCCTGATCCAGCAGACGGCCGCGCGGCGTCAGGTAGATCGCAGGCTTAAGGCCGTCGCGGGTCGCGAAATCGAGCGCCGCATCCACCACATCGGGCCGCATCACCATGCCGGGTCCGCCGCCGAACGGCGTGTCGTCGACCGTCCGATGCTTGTCGGTGGCGAAGCTTCGGATGTCGATGGCTTCGAGTGCCCAGGTGCCGCGCTCCAGCGCCTTGCCGGCCAGGCTCTGGCCCAAAGGCCCCGGGAACATCTCCGGGAACAGGGTGAGGACGCGCGCCGTCCAGCTCATGGCGCGGCCTCCTGCATCATGGCTGCTTCCGCCTCGTCATTCTCCGGAATCTCGAAGAAGTCCGCCGGCAGATCCAGCACGACGCGCCCACCCTTGATATCGACCGTCGGCACGAAGGCCTTGGCAAAGGGCACGACGAACCCTTCGCCGCTCTCCGGCACCACCAGCAGCAGATCGCCCGCGCCGTAATTGTCGACCGAGACGATCTCGCCCAGCTTCGCGCCCTTGGCATCGAACGCGCCAAGGCCGATCAGATCCGCGAGGTAGTATTCCTCCGGATCTTTCGGCGCCGGCAGGCGGTCGCGATCCACGAACAGTTCCACGCCCTTCAAGGCCTCGGCGGCATTGCGGTCGGCAACGCCCGTGATGCGCGCGATCACCACGCCCTTTGCCGCATCGCCGGTTCCGACGATGCTGAGATCGAAGCTGCGCTTGCGCTTGGGATCGGTGAGCGGGCCGTAATCGGCAATAGCAGCCGGCTTGGCGGCGAAGGATTTCACCTTCACCTCGCCCTTGATGCCGTGCGCGCCCAGGATGGCGCCCATCAGCACAAGCCGCTGCGATGTTGCCGATTGCGTCATGTCGCCTACCGCGCCAACGCTAAGCCTGGGGGGCTTCGGCGGCCTTGGCGGCCGCGTCAGCCTGGGCCTTCGCACGCTCCTGCGCCTTGGCCTTCGGCTTGTCCTGCTTGGTCTGGTCGCGGCGCACCGGAGCGGCGCACAGGCCCTCCTTGGAGAAGAAGTAGGCCACACGATCGCTCGGCGTCGCGCCCATCTTCAGCCAATGCTTCGCACGCTCGGTATCGAACGTCACGCGCTTCGGGTCTTCCTTGCCCAGCATCGGGTTGTAGGTGCCGATATGCTCGACGAAGCGGCCGTCGCGCGCGAAGCGCGATTCGGCGACCACGATGCGATAGTACGGGCGCTTCTTGGCGCCGCCGCGGGTCAGTCTGATCTTCAATGACACGTCGTTGTCTCCTTCAGATGTTCGAATGCCTGGTTGAGGTCGCTATTCCGGGTGATGGCTGCAAGCTTCGATCTTGTTGCCGTCCGGGTCATACGCAAATGCACCATAGTAATCGGGGTGGTAGTGAGGACGCAGACCGGGGGCGCCGTTGTCCTTGGCGCCGGCCTTGATCGCGGCCTTGTAGAACGCATCGATCGCCTTGCGGCTCTTGGCCACGAAGGCGACGTGAGTGCCGCCCTTCTTGTTGGCCTTCTTGTCCAGCTTTTCCGGCTTGCCGATCCAGAAGCTCGGCTTCGCGCCCTCGCCATAGCCGTGCGCGACGATACCTTCGCCGGGAATGTCGACGGTGTAGACGCAGCTGTAGCCGAGCGGCTTCAGGGCAGCGTCGTAGAATTCCTTGGCCTTCTTGAGGCTCGCAACGCCAATCGAGATATGGTCGATCATCGCCGCCCTCCGAATGGTGGGAACCCGCCGCCCATGCCGCCCATTCCACCCGGGCCGCCGCCCTTCATCAGGGCCGCCATGCCGGAGCGCATCAGGCCCTTCTGCCCGAGCTTGCTGACCTGCTTCATCATGCGGGCCATTTCCATGTGCTGCTTCAGCAGCTTGTTGATGTCCTGCACCTGCATGCCCGAGCCCTTGGCGATGCGGTTCTTGCGCGAAGCCTTGATGAGGTCGGGGTTGCGCCGTTCCTTCGGCGTCATCGAGGAGATGATGGCGAGCGAGCGGCGGATCACCTTGTCGTCGACCTTGCCCTCGAGCTGCTTCTGCATCTTGCCGATGCCGGGCAGCATGCCGGCGATGGAAGCAAGGCCGCCCATCTTCTGAAGCTGGCGCAACTGGCTGGCGAGATCGTTCAGATCGAACTCGCCCTTCTGCATCTTCTTGGCGAGGCGCTCGGCCTCTTCGGTCTCCGTGGTCTCGATCGCCTTCTCGACCAGGCTGACGATGTCGCCCATGCCGAGGATGCGGCCGGCGATGCGGTCGGCATGGAAATCCTCCAGCGCATCCATCTTTTCGCCGACGCCGATCAGCTTGATCGGGCAGCCGGTGATCGCACGCATGGAAAGCGCGGCGCCGCCGCGGGCATCGCCATCGACACGGGTCAGCACGATGCCGGTCACGTTGACGCGTTCCTTGAAGCTCTTGGCGACCGTCACCGCGTCCTGGCCGGTCATCGCGTCGGCGACCAGCAAGGTCTCGTGCGGCTTGGTGGCTTCATGCACCTGCGCCACTTCGGCCATCAGCTCTTCGTCGATCGCAAGGCGGCCGGCGGTGTCGAGCATCACGACGTCGAAGCCTTCGAGGCGGCCCATCTGCAACGCGCGCTTGGCGATCGCGACCGGCGGCTCTCCCATCACGATCGGCAGGGTCTTGACGCCGACCTGCTCGCCGAGGATCGCGAGCTGCTGCTGCGCTGCCGGGCGACGCACGTCGAGCGAGGCCATCAGCACGCGCTTGCCGCGCTGCTCCAGCAGGCGCTTGGCGATCTTGGCGGTGCTGGTGGTCTTGCCCGAGCCTTGCAGGCCGACCATCAGGATCGGCACCGGCGCCGGGGCGTTGAGATCCAGGCCAGGCTCGACGCCCTCGCCCGCGGAGAGAGTCTTCACCAGCTCGTCATGGACGAGCTTCACCACCATCTGGCCTGGGGTCACAGATTTGACGACGGTCTCGCCGATCGCGCCTTCGCGCACCTTGGCGACGAAATCCTTGACCACCGGCAGCGCGACGTCGGCCTCGAGCAGGGCCACGCGCACTTCGCGCATCGCTTCGTCGACATCGGCCTCCGACAGCGCACCGCGCCTTGTCAGCCGGTCGAAAACGCCGCTCAGTCTTTCCTGCAGCTTCTCGAACATGTCGCTCTGTCGGTCCTCGAGCTCTTGCGCAAAACACATTGACGCCCGTGCGCGAAACTCGCGGACGGACGGGGCCCCTCGGGGCCGGGGTTTAACGATGCCGTAAGGCGCGCGGAAACTAGGCTTAGGGCAGCCTCAAGTCAAGCGAACAGCCCTGCTCAGGCGGCATGGGTGATAGAGGGCGGCCGGGGGCTCGGGTTGGCCTGCTTCTGAGCCGCGATCTGTTGATGCAACTGGCTGATTTGCTGAGCTTTTTCAGCATTGAGCCGAGCCAATTCGCGGGCCCGCTTGCGGGCGCCGCCGCCCGACAGCCAAGCGCTGATGGCGCCGAGCAGGAAACCGAACAGCAGACAGGCGATGATGATGGCCCAAAGCGGCGCCGGTTTCACGAACGGCAGCGGCCAGAGACTCACGTCCACCATCTCCCGGTTCTGCACCATGAAGGTCACGACGACGAATGCCACCAACAGGAACAGGACCCACTGCAGCAATCGCAGGATGGCGCGCATGATCAAGGCTCCGCGAAAAATATCTTGAGGTTCAGTCTATTGCGGCCGCCCGCGCGGCGCAAAGCATCGCTGCGCAACCCAATGTCCGCTGGACGTGAAAGAAACTTACTGTTCCTTGCTGGCGCCCGATGAGGACGATGTCTTCACCGGCTCCGCCTCCGCGCGGCCGTTCAGCCGGTCGCGCAACTCCTTGCCGGTCTTGAAAAACGGCACGACCTTCTGTTCCACTGCGACGGTCTCGCCGGTGCGCGGATTGCGACCACGCCTGGCATCGCGGAACTTCACGGAAAAGGCGCCGAAGCCGCGCAGCTCCACACGCTCGCGCTTGGCAAGCGCGTCGGTGATCTCTTCAAAGATCGTGGTGACGATCCGCTCGACATCACGGTGATACAAATGGGGGTTAAGCTCCCCGATGCGCAGTATCAGCTCCGACTTGGTCATCTTGTTTTCCCCCCGACCCGACGCGCAATCGTGTGAGCGCCCGGCCGGCCCCTGTGAAGGAGGCGCCCATCCCGCGCCTCGCCCCCAAGCCTGCCAAGCAACCAGCCGGGCGTCAAGGGTAAGTCGCTCATTTATATGAGTTTTTTGCAGGCCAGTTCAGGCGAAAAACCGCCCTTCGGGGCGCTGGCAGGCATCGGAAAGGGCCGAAAAGCAAGGGCCGGCGGGTTTTTTGGCCCGCCGGCCCTGATTTCAGCCAGAAACGAAGACTAGTCGGTTTCTAGTCTTCCTCGCCGTCCTTCTTGCCCTTCTTGGCCTTGTTGAGGGCCGCGCCCAGGATGTCGCCCAGGCTGGCGCCCGAGTCGGACGAGCCGAACTCGGCCATCGCCTGCTTGTCCTCTTCGACCTCGCGGGCCTTGATCGACAGGGTGAGCCTTCGGCTCTTCGGATCGACCTGGACGATCTTGGCATCGACCTTCTCGCCGACCGCAAAGCGGTCCGGGCGCTGCTCGGAACGCTCGCGCGACAGGTCCGCCTTCTTGATGAAGCCGGTGAGGCCGTCCTGGACCGACACCTCGATCCCGCCATCGACCACCGCGGTGACGGTGCAGGTCACGACCGAGCCCTTCTTCAGGGTGTTGGCGGCTTCGGCGAAGGTGTCCTTCTGGAGCTGCTTGATGCCGAGGGAGATACGCTCCTTCTCCACGTCGACGTCGAGCACCTTCACCTTCACGCTGTCGCCCTTCTTGAAGGCCTGGACAGCTTCCTCGCCCGGCTTGTCCCAGGAGAGATCGGAGAGATGCACCATGCCGTCGATCTCGCCGGGCAATCCGACAAAGAGACCGAACTCGGTGATGTTCTTCACATCGCCCTGCAGCTCGGTGCCGACCGGGTACTTCTCGACGAAGCTGGTCCACGGATTGTCGAGGCACTGCTTCAGGCCGAGCGAGATGCGGCGCTTCACCGGATCGACATCCAGAACCATCACTTCGACTTCCTGCGAGGTCGAGACGATCTTGCCCGGATGCACGTTCTTCTTGGTCCAACTCATCTCGGAGACATGGACCAGGCCTTCGATGCCGGGCTCCAGCTCCACGAAGGCGCCGTAATCGGTGATGTTGGTGACGCGGCCGATGAACTTGGTGCCGACCGGGTACTTCTGGTCGACGCCCTCCCACGGATCCGCCTCGAGCTGCTTCATGCCGAGGCTGATGCGCTGGGTCTCCGGATTGAAGCGGATGACCTGGACCTTCACGGTCTGGCCGATCGACAACGCTTCGCTCGGATGATTGATGCGGCGCCACGCGATATCCGTGACGTGCAGCAGACCATCGACGCCGCCGAGATCGACGAACGCGCCATAATCGGTGATGTTCTTCACCACGCCCTGCAGGACCTGGCCTTCCTTGAGGTTGGCGACCAGCTCGTTACGGGCCTCCGCGCGGCTCTCTTCCAGCACGGCGCGGCGCGAGACGACGATGTTGCCGCGCGCGCGGTCCATCTTCAGGATCTGGAACGGCTGCGGCGTGCCCATCAGCGGGCCGACATCGCGCACCGGGCGGATATCCACCTGGCTGCCGGGCAGGAACGCGACGGCGCCGTTGAGATCGACGGTGAAGCCACCCTTCACGCGGCCGAAGATCACGCCGGTGACGCGCTGGTTGTCCTTGAACTGGCGCTCGAGCTGGGTCCAGGATTCCTCGCGGCGGGCCTTCTCGCGCGAGAGCACGGCTTCGCCATGCTTGTCTTCCATGCGCTCGAGATAGACTTCGACGATGTCGCCGACCTTGATCTCGTGCTTTTGTCCGGGAGCGGCGAATTCCTTGAGCGCGACGCGCCCTTCGGATTTCAAGCCGACATCGACCAGGACGAATTCATTTTCGATTCCGACGACAGTGCCCTTGAGCACGCTGCCTTCGAGGCCAGAGCTGGCGCCGAGGGTTTCCTCGAGCAGCGCGGCGAACGATTCAGATTGCGGTTTTTCCTTCAAGGCTGACTTAGCCATACGAGTAGAGTCCTTTCGTTGCTATTCCGGCCGACCGGTTGTATCCGGCGGTCTTGGTAGCTGGGTTGCACAAACGGATTCGGCAGGGCGCGTGCGTTACGCCTTCATCTTAGCTGTGATGAAAGCCAGTGCGCGTTCGAACACCTGATCGGCCGTCAGGTCGGAGGTGTCGATGATCAGCGCGTCTGTCGCCGGCTTGGTCGGCGAAATGGAGCGGCCCTGATCGCGGGCGTCCCGCTCCTGCATGTCCTGCAAAACCCGCGCGTATATAGCCGTCTCGCCGCGCCCTTGCAACTCTTTGACCCGCCGTTGCGCACGGGCTTCCAGGCTGGCGGTGATGAACAATTTGGCATCGGCGTCCGGGCAGACCACGGTGCCGATATCCCGCCCGTCCAGGACGGCGCCACCACTATTCCTAGCGGCGTTGCGGGCGAAATCACGCTGCCAGTTGAGGACGGCGGCCCGGACCGCGGGGATGGCGGCAACCTTGGAGGCGGCGCTGCTGGTGGTTTCGGCCCTGAGGGCGGGATCGGCCAGGATTTCGGGCTTCAACGCCTTGGCGGCCGCGGTCGCGACCTTTTCGTCTGCCGGATCAAGGCCTTGACGCAGAACCGACAGCCCGACCCCCCGATAGAGCGAGCCGGTATCCAGGAAGTCGAAACCGAAATGGCCTGCCAGCCGGCGGGCCAAAGTGCCCTTTCCGGCTGCCGATGGGCCATCGACCGTGATGACAAAACCACGCTTTTTTGCGCCAGCTTGGCTCATCGCTTGGTCTTCGTAACCACGGCGCCGAGCCCGTTCATCAGATCGACGAAGCCGGGGAACGAGGTACCGATCGCTTCAGCATCGTCGATCTCGATCGGCTTTTGTGCGGCCATGCCCAGCACCAGGAACGACATGCCGATGCGGTGATCGAGCTTCACCGGAATGCGCACGCCGCCGGCCGGTGCCTTGCCGCCGGTGACCGTGAGGCTGTCCTTGCCTTCTGCGACTTTCACGCCGCAGGCGGCGAGGCCCTGCGCCATGGCGGACAAGCGATCGCTTTCCTTCACGCGCAGTTCGGCGAGGCCTTCCATCCTGGTCTCGCCTTCGGCAAAGGCGGCGACCACCGACAGGATCGGATATTCGTCGATCATCGAGGGCGCGCGCTCGGCCGGAACCGTCACGCCTTTCAGCGCGCCGTGGCGCACGCGCAGATCGCCGACCGGTTCGCCTGCTTCCTCGCGGCGATTCTCGATTGCGATGTCGGCGCCCATCTCCAGCAGGGTCTCGATCAGGCCGATGCGATGCGGGTTGAGGCCGATATTGGGCAGGCGGATGTCCGAGCCCGGCACGATCAGCGCCGCCGCCAGCGGGAACGCGGCGGAGGAGGGATCGCCCGGCACCACGATCTTGCGCCCGAAAATCTCCGGCTGGCCGGTCAGCGAAACGGCGCGGCCTTCGGGCGTGCGCTCGACTTTCACTATGGCGCCGAAGCCCTTCAGCATCAGCTCGGTATGATCGCGGGTCGGCTCGGGCTCGATCACTGTGGTGATGCCGGGCGTATTCAGCGCCGCCAGCAGAATTGCGGACTTCACCTGGGCGGATGCCACCGGCAATTTGTAAGTGATGGGCATCGGCTGAGCCGTCCCGATCACGGCGAGCGGCGGCCGGCCGCCGGCGCGTGCGATAATGCGGGCACCCATGCGCGACAGCGGCTCGGACACGCGCGCCATCGGCCGCGAGCGCAGGCTCGCATCGCCGGTGAAGAAGGTGACGAAATCGTACGGCGCGACCAGGCCCATCAGCAGGCGCGTGCCGGTTCCGGCATTACCAAGATCCAGCACCTCCGGCGCCTCGCGCAGGCCGCCGATGCCGCGGCCGCGCGCGCGCCACACGCCATCCGCGCCACGCTCCGCCTCGCCGCCCAATTGGCGCATGGCGGCGGCGGTGCGCAGGACATCCTCCCCTTCCAGCAGGCCGTGAATCTCGGTCTCGCCCACCGCCAGCGCGCCCAGCATCAGCGAGCGGTGCGAGATCGATTTGTCGCCGGGCACGCGCGCCGTACCGGCGAGGGCCGCGGCGGCGCGCGAGGCAAGGGGCTGCGGAGATGAGGGGGAACTGGAAGCGGTCACGGCGGGTTGGCCTTCAAACGGGATCGCGGGTGGCTTTAGCACAACGGCGGCACGCTGCGCCAACTCTTGAAAGGACCGCCATCACAATCGGCCGACAGGCCGGTTGACAGTGCGGACGGAGCATGGCAATGGGGCCACGACTTCATGATAACCGGCCGACCCGCGGACAGCCTGGGGCCCGGCTTAAGGAGCGAGCGACGTGAGCAAACCGGAATGGGGCACCAAGCGAACCTGCCAGAGCTGTGGCGCGCACTTCTATGATATGCGCAAGGACACCATCGTCTGCCCGAAATGCGGTGCGACCTATGATCCCGAGGCGGTGCTGAAATCCCGCCGCGGCCGCGTGGTGGAGAAGCTGACGCCGGTGAAGCCGGTCGAGCCGGTGGTGCCGGAAGCCGAGGAAGAGACGGAGACCGAGGATATCGGAGCCGCCGAGGAGGAAGAGGTCATCGAGGATACCTCCGAGCTGGGCGAGGATGACGAGGACGTGTCCGAGGTCATCGAGGGCGTCGACGACGAAAAGGATCGTTAAGCCTTTCGCAGCCGTTTGGGCGTAGATCGTTGGCAATTATTCGCTTGAATTAAAGGGGGCCGCTGCTTAGCTTCTGCCCCGATTTCGGGTCGCCCGCCCCAGACGAGCGGCCTTTAGAGCTTCGGGCCCATAGCTCAGCTGGGAGAGCGCCACAATGGCATTGTGGAGGTCAGCGGTTCGATCCCGCTTGGGTCCACCAGATGAAAACCCCCGCAGCGAGTGATCGCGCGGGGGTTTTTGTTTTCCGCCGCTAGTTTCCCTTCACGAGCATCGGATGGATGGTGAAAAGCTCGCGCGCCTTGGGGTCGACGGTCACCTTCACCCAATGCACGTTGGGTGAGCCGAAGGTCTCGAGGCGGGTGAAGTTTTCCACCAGGTCGTCCTGGCGCAGCAGCGGCTTGTCCACCTTGAAGAAGTGCGTATCGCCGTGCACGAACAGCACCTGGCCGGGAAAAGCCTTGGTCTCCTCGACCAGCTTGGCGAGGAAGTTGGTGTAGCCGTCATAAGCGGGGCTCTGGCGCTCGTCGACATCCTCGGTCTCGGGAAAATCGAAGCCCGGATCGCCCTGGCCCACCAGCACGATGCCAAGTGACTTGTCCTTCTTCGCGAGCTCGAAGGCTTCGTGCATCCATTTGATGTTGGCGGCGTCGCGCTCGGCATACTCGGCGTTATCGGCGGCGCATTGCTCCGGCGTACGCGCGCTCTTCTCGCTGGTGCAATCCTTGTCGCCGACCTTGTTGTTGTTCGAGCCGGGGATGTTCAGCCCGACGAACACGATCCCGTCATGGACGAACCGGGTGTTCTCGGAGAACTTCTCGCCGGGCTTGCCTTGCTGATCCAGGGTGATCTTTTTCTGCCCGAAGCTCTTCGGGCTGGCGAACGCCATTTTGCGCAGATAGGTCAAGCGCTCAAGGTTGTCATAGCCGCCGTTGTTGGTGCGATGGCAGTCGGTCCACTCATTGTCGCCGGGCACATAGATCGTCGGCCTCTTCAAACCATCGAACATCTTGATGGCGTCGGCGTAGGAATCGTCAGTGCACTTGCTGCTGCCGTCCTTGATATCGCCATCGTAGAGCGAGAACGCGATGTCGGACGCGTTCATGTCGGCGACCAGCGGCGGGATCTTCGGCTGGTCCTTGGACTTTGCGTACGGCACGTCGCCCCACAGGCCGAAGGTGAACTGCTTGGCGTCGGCAGCGCTGGCGGCATCGGCCATCAGGAAAGCAACGGAGGTAAGCGTGGCAATGACAATCGAGCGCCGGATGACGCATTCAACACGTCCGATCATGTGCGAGGTCCTGCGGAAGGGGCTGGGCTTGGTTACCAACCGCCTTCTAGGCCAGCTTTGTGACAGTTGGCCGCTCAACAGTACGACGAGGCGGTGACCGGCGTAGGCTGACTCGACGCGCCGGCGATCGCGGAATTGCTGTCCCTATCGATAGAAGGGAAGGCGAGAGGTCAGGTCCGCCTTCCCGGAATGCGAGATCGCGGATCGGCGGGCACCATGATCCCATCGCCAAGGAGAAACAGCGTTGCATCGGGCTCCTTCGGCGCAAGGCGGCATCAAGCCGGCTGTCGCGCGGCCGTGCTTGATGCTAACAACCGAGACGTGAGCCCTGACTGGCACAGCATCGAAACGTCGCGCCTCGTCCTGCGCACCTTGGCGCCGGCGGCGCTGGCGGCGCTGGTGGCGGGCGACCGGGCCGAGGCATCGCGGCTGGCGGGTTGCGATCTCAGCGATTTCCCGGACGAAGAGCGGGCGATCGCAGAAATGCGGCTGTCGGACCTGGCAGCCGATCCCACGTACCTGCCCTGGTCATTGCGGGCCATGGCGCTGAAGCCCCACCTCGGCTTTGCCGGGCACTTCAATTTCCATACCAAGCCGGGCGCGGACTACCTGAAGGCGCTGGCGCCGGGTGCAGTGGAACTGGGTTATTTCGTGATGCCCGCCCACCGCCGCCAGGGCCTCGCCGCGGAAGCCGCCCTCGCCATGATGGACTGGGCGGGCCGGACCCATGGAATCAGCCGGTTCGTGGTCTCTATCAGCCCGGACAATGCCCCGTCGGTCGCGATGGCGCGCAAGCTCGGTTTCGCCAGGATCGGCAGCCATATCGACGAGCAGGACGGCTACGAGGACATTCTGGCCCGTGGGTGACCGGCCTTGAAATCGTTAATTCCTGACCTAGATTCTAGGACATGGCCGCAAAGGTGGATGTTCTGCCGGTTGGGCCATCCGGCGCCGCGCCAAGCCTGGGCGGCGGTCGGAATTCGGTAGCTCGCTCATGCTGGAGGAGCTTGGAGAAGATGACGCGCCTGTCCCTGTTCAACAGTCCCCTGCTTCTGGGTTTCGATCATTTCGAACGGACTCTGGACCGCATCGCAAAAGCCGGCGCGGAAGGCTACCCGCCGTACAATATTGAGCAGATCGGCGACGATCGGCTGCGCATCACGTTGGCGGTGGCCGGTTTCGGGCTGGACGATCTGGAGATCCAGATCGAGGACAATCAGCTCACCATCAAGGGACGGCAAATGGATGATCCGGACCGCATCTATCTCTATCGCGGGATCGCGGCCCGGCAGTTCCAGCGCAGCTTCGTGCTGGCCGAAGGAATAGAAGTGACGGCGGCGACGCTCGATAACGGTTTGTTATCGGTCGATTTGCAGCGGCCCAAAGCCGTGAGCCAGGTACGAACCGTTCCGATCCGCAAAGCGGCAGGCGAGAAGAACGCCGCCAAGCGGGTGACGGTGGATGCCGAGAGTAAATGAGAGCGCATGGATACCGAGGCGCCGCGAAGCGGGCACCGGATCCCAAGGTGATGGAGTTGACCATGACAGAAGTAGAACGCATTCGCGCCCTGACCCCGCAGGACATGTTGATGCTGGGCATCAAAGACATGGCATATGTGAAGGACGTCGAGGTCGATGGCGAAACGGCGGTTGCCTTGTTCGCCGCCAACGGCCAGCAGATCGCGCTGATGGAAGACCGGCAGACGGCGGTCGCGGCCGCGTGGCAGAACGGCCTCTCGCCCATGACGGTGCATTGAATCACGGCTCATCCATTCGGCAGATTCTGAACGTCCGTTCAGTACCCTTAATGGTTTCCTAACTACGTTTACCGCAGCCTAGGCGCTCTTGGCGGGTGCTCCGCCACCCATCAGGGATCGAGCGCGTGGACCTACAGGCCTTGAAAGATGTCGTGACGGCGCACCGCGCCTGGCTGCGCAATGAGCGCGGCGGCAAGCGCGCCGATCTTTCCCTGAAGGTGCTGCGCGATCTCAATCTGCGCGGGCTCAGCCTGCCGAAGGCCAAGCTGACGGGCGTCCAGTTCGTCAATTGCGATCTTTCGGGCGCCAATCTGCGCGAGTGCGATCTGTTCGCCGCCAACCTTGCGGGCAGCCGCTTCATCGGTGCGGATTGCCGCGACTGCGATTTTCGCGGCGCGCATCTGCAAGGCGCCGATTTCTCCGAAGCCAAGCTGAGCGGCACGGACTTCCGCGAAGGCTCGCTGCTGGTCAGCAGCGGCGGCACGGTGGAACCGCCGAAGCGCGAAACCTGGAGCCCCGAAAAATCCGACACCGCCATGAACCGCGCCGACCTGACCGGCGCAAAGCTGCGCAACTCCATCATCCGCAAGGCGGACTTTTCCGGTGCGGTCCTGCGCAATGCCGATCTCAGCGGCGCCAATCTCGACGGCTCGACGCTGAAGGATGCCGACCTGCGCGGCGCCAACCTCGCCAATTGCGACCTCAGCGGCACGCAGCTCAACCGCGCGATGATCGAAGGCGCGTTCCTCGACGGCGCGGTCCTGACCGATGCCAACGTGCACGGCGTCGACCTCAAGGGCGCGATCTACAACAGCCTCGATACCTCGGTCACCATCTCGGTCGACGATTCGGCCGAGACGCAAGCACTGATCGGCGAGATGGTCATCGCGCATGAAAGCTGGGTGACGTCGTCGGGCCTCGAAGGCCAGCGCGCGGACTTCTCCAACGCCGACCTCTCCGGCCTCGATTTCTCCGGCCGCAACCTGCGCGGCGCTTTGTTCGTCGATTCCCGGTTGCGCTCCGCCAAGTTTCGCCGCGCGATCGTCGATCTGGCCGATTTCTCCCGCTCCGAACTGACCGGCGCCAATTTCGAGGCAGCGTCGCTGCGCGGCGCGAACTTCACCGGCGCCAATCTGCGGCGCACCGATTTTCGCAAGGCCGATCTGGAAATCGAGATCGCAGTCCTAGCTGACGGTGAGAGCCGCGAATGGCCGCCGCGCTTCAACCACTGCCGGCTCGAGGAAACCAATTTCAAGGATGTGAAGGCGACGCGCCTGATCGCGACCGGCGTCACCACAAAGAAGGTGATCGCCGACGATGCGTTCCTGAAATTGCTCGCCGCCGGCGCGACAGTTTAGGCCGCGTGGCTTTTCGCCGTATCGGTCAGCAGCGCATAGATGGCGTCGGTCTGGTCGGCGCCGCGCAGCTTTTCGCACACTGATTTGTCGCGCAAGAGGCGGCTGACGCGCGCCAGTGCCTTCAGATGATCGGCGCCCGCGCCTTCCGGTGCCAGCAGCAGGAACACCAGATCGACCGGCTGCTCGTCGATCGCGTCGAAATCGACCGGCTCGTCGAGGCGCGCGAACAGGCCGAACAGCTCCTTGATCTCCGCCAGCTTGCCGTGGGGAATCGCGATGCCGTTGCCGACACCGGTGGTCCCTAGCCGCTCGCGTTCCAGCAAGACGTCGAAGACCGCGCGTTCGTGCAGGCCGGTCAGCTCAGCCGCGCGCTTGGCCAATTCCTGCAGGACGTGCTTCTTGCTGGTCGCCTTCAGGCGCGGCATGACCCGCGCCGGCGTGATGAGATCTTCTATTTCCATTATCTGTCCTTGGGGTCCCGATTCCAGCCTGGAGCCCGCTACTGCCGGGCTTGAGCGGCCGTGCCGCCCGCCGCCCCCAGGCGCGGATCGACCCAGCCGATATTGCCGTCGTTGCGGCGGTAAACCATGTTCAGTCCGCCATGCGCCCGATTGAGGAACATCATGGCTTTCACGTCCGACAGATCGAGGCGCATGACCGCTTCGCCGACCGTCAGGGTCGGGATCTCGGTCTGCATCTCGGCGATCACAGCGGGCGCTTCGCTTCCATTGACGGCGGCGGGCTCGGCCTCTTCCTCGGCCTCGGGCGCCAGGATGTATTGCGCAGCGCGAAAGCTTTGCGTCTCTGCGCGATGATGGTCGCGCAGCCGACGCTTATAGCGCCGCATGCGTTTCGCCAGATGATCCATCGCCAGGTCGAAGGCGGCATAGGCCTGGTCGGCGGATTCCTCCGCATGCACCAGGATGCCGCGGCCGATATGGACCGACAGATCGGCGCTGAACAGATGAGACTGCTTGGAGAAGGTCACGGTGGCTTCGATTGGATTGCCGAAATATTTCGCAATGCTGTGGTCAAGCGCTTGCGAGACATGAGTCCGTAGCGCCTCACCGACGTCGATATTCTTACCTTTGACTGTGAGATTCATGATCGTTGTCCAACAGACGGGTGTAATGCCGCACAGCTGTCAAGGTGGCCATTCGGCCTTCAACCTTCGTGCCCGTCCGACGGCGGGCCGGGACCATATGTACCGCCCCCTTCCAAGTCAAGGGCAGCCTCCCCATCGATCCTGGGGGAATCATGTAACGCGCCTCAGGCGGAACGCAAGGACTTCTCGCGCCGGCGTTGGACCGATGATGGAATTTTCAATGATTCCCGGTATTTAGCGACAGTCCGGCGGGCGATATCCACACCCTCGTTCTTGAGCACCGCGACCAACTGGTCGTCCGACAGGACGGCCTCCACCGGTTCCCTGTCGATCAGTTCCCGGATGCGCGAGCGGACTGCCTCGGCGGAGTGACTGTCGGCACCGTCGGCAGCCTGAATCGCGGCCGAGAAAAAATAGCGCAATTCGTACAATCCGCGCGGCGTTGCCATGAACTTGTTGGCAGCGACGCGGGAGACCGTGCTCTCGTGCATGCCGATCTCGTCCGCGATGTTGCGGCGGATGAGCGGCTTCAGATGCTTGACGCCGTGCAGGAAGAACATCTCCTGCTGGCGCACGATTTCACTGGCGACCTTGAGGATGGTGGTGGCGCGCTGATGAAGCGTCTTCACCAGCCAGTTGGCGGCGGAGAGCCGGTCAGCGAGATAATCCTTGTCCGCCTTGCTCTGCGCCTTGCCCGTGACGCGGGTGTGGTACTGCTGATTGACCAGCAGTCGCGGCAGGTTGTCGCTGTTGAGTTCCACCGACCAGGACCCGTCCGGCATGCGATAGACCATGATGTCGGGCTGGATCGCCTGCACTTCGCTGCGATCGAACGCGTAGCCGGGGCGCGGGTTGAGGCTGCGGATCTCCGCTGCCATGTCGGCCAGATCCTCGGCATCGACGCCGCACACTTTCATGAGCTGCGCGCGGTCATGCTTGGCCAGGAGATCGAGATGAGCCAGCATCGCCTGCATCGCAGGGTCGAGCCGATCCAGTTCTTTCAATTGCAGCGCTAGGCATTCGGCGAGATTGCGCGCCGCGACGCCGATCGGATCGAATTGCTGCACTTTCCTGAGGACGGATTCGACCAGCTCGAACGTGCAGCCGAGACGTTCCGCCAAGGCGCCGAGGTCGCCCTGCACATAGCCCGCCTCGTCGATCAGGTCGATGATCTGCAATCCGATCAGCCGCTCCGTGGGATCGGCGATCTCGATGCCGAGCTGCTGTTCCAGATGCTCGCGCAGAGTAATATCGCGCGACAGGCTGTCCTGGTAATCGCCGTCCTCGTCGGGGAAATCGCCGCGGCCCGCGCCGACGCGCCAATTTGCTTGGCCGGACGGCTCGCCGAAATCGGCGCTACCTTCGCCGGCGCTGTTGCCGGTGTAGACATTGTCGTAGTCGGCATCGATCGGGGAATCCTTGGCGTCGGGCAGATGCTCGCGGTCGCCGAACTCCTTGGCGTCGAGCATGCGGTCAGCCTCGCCATCGGCGGCGGGCGCTTCGGACGGCCCGTCGCGCTCGGTATCGTCGGCCCGCTCCAGCAGCGGGTTGCGCTCCAGCTCTTCCTCGACATAGGCCGCCAGGTCCTGATTCGACAATTCCAGCAGCTTGATTGCCTGCTGGAGCTGCGGCGTCATGACGAGGGACTGCGCCTGGCGCAGATCTAAGCGTTGTGAAACGGCCATTTGGGCCTGAAACTAGAGCGAGAACCTTTCGCCAAGGTAAACGCGCCGGACCGCCGGGTCATTCACAATCTGCGCCGGTGTCCCTTCGGCGAGGACGCCGCCCTCATTCAGGACATAGGCCCGGTCCACGATGTCGAGCGTGTCGCGCACATTGTGATCGGTGATGAGCACCCCGATGCCGCGATCCTTGAGGTGTGACACCAGGTCACGAATGTCGGCGACCGCGATCGGATCGATGCCGGCCAGCGGCTCGTCCAGCAATACGTAGTTCGGCTTAGCCGCCAGGCAGCGCGCGATCTCCACCCGCCGCCGCTCGCCGCCGGAGAGAGCGGTCGCCGGCACCGTGCGCAGATGGCCGACGGCAAAATCCGCCAGCAGCCGGTTGAGCCGATGGTCGCGCTCGCGCTTGTCCTGCTCCGTCACTTCGAGCACGGCCATGATGTTGTCCGCGACGCTCATGCCGCGGAAGATCGAACTCTCCTGCGGCAGATAGGCGATCCCGCCGCGAGCCCGCAGGTACATCGGCAGGTCGGTGATCTCTTCGCCGTCCAGGTAGATCGCGCCGGCATCGGCCTTGGTGAGGCCGGTCATGATATAGAAGCAGGTGGTCTTGCCGGCGCCGTTGGGGCCGAGCAGCCCGACCGCCTCCCCGCGCTGCACGCCGATCGTGACGTCGCGCAGCACCGGACGGCGGCGATATTGCTTGCCGATGTGATAAGCGACCAGCCCCTCGATGCCGGTCGGATCGACCTCCGCCCCATTGACGACGAAGGTGGGGCCGACCGGATGGGTCGTGCCGTTCACCTGCTCGTCGCGCTGGTCGCCCGATTGGATCATTGCGTCACCGACGCCGGCGGCGTGCCGCCATCTGTGGTGTTGTTCTCGTCTTTCGGCTTGATGGTGGTGAAGACGCGCTCGCCCTGCGCCGGCAGCAGGCGGCTGATATCGTTCTTCAGGTCCAGCTCGGCGCGGCCGCCCTTATAGGTATTGTCCTTGCTGTGGATCACCACGTTGCCGGTCAGGACCGCGATCTCGGTATCGGGATCGTAGACGAGATGCTCGGAAAAGGCGGTCTGCTCCTCGCGATCCACCCGCACGTGGCCGTCCGATTTGACTTGATAGACCTTCGAGCCGTCGCCGGTCTCGTCCTCCGGTGTTGCCGGATCGTCGACCTTGTCGCGGAAATAGGCGGTCGCCTGGTCGGAATGGATGGTGGTGTTCTTCTCCGGACGCACGATCACCACCGCACCCTTCGCCACCACGATATCCTTGTCGCGCCAATATTCGATCTGGTCGCGCGCCGTCACGGTCTGATTTTCGGTGACGACCTTCAGGTTGCGCCCGGTCAGGACCAGCAGGCGCGTGGATTCCTGATAATCGGCATGATCGCCGTACGATGTTGACTGGCCGGTCTGGATCTTGACGTTGCCGAACGCTTCCCAGTGCGACAGTTCGTCCTGCTCGTCGAGATAGGCGATCAGCGTGTCGGCGGCGATCGACGTATCGCCCTGCTGCGCCAGCGCATTGCCGCGCGCGGTGTAGGTGCGCGCATCGCGCTTCCATTCGATGCCGTTCTCGGCGGAGATCTCGATCGGCTTGTCCTTGTTGCTGTCGAATCCGAACCCGCCGCTGGTGCTGCTGTCGCTGCCGGTGTTCGCGCTATTCGTCTCCTGCGCCGATGACGATGCAGCGAGGACGAGGAACAAAACGGCCGACACGGCGCCCAAAAGGCGCGGCGCAGCGACCCGCGAAAGCGGTCGCGATAGCACAGCGATGGCCCCCGTCAGGCTCATCCACCCTGGTCCTTCTGCTTGGGATAGATTTTCATGTATGCCTTGCCCGTGAACTCTATCGTATCGCCATCGTCGCGCACGCGGAACCCCTGGGAGATCAGTTCGCCGTCGCCGTTCTGGCCTTCGACCACGTCATTGCCCTCCGCGGTCTTTTCGTTGAGGTCGATGGTGGCGCTGTCGGTCTGGAACGACAGGCCGTTGTCATGGAACAGGGTCACGTCGCCGTTCAGAGTCACGATGTCGGCGTCGCGGTCCAGGATACCGTCATTGGCGGTCAGCGCGACATAGGCGCCGCCGGACATGACGATGTCGGCAAGCGGCTTTTTCAGCGCAATGTGACGATCGTCACCGTCGGCATGGGAGGCCGAATCGGCGGTGATGCTGAACGGACGGCCCTTCTTGTCCTTGCCGTCGTATTTGACGTCGTTGACGGTGACTTCGGCCTTGGTGTTTGCCTCATTCACTTGCTGCATAGAGTCCGGATTGATCCAGGTGCCGCGCGCTTGCAGCCACAAATAACCGACATAGCCGAGCGTCACGCAGACGATCAGAGGCAGGGCGACCTTCAGCACGCGCACCGACGTGCCGCGCCGGCCTTTGGGTCGCACCGGGGCTTGTCCAGGCGCGCGCCGCGGCGTGAGCTTGCGCAGCCCGGCAGGCGCCAAACCCGGCGCCCGGTCGGGCGCGGTTGGCGCGACCGGCTGGCCCGGCGGATCTTCGCTCTGGCTCGTCATTGCCGGTTGTCCTTCGTCATGCAACGCCGGCCTTGAGGCAGTCGTGCAGTCGCACGATTCCGACCGGCTTGCCATCTTCCAGCACGAACAGCGACGTGATCGATTTTTCGTTCATCACATGCAGCGCCTCGGCTGCCAGAGCGCCCGGGCGGATGGTGCGCGGGTGGGCCGTCATCACTTCGCGCACGGTGCGGTGCATCAGGTCAACACCCATGTGTCGCCGCAAATCCCCGTCGGTGACGATCCCAGCCAGGTGCCCGGTCGCATCGATCGCGCCGACGCATCCATAGGTCTTGGCGGTCATTTCCAGGATCGCTTCCTGCATGCCCGATTCAACGCTGATGAGCGGCAGTTCCTTGCCCAGATGCATGAGGTCGGCGACCCGCAGCAGCTTTTGCCCCAGCTTGCCACCTGGGTGAAGGGCATGGAAATCCTCCGTCGAGAACCCCTTGCGCTCGAGCAGCGCCACCGCCAGCGCGTCGCCCAGCGCCAGCATCATGGTGGTGGACGTCGTGGGCGCGATCGCCATAGAGCCGGCTTCGCCCACCTTCGGCAGCGCCAGCGTGATGTCGGCGGCGGCACCCAAGGTGCTGCCGGCGTTCGCCGTAATCGCGATCAGCGGAATCGACCAGCGGCGCGTGTGGCTGACGATGTCCGCCAGCTCGAAGGTCTCGCCGGAATTCGAGAGCGCCACCACCGCGTCGCCGGCGGTCACCATGCCGAGGTCGCCATGGCTGGCCTCGGCAGGATGGACGAATTGCGCCGGCGTTCCGGTCGACGCAAAGGTCGCGGCGATCTTGCGCGCGATATGGCCGCTCTTGCCCATGCCGGTCACGATCACCCGGCCGGTGACGTCGGCGAGGATGTCGAGCGCGCGGCCGATCCGTTCGTCGAGTTCGCGCGCCAAACGGACCAGGGCGTCGGCTTCCTGGGTCAAGACGCGCTGCGCCGCCGCCAGCCCTTCGGCCTCCAGCCTTTCGACCGATGCCTGGTCGGCGGTGGATGATGCGTGCGCAGACGATGCGGACACATGTTGCGTCCCGCTCGCCTCGCCTCTTGCCCGTGCCGTCACTGCCCTCTCCTCAATCTACGGCGGCAATCCATCAAGACTGGCCGGACCATAGCGCCGCGCGCCCGGCAAATCCAGCAAACTCCCACCGCCGGCCGGTCCGATGAACAGCCAAGCCTTTGCGCAGCAACGGAGAAATTCGAGCTCCGGTCCCAATCACCCGTTCAGGATCACACCCTGGTCAGTGCTCGAATATATCGGGCTGATCCCAGCCCAGCCGATCCAAAGCGGCCCGTGTCGGGAGGAAGCTGAAGCATCCCTCTGCCAAGGTCCGGCGCCCCTCCCGCTCCAGGATCGGATCCAATTTTTCCTTTAATTGGTGCAGGTAGAGGACATCGGCCGCGGCGTATTTGAGCTGCTCCTGCGTCAAGGTCTCGGCGCCCCAGTCCGAGCTCTGCTGCTGCTTCGAAAGGTCGATGCCCAGCAGCTCCCTGCACAGATCCTTAAGCCCGTGCCGGTCGGTGAAGGTGCGCACCAGCTTGGCCGCGATCTTGGTGCAATAGACCGGCGCGCAATCGATATCGAGATTGACCTTGAGCGCGCTCAGATCGAAACGCGCGAAGTGGAACAGCTTCAGGACATTTGCGTCCTCGAGCAGGGCCTTGAGGTTGGGTGCCGAGGCGCGCTTGCCGGGCGCGGGCCGGGCGATCTGCACCAGGTGAACGGCGCCGTCGCCCTGGCTCAACTGCACCAGGCACAGCCGGTCGCGCACGGGATTGAGGCCCATGGTCTCGGTATCCACCGCGACCACCGGACCGAGCTTGAGACCGGCGGGCAGATCACCGCGGTGCAGCTCGATGCTCATTCAGTTTCCTTTACCGGCCGATTCGATCATGGCCGTCATCCTGCCGTCATTCGCGGCTTTTGGCAAAGCGCGCCGCCGCCGGCTGCCGACGGATCCATGCCCATTGCTTAATGAGATGGTGCCCAGGAAAGGACTCGAACCTTCACGGGTTGCCCCACAGGTACCTGAAACCTGCGCGTCTACCAATTCCGCCACCTGGGCCAAGCGGTCCCAGCCGTATCGGCGGGTCGCGCGGCGCGGCGCATTCTGTCCAGAACCGGCTCAAAGTCAACCGTCAATTGGGGCGCCATTTGCGGCCACGACAGCGGCGTTTACAAAGCCGGTTCCTTGCCACATACCTAGCGAAAATCAACGGCCTCGCAATTGGGGGACTGCATGGCGCAGCGCTTGGCGACGGTGTTCGGGGGATCGGGCTTTATCGGCCGCTACGTGGTGACGAATCTGGCACGCGACGGCTGGTCCGTGCGGGTGGCGGTGCGCCGTCCGGACGAGGCGCTGTTCCTGAAGACCGCCGGCGCCGTCGGGCAGATCACCCCTGTAGCCACGAATGTGCGGAATCGCACCTCGGTCGCACGCGCCGTCGCAGGTTCCGATGCCGTCGTCAATCTGGTCGGCATCCTCCATGAGGGCGGCCGCCAGAAATTCCAGGCCGTCCAGGCCGAGGGCGCGCGGACCATCGCCGAGGAAGCAGCGCGCGCCGGCGCCCACTATCTGGTCCACATCTCCGCCATCGGCGCCGATGCGAACTCCAACTCGTCCTATGCCCGCACCAAGGCGGAAGGCGAGGCCGCTGTGCGCCAGGCTTTTCCCAAGGCCACCATCCTGCGCCCGTCCATCGTGTTCGGGGCGGAGGACGGATTCTTCAACCGCTTTGCGCGGATGGCGCGGCTATCGCCCGCGCTGCCTCTGATCGGCGGCGGCAAGACGCGGTTCCAGCCGGTCTATGTGGGCGACGTTGCGGAAGCGGTGGTGAAGGCGATCGAAATGCCGGCAGCCGCGGGGCAGGCCTATGAACTGGCCGGACCGAAGATCTACACCTTCGCCGATCTCATGCGCCTGATGCTGAACGAAATCGGACGCAAGCGGGCGCTGGTTCCGCTGCCCTTCCCGATCGCCAGCCTGATGGGCGCAATCGCGCAGACGGCCACCAGCGCCGTCAACGCCGTGGTGCCGATCCTGCCGGGGCCAGCACTCACCGTGGATCAAGTCCGATTGCTGAAGCGCGACAACGTGCCGAGCGCAGGCTCGGCCGGCCTCGCCGATCTCGGCATCACCCCGACGTCGGTGGAAGCGATCATTCCCACCTACCTCGATCGCTATCGCGCGCGCAGCTATTACCACCGGCCGTAGGCCATTTCGCGGCCCGCATTTTCCACGCCGAACCGGCTTCCACTTCGGCGGAAAATGCTCGGGTCAGCAGCTCGGCCCACCCGCCACATAGAACAGATACAGCAGATAGACGCCGAACCCGACGCGGTAGAGCACGAACGGCGCAAAGCCGGAGCGCCGGACCCAGTAGCTCAGGAACCCGATGGCGAGGAAGCCGCCCACGGCCGAAAGCCCGAGCGCCAAGCCGGCCTGCGTGAAATCGACCGCGGCGCCCTCCTTGAACAGCAGCCAGCCCTTGTAGCCCGCGACCGCGGCCAGGATCGGAATCGACAGCAGGAACGCGAAGCGGACGGCATCGGGCCGCTCATAGCCGAGCACGCGTCCGATTGTCATGGTGATGCCGGTTCCGCCGGCGCCGGGAATGACCGCGCAGCATTGGAGAACGCCGATCATCAGGGCCTGCGCGAAGGTCATGTGCTCGACCCGCCGCACGGTCAGCCCCAGCTTGTCCGCGCCATAGAGCAGCAAGCCAAACCACACGAGCGCGTTGCCGATCACCAGCGGGCTGCGCGGCGCGTCACCGGCGTAGCGCTCCACCAGGAACGCCGCTGCCAGATAGGGAATTGCCGCCACCAGCAGCAATCCGATCAGCCGCACGCGATCGTCGCGCTTGCCCTGCAGGACCTTGAAAAAGCCCTGGACCATGCCGAGCAGGTCGCCGAGGAAGCACACGACGACGGCCAACAAGGCGCCCAGCAGCATGGCCAGTTCCAGGCCCGGGGCCCGGGGACCCCAGCAATAAAGTTGCGGCACCGTGAGAAGGTGGCCGCTGGAGCCGACTGGCAGAAATTCCGTCACGCCCTGGAGAATCGCCAGGACCAGGATGTCGATATTCGGCACTCGGTAGGATCCCCCTATCTCGCCGGAGCTTATAGCACGTTGGATTCGCTGGAAAAACGCAACATATAGTCGCAAAACGGTACTAATTAGAGGTTATGCACCGCGATCCCTATGCTTCACCAGTCATTTTGGAGCCTGCTTCGCCATAATATGTCATATGATCTGTCCTAATAGAGAAAAACTGCTGGATTGGTCGCATATTTTGACCTAATCTGCCGCCGGTTTTTGAGAATCTTCGCCATAATTACGGCCGGGACGGGCGCAGGATGGCTGAGCATCTGCTGAAATTTGTCAATCTCCCCAAGGCCATGCCGGATAAGCGCGCGGCCGGCCTCAGGCGTGAGGACTTCCAGGAGATCTATGACCGGTTTCGTCCGGCAGCCGCCTCGGCTCAGGCCAGCCGCTGCTCGCAATGCGGGGTGCCGTTCTGCCAGGTCCATTGCCCGCTCAACAACAATATCCCCGACTGGCTGAAGCTGACCGCCGAAGGCCGGCTTGAAGAGGCCTATGAGATCGCCTCCGCCACCAACACCTTCCCGGAGATCTGCGGGCGCATCTGCCCGCAGGACCGCCTGTGCGAAGGCAACTGCGTGATCGAGCAATCCGGCCACGGCACGGTCACCATCGGCTCGATCGAGCGCTACATCACCGACACCGCGTTCGAGATGGGCTGGGTGAAGCCGATCAAGCCGGCGCGCGAACGCGCCGAATCCATCGGCATCGTCGGCGCCGGGCCGGCGGGCCTCGCCGCCGCGGAATTCCTGCGCCGAAAGGGCTACCGGGTCACGGTCTACGATCGCTATGACCGCATCGGCGGGCTGATGATCTACGGCATTCCGAACTTCAAGCTGGAAAAGCCGATCGTGCTCCGCCGCGCCGAGCAGCTGGTCCAGGGCGGCATCCAGTTCAAGCTCAATTGCGAGCTCGGCCGCGATGTCACGCTCGCCGATCTTCAGCGCACGCATGACGCGGTGCTGCTGGCGACCGGCGTCTACAAGGCGCGCGAGATGGCGGGGCCGGGCAGCGGCCTCGACAACATCGTGCCCGCCCTCTCCTACTTGACCGCGAGCAACCGCAAGGGCCTCGGCGACCGCGTGCCCGAGTTTGAATCCGGCGCGCTCGACGCCAAGGGCAAGCGCGTGGTCGTGATCGGCGGCGGCGACACCGCGATGGATTGCGTGCGCACCGCCGTGCGCCAGGGCGCCATCTCCGTGCATTGCGTCTATCGCCGCGACCGCGCCAACATGCCGGGCTCCCAGCGCGAGGTGGCGCATGCCGAGGAAGAGGGCGTGCAATTCGTCTGGCAGGCGCAGCCAGAAGCGTTCTTGGGGAACGCCGACAATCGCGTGACCGGCGTCCGGTGCCAGCGCATCCACCTCGGCCTGCCCGACGCCACCGGCCGGCAGAGCCCACGGGTGATCGAGGGATCCAGCTTCACCATCGAAGCCGACCTCGCCATCAAGGCGCTTGGCTTCGATCCGGAGGACGTGGCGGGAATGACCGGCAGCCGCGACCTCACCCTCACCAACTGGGGCACGCTGAAGATCGACTGGCGCAGTCTGATGACCAATCAGCCGGGCGTGTTCGCGGCCGGCGACATCGTGCGCGGCGCCTCGCTGGTGGTCTGGGCGATCCGCGACGGCCGCGACGCAGCGGCCGCGATCGACAGCTACGTCACACAATCCCGCGCCAAGCTGGCGGCGGAGTGACGCTGATGCAGACTCAAAGTGACGCTCTCACTCCGTCATGGTCGTGCTTGGCACGACCATCCACGAGTTTGATTGGCACGAACGAATATCGCCCACTGAAACTCGTGGATGGTCGGACCAAGTCCGACCATGACGAGATTAAAGATGCCAAGCCGAGGAGCGCTCAGCGATGACCGACTGGGCCGAGACATACACCAAGTCAGCGCGCCACCTTTCCGCCAGCGGCCTCTACGATCCGGCGGACGAGCACGATGCCTGCGGCGTCGGAATGATCGCGGCGATCGATGGCGAACCGCGGCGCGAGATCGTGCTGATGGGGATCGAGGCGCTGAAATCGGTTTGGCACCGCGGCGCGGTCGATGCCGACGGCAAGACCGGCGACGGCGCCGGCATTCACGTGCAGATCCCGCATGCTTTCTTCGAGGACTATGTCCGCAAGGTCGGCCAGGAACTCAGCCCCGGCAAGCTCGGCATCGGCCAGGTATTCCTGCCGCGCACTGACCTCGGCAAGCAGGAGGTCTGCCGCGTCATCGTCGAGCGCGAGATCCTGAATTACGGCTACACCATCTATGGCTGGCGCCAGGTGCCGGTGAATATCGGCGTGATCGGCGAGAAGGCCAACGCGACGCGGCCCGAGATCGAGCAGATCATGATCGCCAACAGCAAGGGCGTGAGCGAGGAGGTGTTCGAGACCGACCTCTATGTGATCCGCCGCCGCATCGAGCGCGCGGCCGCCGACGAGGGTATCGGCGAGCTCTATATGTGCTCGCTGTCCTGCCGCTCGGTCATCTACAAGGGCATGTTCCTGGCGGAGCAATTGACGGCGTTCTATCCCGATTTGCTGGATGAGCGCTTCGTCTCCAATTTCGCCGTCTATCACCAGCGTTATTCGACCAACACCTTCCCGACCTGGAACCTGGCGCAGCCGTTCCGCGTGATCGCCCACAATGGCGAGATCAACACGCTCAAAGGCAACGTCAACTGGATGAAGGCGCACGAGACGCGGATGTATTCCGCAGTCTATGGCGACCGGATGGCGGAGCTGAAGCCGGTGGTCCAGCCGGGCGGATCGGATTCGGCAGCGCTCGACAACGTGTTCGAGGTGATGACGACCGAGGAGCGGCCGCTGCCGATGGTGAAGTGCCTGCTGGTCCCCGACGTGTGGGACGGCAGGGCCGCCATGCCGCAGAGCCACAAGGACCTGTTCTCCTATTGCAACTCGGTGATGGAGCCGTGGGACGGGCCGGCCGCGATCTGCGGCTTTGCCGGCAATTGGGTGGTCGCCTTCACCGACCGCAACGGCCTCCGGCCGCTGCGTTATTCGATCACGAATGACGGGCTGCTGGTGGCCGGCTCCGAGACCGGCATGGTGAAGCTGGCGGAGGACCGCATCAGCCGCAAGGGCCGCCTCGGCCCCGGCCAGATGATCGCGGTCGATTTGGGCGAGGGCCGCTTCTACGATCAGCGCGAGATCATGGACACACTGGCCGACAGCGCCGAGTTCGGCGACTGGGTCAAGAACATCACCGTCATCGACGATCTCTTGAAGAAGACGCGCGGCGAGCCGGCGCGTTTCGAGAAGGATGTGCTGCGCCGCCGCCAGGTGGCGGCCGGCCTTTCCATGGAGGATCTGGAGCTGGTGCTCCAGCCCATGGTGGAGGATGCGAAAGAGGCGATCGTCTCCATGGGCGACGACACGCCGCTCGCGATCCTCAGCGACCAGTATCGCGGGCTGCATCATTTTTTCCGGCAGAATTTCAGCCAGGTCACCAATCCGCCGATCGACTCGCTGCGCGAGCAGCGGGTGATGAGCCTGAAGACGCGCCTCGGCAACCTCGGCAACGTGATGGACGAGGATGAGGGGCAGTGCCGCCTGCTGCAGCTCGATTCGCCGGTGCTGCTCACCGCCGAGTTCCAGGCCATGCGCGCCTATATGGGGCAGAGCGCGGCGGAGATCGACTGCACCTTTGATCCCAAGGCCAGCGATTCCGCCTTGCGCGACGCCATCCAGACCATCCGCCGGCAGGCGGAGGATGCCGTGCGCGGCGGCGCGACCCATGTGATCCTGTCGGACGAACGCGCCGGCCCGGACCGCGCCGCGATTCCGATGATCCTTGCGACCGGCGCGGTGCATGTGCATCTGCTGCGCCAGCAATTGCGCACCTTCACCTCGCTCAACGTGCGCTCGGGCGAATGCCTGGACGTGCATCATTTCGCGGTGCTGGTGGGCGTCGGCGCGACCACGGTCAACGCCTATGTCGCGGAGGCCTCGATCGCCGACCGTCACGGGCGCGGGCTGTTCGCCAAGTTCAGCCTCGATGATTGCCTCGACCGCTATCGCAAAGCGGTGGATGAAGGCCTGCTCAAGGTCATGAGCAAGATGGGCATCGCGGTCGTCTCGTCTTATCGCGGCGGCGCGAATTTCGAGGCGCTGGGCCTGTCGCGCACGCTGGTCGCCGAATATTTCCCGAATATGCCCTCGCGCATTTCCGGTATCGGCATGATCGGCATCCAGAAGCGCGTCGGCGCGCTGCATGGCCGCGCCTGGAACCCGGATGCGATCGCGCTGCCGATCGGCGGCTTCTACAAATACCGCAAGGGCGGCGAGACTCATGCATGGGCGGCCGATGCGATCCATACGCTGCAATCGGCGGTCGCCAGCGAATCGTACCAGACCTTCAAGCGCTATAGCGAGATGATCGCCAAGGCGCCGCCGGTCGCGATCCGCGACCTGTTGGATTTCGTGCCCACGGGCAAGAGCATCTCGATCGACGAAGTCGAGAGCATCACCGAGATCCGCAAGTATTTCGTGACGCCCGGCATGTCGCTGGGCGCGCTGTCGGCCGAGGCGCACAACACACTCACCATCGCGATGAACCGGATCGGCGCCAAGTCGGATTCCGGCGAAGGCGGCGAGGACCCGCTCAACTTCAAGCCCAAGCCGAACGGCGACAACGTCAATTCGGCGATCAAGCAGATCGCGTCGGGCCGGTTCGGTGTCACCGCCGAATATCTGGTCAATTGCCGCGAGATCGAGATCAAGATCGCGCAGGGCGCCAAGCCCGGCGAAGGCGGCCAGCTCCCCGGCTTCAAAGTCTCGGTGGAGATTGCCAAGCTGCGCCATGCGACGCCCGGCGTCTCGTTGATCTCGCCGCCGCCGCATCATGACATCTATTCGATCGAGGATCTGGCGCAGCTCATCTATGACCTGAAGCAGATCAACCCGACCGCCAAGGTATGCGTGAAGCTGGTGGCGCGTTCCGGCATCGGCACCATCGCGGCCGGCGTCGCCAAGGCCAAGGCCGACGTGATCCTCATCTCCGGCCATGTCGGCGGCACTGGCGCATCGCCCCACACCTCGATCAAGTATGCCGGCATTCCATGGGAGATGGGCCTCTCCGAAGCGCACCAGGTGCTGACGCTCAATCGCCTGCGCCATCGCGTGCGCCTCAGGACCGACGGCGGCATCAAGACCGGCCGCGACGTGGTGATCGCCGCGATTCTGGGCGCGGAGGAATTCGGCATCGGCACGGCCTCGCTGGTCGCCATGGGCTGCACCATGGTGCGGCAATGCCATTCCAATACCTGCCCGGTCGGCGTCTGCACCCAGAACCCGGCCCTGCGCGAGAAATTCACCGGCTCGCCGGAAAAGGTCGTCAACCTGTTCAGCTTCATCGCCGAAGAGGTGCGCGAGGTCCTGGCTTCGCTCGGCTACCGCACGCTCAAGGAGGTGATCGGCCGCACCGAACTGATCGAGCAGGTGAGCCGCGGCGCGGCCGACCTCGACGACCTCGACCTCAACCCGCTGCTCTCGCAGGCCGACCCGGGCGACCAGGCGCGCTATTGCACGCTGGACGGCCGCAACGAAGTGCCCGACACGCTCGATGCCAAGATGGTCGAGGATTGCAGGCCGCTGTTCGAGGCCGGCGAGAAGATGCAGCTGCAATACAACATCCGCAACACCTATCGCGCCATCGGCACGCGCCTCTCCGCGCACATCACCAAGCGCTTCGGCATGAGCGGGCTGAAGCCCAATCATCTGACCGTGCGCCTACGCGGCTCGGCCGGCCAGTCGCTCGGCGCCTTCGCGGTCCAGGGCGTGAAGCTGGAAGTATTCGGCGACGCCAACGACTATGTCGGCAAGGGTCTGTCGGGCGGCACCATCGTGGTGCGGCAATTGCCATCATCGAAGCTCAACAGCCAGGACAACACCATCATCGGCAACACCGTCCTCTATGGCGCGACCGCGGGCAAGCTGTTCGCGGCGGGCCAGGCGGGCGAGCGCTTCGCCGTCAGGAATTCCGGCGCCGACGTGGTGGTGGAGGGCTGCGGCTCCAACGGTTGCGAATACATGACCGGTGGAACTGCCGTGATCCTCGGCCGCGTCGGCGACAATTTCGGCGCCGGCATGTCGGGCGGCATGGCCTTCGTCTATGACGAGGCCGGCGACTTCCCGCTGTTCGTCAATGGCGGCTCGGTCGTCCATCAGCGGCTCGAGTCGCAGTACTGGGAACAACATCTGCGCGCGCTGATCGAGGAGCATGCCGAAGAGACGCAATCGCGCTTCGCCCGCCGCCTGCTCAACGATTGGATGCTGGAGCGCGGCAAGTTCTGGCAGATCGCGCCCAAGGAGATGCTGGATAAGCTGGCGCAGCCGCTGAGTGATGCGCGCGCCGCCATCCTGGCCGAGTAGGCGATGCCGGCGCCAGTTCTGATCATTCCCGGACTCGGCGGTTCCGGCCCCGATCATTGGCAGAGCCGCTGGCAAGTGCGCCTCGCCGATGCGCGGCGGGTCGAGCAGGCGGATTGGGACAAGCCGGACCGGGCCGGCTGGATCGCGCGCCTCGATGACGCCGTGGCGCAGTCGAAAGCGCCGCCGATCCTCATCGCGCACAGCCTCTCCTGTGCGCTGGTGGTGTGCTGGGCGGCAGCGCATGCAAGGCCGGTCAACGCAGCCCTGCTGGTCGCGCCGGCCGACATCGAATCGGATACCCACACGCCGCCGGAGGCCCACGTCTTTCGCCCGCTGCCGATGGTGCGCCTCCGCTTTCCCACCGTTGTCGTCGCCAGCCGCGACGATCCTTATGTCGCGTTCGAGCGCGCGACCGCGATGGCAAGGGCGTGGGGTGCGGAGCTGGTCGATATCGGCAATGCGGGCCACATCAATACCAGCGCGGGCTATGGCGAATGGCCCGAAGGCGAGCGGATTCTTGCTCGCCTGATCAACAGAACGGCTCCCGTCGAAACGGCCAGCCGTTGATCAAATCTCTCGGTCTGTTCGTCGTGACCTATGTCGCAACAGCGGCGATGACCTATGGGCTGGCGCATACTCCGGTTCCGATGGGTATCAGCTACGCTGGGTACGCGTGCGGTACGGGTGCGGGATTCTATCCGTTGGACGGGCTCTCCATCTGCGGATTGATTGCGGGCCTTCTCTCTGCATTCCTGTTGCGCGGGATCCTGACGAAACCGCTTGAGAAAACCATAAAGGCCGTAGATCTGTTCTATATGTGGAAGATGACGACGCTCATGATGCTTGGCGCTCTTATCGTCTATCGCGCGTACATCGGGCTGGTCAGCGATTGCAGTGAACTCGTGCTTGATTACTCCGGCCACCCCGCCCCCGCCGGGGCTCACAGTATCGTCTATTCGGTCCTCAACGCTGCGATCGGTTATCTCTTCTTTGATCTCAGGCGTTACCGGTTCCCGGTCGAACCTTGGCGTCCACGCTAGGCGCTTTCGGAAAACCTTCATACCATTCCGTGTGACTGCCGTCGTGGTTCGGCATGCCGGGCCTGGTCAGGCAGCCGCGCGGCTTGATGAAGGACTCGATCTTCCGTGCCGGATGCTCGTGCCATTGGATGTTGAATGCGGCGAGCTTCGGGAAGAATTGCAGGTGCCCATAAGGCAGATGGTCGTGGATCCACCACGCCAAGCCACGCCAATCGGCACCGGCTGCGTAGCGATCGGCGAACCAGGGCACGACGACCGAGGCGCCCGCACCCATGCAGCCATCGGGATCGCGCAGGTCCCACACATGATAGGCGGCATTGACCCCGACGCTGCCGCATTCGCCGCGGCGATGACCGAATTCGGTGACGCGGCGCGAACGGAAGCCGGAACGGATGCCGAGGCGCCCGAAGGCAAACTGCAGCGGCTCCAGCAACGTTTCGCACAGCTGTCTTCCGGCCGTGATGGCGAGGTCCGGATCATCGGGCAGGTTCGGAATTCCGTGGAAGCCCGCGATCTCCGAATAGAGGAAGTCGCGCATGAAGAAGTTCGGCGACAGGCGCACGCGCCCGAAATCTTCCAGGGCTTTCATGGAGCCGGGCTTGCGCATGATCTTGCCTCAATTGCCGTCCAACCTCCGCCATCCTATCGCCCGCGCATGCGCGCCGTAACTGACTGAGGCTGGCGTCGAGGTCGGGTACAATGTTAGGAAGGCCGTCGCAATATTACGACTTGTGAGACTCCCACAATGCTGACACGGCAGCCCTTCTGGTTCCTGCGCCACGGCCAGACCGACTGGAATCGCACCGGCCGCTGCCAGGGGCGGCGTGACGTGCCGCTGAGCATGGCCGGCGAAGCCGAGGCTCATGCCGCCATCCCGCACATCAAGGGTCTCGGCATCAATGCCATCTGCTGCAGCCCCTTGAAGCGCGCGCGCAGCACCGCCGACATCATCGGACGCAGCCTCGGCCTCGCCGTGGTGGACGTGCCGGGTCTCGAGGAAATGGATGTCGGCCCCTATGAGGGAGTCGCCGATTATTCCTGGGTCTCCGCCTGGCGCGAGGACAAGGCGGTCGCCGGCATCGAGCCATTCCCGGACGTGCGCACGCGCGTCGCCGCAGCGGCCAACCGCGCCCTCGGCACCGCCAGCCACGTCCTCATCGTCGCCCATGGCGGCGTGTTCTGGGCCTTGCAGCATCTCTGCAAGTCGCCCTTCACGCCCCTCGCCAATTGCCGGCCGGCACATCTGTCGCCGGTTGGCGAAACCGCGTGGCGGATCGAGATGCTAACGCCGCAGCAGACCGGCAGCGCGTGACCACTTCCCCTCTTGTGGGGGCAGGGCTATCGCATTTGGATGGGGGGTAGCGCGCCGAAAGGCGCGCGCTCGAAAGAGCGCCATCTGTCGAAAACGCAGCGCTCCATCACCCCCCATCCCAACCTTCCCCCGCAAGGGGGGAAGGGGTTCAGTGAA